>ERZ777003.1443-NODE-1443-length-35594-cov-21.272489_pt1 | contig 35594 bp, 38 predicted proteins | sample MGYA00374956_ERZ777003 | MGnify/ENA primary metagenome ERZ777003 (study PRJEB29302, sample SAMN06268252) | bioreactor metagenome | isolation source: Joint BioEnergy Institute, California, USA | place: USA:Joint BioEnergy Institute, California, USA | collected... | reverse complement strand
CCGTGCTCACGCCGCCTCCAAGCCGATCTCGCCGCCCTCGACCACCCGCTTCGCGCGCTTTTCGTCGGGCGAGAGCCAGCAGCGGTCCGCGTGCGCCGGGTCGCCCGCGCGCGGCTCGAGTGGCGGCTCGATCGCGCAGCGGTCGAACGCGTGCGGGCAGCGCGGGCGGAACTTGCAGCCCGTCGGCAGCGCGAGCGGCGACGGCGGCTGCCCCTTGATCTGCGCCAGCTTCGCGGCGCGCGGGCGGTCCATGCGCGTGATCGACCCCAAAAGCCCCCACGTGTAGGGGTGCTGCGGGTCGTAGAAGAGCGCGTCCACGGGCGCGGACTCCACGGCGCGCCCCGCGTACATCACGAGCACGCGGTCGGCCACCTCGGCGACCACGCCCAGATCGTGGGTGATCATGATCACCGCCATCCCGAGCTGCTCGCGCAGGTCCTTGATGAGCCCGAGGATCTGGGCCTGCGTGGTCACGTCGAGCGCCGTCGTCGGCTCGTCGGCGATCAGGATGTCCGGCTCGTTGGCGAGCGCCATCGCGATCATCGCGCGCTGGCGCATCCCGCCGGAGAACTCGTGCGGGTACTCGTCGAGCCGCCGGCGGGCGTCGGGGATGCCGACCATCTCGAGCAGCTGCGCGGCCCGCTCGGCCGCCTCCTCCTTGCGCACGTCGCGGTGCACCTGGATCGCCTCGATCAGCTGCTTGCCGATCGTGTAGAAGGGGTGCAGCGAGGACAGCGGGTCCTGGAAGATCATCGAGATCCGGTTGCCGCGCAGCTCGCGCAGCTCCTCCTCGCCGAGCGCGATCAGGTCGCGCCCGTCGAACTCGGCGCGCCCCGAGATCACCGTGTCCGGGCCCCGGGTGAGCCCGAGGATCGAGAGGCTGGCGACGCTCTTGCCCGACCCGGACTCGCCGACGATGCCGAGGATCTCCCCGCGGCGCAGGTCGAACGAGAGCCCGTCGACCGCGCGCAGCTCGCCCGCGTCCGTGCGGAACGTCACCTCGAGCCCGCTGACCGAGAGCAGCTCTGTCCCTGGGGCGCTCACGAGTAGCGGACCCTCGGGTCCAGGTACGCGTAGAGGACGTCCACGATCAGCGAGAAGATCACGATGAAGAACGCCCCGAAGAGCACGATCCCCTGGATCAGCTCGTAGTCGGACTGGCCGATCGCGGAGGCGAGCTCCCCGCCGACGCCGGGGATGTTGAAGACGGTCTCGGTGAGGATCGCGTTGCCCGCGAGCAGCGTGCCGATGTCGACGCCGAGCAGCGTGACCACCGGCGTGAGCGCGCTGCGCAGCCCGTGGCGGCGGACCACGACGCCCTCCGGCGCGCCCTTGGCGCGCGCCGTGCGGATGTAGTCCTCGCCCATCACCTCGATCATCTGCGAGCGGATGTAGCGCGCGTAGATCGCCGCCGTCGCGCTCGCCAGCACGATCCAGGGGAGGATCATCGCGCCGACCTTGCCCAGGAACGTGTCCGCCTCCGAGTAGGCCCCGATGCCCGGGAAGATCTTGATCACGCCGACGTCCTGGGCGAACAGGTACAGCGCCACGAGCCCGAGCCAGAAGACCGGCGCCGAGATCAGCGTGAGCGTCGTGATCATGGTGGTGCGGTCCAGCAGCGAGCGCCGGCGGACCGCCGAGATCACCCCGACCGGGATCGCGACCGCGAGCCACAGGATCGCCGCCCCGACGGTGAGCATGATCGTCGCGGGCAGGCGGTCGAAGATGATGTCGCGGACGGGGGCGTTGTTCTGGAAGATGCTGCGGCCGAGGTCGAACTCGGTGACGACCCCCTCGACGTAGCGGGCGAAGCGCACGTGGATCGGGTCGTTCAGGCCCAAGCTCTCGCGGATCGCCTCGATCTGCTCCACCGAGGCGCCGCGCCCCGCGCGCAGCTGCGCCGGGTCGGCGGTCGGCAGCACGTTGAAGATCACGAAGATGACCGCCGTCACGATGAACAGCAGCGCGACGGCCCAGAGCAGGCGTCTTGCGATGTAGCGGAGCATCGTGCGGTGGTCGGTGGCGGTGGTGCGGGAGGGGCCCGCCGCGCCGGGCGGGCCCCTCGTCGCGGTTTCCTTCCCCTACCTCACTCGGCCTTCAGGGACGTGAACGCCAGGTCCCAGTTGGCGTTGAACAGGTTGATCACGCCGGCGACGTCGGCCGACTGGATGTTCACCTGGTTGTCCCAGACGTAGGGCACGGCCGCGGCCTGCTCGGTGATCATCTTGTCGATCTCGCCCCAGGCCTTGGCGCGCTCCTCCGGGTCGGCGATCAGCGTCGCCTCGTCGATCGCCTCGTTGATCTCCGGCACGTCGAGCTGCGGCCAGTTGACGTTGTTCGACGGCTGGATCTGATCGCCGGAGAACGTCGGCTGCAGCATCGACTGCGGGTCGTTGAAGTCCTTCAACCAACCCACGCTCGGGCAGACGTTCGGCGCGGCCTTCGGGTTCCCGCAGAAGCGGGTGTACATGATGTCCCGCGCCACGCCGCGCGTCTGCGGCTCGAAGCCCAGCGCCCGGAGCGCGTCCTCGAAGACCGCCGTGGTCTCCTTGGCCGGCGAGGCGCCGTCACCGACGAGCGTCACCGTGCAGTCGCCCTCGCACATGCCGGACTCGTAGCCGGCCTGGCGCATGTACTCCTTGGCGAGCTCGATGTCGCCCTCGGGCTTGGCGAGGAAGTCCGCGCCCGTGCCCTCGACGCCGCCCGCCTCCTCGAAGCCGGGGAAGTTCGGCGGGATGTAGTGCGTCGCGACCGGGCCGACGAGCTCGCCGCCGCGCGTGTTGCGCAGCGCGACGCGGTCCGACGCGGCGACGACCGCCTTGCGGACGTTGATGTCGTCGAACGGCGGCGCCTGCGTGTTGAGCGCGATGTAGCGGTTGCCGCCGCTCGGCGTCGCCGTGAGCTGGCCGGGCTCCGCGCTCTGCGCCGCCTCCTGGATCACGTTCGGCGGCGGGGTGAGGTCGCCGTTGACCTGCGCCGACCCGTTGAGGATGCGCCGCGAGGCCGAGGCCGTGTCGGCGAAGCCCTCCCGGATCGTGATCGCGTCGAGGTAGGCGGGCCGGTAGTCGGTCTCCGGGTCCCAGTTCGGGTTGCGGACCAGCCTGATCTCGCGGCCCGGCTTGTAGCCGACCAGCTCGCCCTTGGCGTTGTTCTCGACCATGTACGGGCCGGTGAACACGACGTGCTCGCCGTAGGTCGAGGGGTTCTCGGCGTCGAACTCCTTGGCGTACTCCTCGGGGACCGGGGCGCTGATCGGCAGCGAGAGCGCCTGGATCACGGTCGCCGCGGTCGGCCGCTCGAGCTCGATCACGAGCGTCTGATCGTCGGGCGTCTGGATGCCCGGGATGTCCGGAGCGCCGCCCGTCGGGTTCTCGCGGGCCTGCTTCAGCGCCTGCTTGAAGCCGACCACGTCGCCCAGGTACGAGGGCAGGTACGCGTTCGCGACGCCCGGGAGCAGCCCGCGCTCGATCGCGTACTTGACGTCGGCGGAGGTCACCTCGCGGTCGACCGGCGGGCTGAACTTGATGCCCTCACGGAGCTTGAACGTGATCGTCTTACCGTCGTCCGAGATCTCGGGCTCCTCGGCGGCGAGGTCGGGGCTCGGCTCGGTGGTGTCGTCGGGCTTCCAGCCGAGCAGCGTGCGGTGCGCCGCCGCGGTGACCATGTACGTGAACTGGTAGTAGGCGGGCCCGGGGTCCATGTAGTCGATGTCCTCGGCGGCGATCACCGTGAGCTCGCCGCCGGGCTGCGCGTCCTCCGGGGGCGCGGTGGGCGCGGCGAACTCCTCGGGGATGCCGGTCCCGCCGCCGGTGCTGCCTCCGCCGCCCTCGTGGTCGTCACCGCCGCCGCAGGCGGGCAGGGCGAGGGCGAGGGCGAGCACCAGGAGCGTGAGCAGCCAGGGGTGCCTTCGCATGTTCGGTCCTTTCCGGTCGGATTTCGTTTTCAGGGTCAGATCGGAGGTCGTGGTCGGGGTCACGACTTCCGCGTCCTTGGGTTCAGCGCGTCTTGCAGCGCGTCTCCGATCAGGTTGAAAGCGAGGACGGTGAGGACCAGGGCGAGACCGGGGAAGGTCATGTACCACCACTGGTCCTGGAAGTTGGCGCTGGCCTCGTCGATCATCTGGCCCCAGCTCGGCTGGCCGGTGACGCCGACGCCGAGGAACGAGAGCGCCGCCTCGTACAGGATCACCTGGGGGATCAGGATCGAGGAGTAGACGATGATCGGGGCGGCCAGGTTGGGGAGGATCTCGCGGAAGATGATCCGCGTGTCCGACGCGCCGAGCGAGCGCGCCGCCTCGACGAACTCCTTCTCGCGCAGCGAGAGCGTCTGGCCGCGCACGATCCTCGCCATGTAGGTCCAGCTCGTGAACGCGATCACGAAGATCACGACGCCGAGCCCGGGCTTGAGCAGGCCGCCGAAGCACCCGCCGCCCTCCTGGCCGGCGCCGGCGACCGTGCACGCGGCGGCGAGGCCGGTGGCGAGCAGCAGGTAGGGGATGGCGAGCAGGACGTCGACGCTGCGCGAGATCAGCGTGTCCGTCCAGCCGCGGAAGTAACCCGCGAGCAGGCCGGCGACGACGCCCGCGACCGCGGCGATCAGGGTCGCCGCGAACGCGACGATGAGCGAGACGCGCGCCCCGTAGATCACCCGGCTGAAGACGTCGCGGCCGATCTGGTCAACCCCGAACCAGTGGTCCGCGGATGGGCCCGTCGGGGTGGCGAAGATGGGATCGAGCGCTGCGGTGTCGCGCTCCTCGGGGCCGGGCGCGCCCGCCAAGTCCACGACCACGGGCGCGGCGATCGCGATCAGGATCAGGAAAACGACGAAGCCGAGCGCGATCAGCGCCAGCCGGTCCTCGCGAAAGCGCTGCCACAGCAGGCGCCAAGGATTCTGCTCTTGTGGCTCGGCGACCAGATCCCCGCTGCCAGGGATGCTGGTCGGCACTTGATCCGGGACAGAACTATCCAAGGATCCTCTCTCTTGCCGCCCCCGGGCGGTAGGAACCCTATTACCGCGAGCGGTCACCTCGAAAACGGACGACCGTTAATCGACCGTTACCCTGGGCCGACGATGAGCGAGACGATCTCCTGGGATCAGTTCGCCGCGGTCGACATGCGGGTGGGGCGGATCGTCGCGGTCGAGGACTTCCCCGAGGCCAGGCGCCCGGCGTGGAAGCTGCGGATCGACTTCGGCCCCGAGCTGGGGGAGAAGCGCTCCTCGGCGCAGATCACGCACTACTCGCGTGAGGAGCTCGAGGGGCGGCTGGTCGTGGCGGTCGTCAACTTCCCGCCCAAGCAGATCGGCCCGTTCCTCTCCGAGGTGCTCGTGCTCGGGGCGCTCGACGAGCGGCGCGGGGTGGTCCTGCTCCAGCCCGACGGCGAGGCCGAGCTCGGCTCCCGGATCGCCTGAGCGCCGGGCCCCGGCGTCGGCGCCCGGCTCGCTCACCCCTGCTCGTGCGGGTACGCCACCTCGACGTGGCGCACCGCCACCGCCACGAACGGCCGGCGCTCGGGGGCGGCCCCCATCCCCTCGAGCGGGACGATCTCGACGTCGGTGAGCGCGAGGAAGGCGACGTCGCCGTGGTTCAGGTACTCGGAGAGCCGTGAGCGGTAGCCCTCCCGCGGCAGGGTGAGGTCGCCCGTGATCCGGTAGCGGGAGGTTTCGACGACGATGCGTTCGTGGCGCAGCTCCATTCCCGGGTTATATCGGCGCGGCGCGGGGCCGGGCTTGAGCGCCGCGCCCGGCTCGGGGTAGCGTTGCGCCATGGCTGAGCGCAGGCGCCGGCTCGCCTGGTGGGAGCGCGCCCTGGAGAACGTCGTCAAGTCACGCGCCGGCGGCTGGTTCGCCGTGCACGTCGCCAACCGGGTCGACCGGCGGCTTTTGCGCTGGACGAACGGCCGGGTGGGGATGTTCGTCGGCCAGCCCGTCGGCCTGCTGTACGCACGCGGGGCGAAGAGCGGCGTCGTGCGCGAGACCCCGCTGCTGTACTGCGCCGACGGCGACCGCATCCTGCTCGTCGCGTCGAACGCGGGGTCCGTGCGCCACCCGGCCTGGTACCACAACGTGACCGCCAACCCGGACGTCGAGTTCCTCCCGCGCGGCGGCCCGCGCCGCCCCTACCGCGCGCGCGAGCTCGAGGGGGCGGAGCGCGAGGAGGCGTGGGCGAAGGTGAACGACCTCTACGCGGGCTACGAGACCTACCAGGGGCGGGCGGGCTCGCGGCGGATCCCCGTCATCGCGCTGGAGCCGCGCTGAGCCGGGCCCGGGCGCGCAGCGCGAGCGCGAGCGCGAAGCGCCGCTCGGGGTCGTCGATGTCGCCGAGCAGCTCGCGGAGCTGCGCGAGCCGGTAGCGCGCGGTCTGCGGGTGCACGTGCACCGTGCGGGCGACCTCGGTCGGGCGCCCGGGGTGGTCGAGCCAGGCGGCGAGCGTCTCCAGCATGCGCTCGCGGGCCCGCGCGGGGAGGGCCTCGAGCGGAGCGAGCTCGCGCGCGGCGTGCTCGCCGGCGAGCTCCGGGTCGCGGTGGACGGTGAGCGCCGCGAGGTGCTCCTCGGCGCGCACCGGGCTCGGCCCCTCGATCACCCCGGCGCTGAGCAGGTCGAAGGCGAGCCGCGCGCGCTCGTAGCTGCGCGCGAGCTCCGCGGTCGGCACGGTGGGGCCCTGCGCGGCGCGGGCTTCCGCGAGCGCCGCCGCGAGCTGGGCGGGGCGTCCCGGCGCGTCCGGGTCGGGGACGATCGCGCAGGCGAGACCGCCGGGAAGCGGGCGGGCGATCGTGCCGCCGCCGAGGCGCAGGGCGAGGGGCGCCGCCTCGTCGGTCGCGACGACGAGCGCTGCCGCCCGCTCGGGGCGCGCCCAGCCCGCCTGCGCGGCCGCCGCCTCGATCGCCTCCGGCGGGGCGCCCGGCTCGATCAGGAGGCGCACCAGCCGCTCGCGGCGCCGCTGGGTCTCGCCGGCGGCGCTCGCCTGCTCGGCCGCGTACCCCTCGGCGGAGATCGCCGAGATCTCGTCGATGTAGGCGAAGATCGCCTCGGCGAGGGCGATCAGCTCGTCGTGGGTCGCGCCCGCCCGCGCGGCCGCCTCGGCGACGCGCCGCCAGGCGACGCGCGCGCCGACGCGGTAGGCGGCGAGCAGCGACTCGAGCGTGCGCCCGGCGCGGACCTCGCCCGCGCCGAGGTTGAAGTAGACGCGCTCCCAGGCAGCCGGGTCGGGGCCCGGCGGGTCGGCGACCATGTCGACGAAGCGGGTGAGCGCCTCCGATACGCCCATGCGCACGCCGCGGCCGAAGCTGCCCTCCAGCGGCTGCGCGTACTCGGGCACCGAGGCGCGGATCGCGGCGATGATCTCCTCGGTGAGCGGGGGGAGCGCCTCGCGCAGAGGTGTAGCGAGGCTTCGATTTACCTGGGCGAGGGACGCCTGGTACGGGCGAGGGGGGCGCACCATTTCATAGGGAAGCTACAAAATCGGCGCCGTCGAAAGTAGGCGGCGTGACGATCTGGGCGGCGCCTCGGCGGGGCAGTATCCCGGGCATGACCAGGCTTCAGCGCAACGTCACCCTCGCCGCCGTGATCATCCCGTTCCTCGCGTTCATCGCGGCCATCGTCCTGCTTTGGAACTCGCTGGTGAGCTGGACGGACATCGCGATCCTCGTCGTGATGTACGTGCCGACCGCGCTCGGCATCACGGTCGGCTACCACCGGCTGTTCACGCACCGCGCGTTCCAGACGAAGAACTGGGTGCGCTACCTCTTCGCCGTGCTCGGCTCTATGGCGGTCGAGGGCTCGGTCATCGACTGGGTCGCCGACCACCGCAAGCACCACGCCTTCGCCGACGACGAGGGCGACCCGCACTCCCCGCACGGCCACGGCCCGGGCCTGCGCGGCACGCTGAAGGGCCTCTGGTACGCCCACATGGGCTGGCTGTTCGACACGCAGGGCCAGGCCACCAAGCGCCAGTACGCGCCCGACCTGCTCGAGGACCCGGGGATGATGCGGATCAACCGCCTGTTCATCCCGATCGTGATCCTCGGCCTCCTGATCCCGTTCGGGCTCGGCTTCGCCCTCACGGGCACGCTGACCGGCGCGCTCACGGGGCTTCTGTGGGGCGGCTTCGTGCGCATCTTCCTGATCCACCACGTGACCTGGTCGATCAACTCCGTCTGCCACTTCTACGGGCGCCGGCGGTTCGAGACCGACGACCAGTCGACGAACGTCTTCTGGCTCGCGATCCCGTCGCTCGGCGAGTCGTGGCACCACAACCACCACGCCTTCCCGCGGGCCGCGGTCCAGGGCATGCGCTGGTGGGAGATCGACCTCTCCGCGGGCGTGATCTGGCTGTTGGAGAAGCTCGGGCTCGCCTGGAACGTGATCCGGATCAGCCCCGAGCGCCAGGCCCAGCGGCTCGCCGGCAGCGGGAAGGCCCCGCGGCGCGCGCGCATCGCCGAGGAGCCCGCGAAGTAGTAGGCCTTAACGCCTGCGCGGTTCCGACCCTCTAGGATCCGCGCCCGCATGGATCGTCGTGTCATCACCCTGATCGGAGCCGCCGCGCTGCTTGTCGTCGTGGTGGTCGTGGTCGTCCTCGCGCGCGGGGGCGGCGACGAAAGCAGCACGAGCGGCAGCGAGGCCGTCGCCGAGACGCCCGAAAAGCCGTCGGTCGAGGTGCCCGAGGGCGACCCGCCGAAGGAGCTTCAGGTCGAGGACCTCGAGGAGGGCGAGGGCGACGAGGTGAAGGAGGGCGACACGGTCTCCGTGCACTACGTCGGCGTCGACTTCAAGTCCGGCGAGGAGTTCGACAACTCCTACGACCGCGGCCAGCCCTTCACCTTCCAGGTCGGCCAGGGCCAGGTGATCCAGGGCTGGGAAGAGGGCCTGATCGGCATGAAGGTGGGCGGCCGGCGCCAGCTCGTGATCCCGCCCAAGATGGCCTACGGCAAGCGGGGCGCGCCGCCTGCCATCGGGCGCAACGCGACGCTCGTCTTCGTCGTCGACCTGATCTCGATCGACTAGCCCCCGGCACGGCGCGAAGCGCCCGCGCCGCGACCACTAACCGCCCCGCCACCCGAGCGAGGCGGATATGTACGACATAGGCGAACAAATCCGCCTCAGGCGCGGAGGTGAGGCGGATATGTGCGGCATAGGCGAACGGATCCGCCTCACGTAGGGCTGCGCTCGCGGGCGGCGTTGTCCGCGCCGCGCCGGGGGTACGCGCTGAGCGAGCGCCCCCGCGTTCTTCCCTCCCCTGAATGGGTGCCGACGGGCCCGGTGATCAGCCGGGCCCGTTCGGCGCTCGGAAGCCCTCGCGCCAGCTCGGGTAGCGCGGCTCCCACCCGCGGGAGCGGGCGAGCGCGTTGGAGACGGCGCGCCCCTCGCGCGCGGCCTCGGCGACCGCGGGCGCCGGGGCGCCCACCGCCTCGCAGAAGACCGGGACCCAGTCGGTGCCCCGGGCGGGCTCGTCGTCCACGACGTTGACCGGGCCCGTCGGCCAGTCGAGCGCCGCGAGCGATGCCGTCGCCGCGTCGGCTACGTGAAGCAGGGCGTCCCACTCCTGCGTGGCCGGGAACTCGCCGGCCCGGGCGAGCCGCGCGTGCTCGCCGTCGGCGGCGTGCCAGGTGCCCGGGCCATAGAGCCTGCCGAACCGCAGCACCACCCAGTGGGGGAGCTCGGCGACGGCATCCTCGAGCGCCATGACGCCCTTGATCGCGGGCAGGTCCATGTCGAGCGGCGCATCCTCGGCGGCCGGGCCGTCGCCCGGCGCGTAGATCCAGGCGATCGACTGGGCGACGATCCGCTCGACCCCGGCCGCGCGCGCCGCGTCGACGAGGTTGCGGGTCCCCTCGATGCGCAGGCGCGCGTTCGCCGCGAAGTCCTGCTCGGCCAGGTCGGTGAGCTTGTGCATGATCACGTCTGGGCGCGCGGCGGCGACGGCCTCGTGGATCGCGTCGCGGTCGAAGACGTCGACCACCACGGGCTCGGCGCCCGCCGCGGCGAGCTGCTCCGCGCGCTCCGGCTTGCGCGTCGTGCCCGCGACCTCATGCCCGGCGCCGCGCAGCAGGGGTACGAGTTGCCGTCCGATCACACCGGTCGCGCCGGCGAGGAAGATACGCATCGCGAGGGCAGCCTAGCCCGTCGCTCGCTGCGGGGCCGTTCGCGAGTCCGTGCGCGTCAGGCGGCTGCGCGGGGGTCGCCCAACGGGCTGCGGGCTATTCATGAACACGAGCGTTCGCAGAGTGGTACGCTCGCGCAGTGCAAGGGGAAGGGGCACGCGCCGCGCCGCGCATCGCGCCCGGCGGGCGAGCCGAGATCGGCGTCCTCAACGACGCGATCGTCACGCTGATCGGGATCCCCGCGGGCGGGCGGGCGAACGTGTTCACGACCCTCGCCCGGCACCGCAAGCTGTTCCGGCGCTGGCTGCGCTTCGCCGCCGCGCTCATGCCGGGCGGGCGGCTGTCCCGCGCGGACACCGAGCTCGTGATCCTGCGCGTCGCCCACAACGCGGGCTGCGCCTACGAGTGGGAGCACCACCGCCGCCTCGGCAGGCTCGCCGGCCTGAGCGAGGGGGAGATCGACCGCGTGCGCGAAGGCCCCGACGCGGACGGGTGGGGACCGCGCCAGCGCGCGTTGCTCGCCGCCGCCGACGAGCTGCACGCGGAGCGCGACCTGTCCGACGAGCGCTGGGCGGAGCTCTCCCGTCATCTCGGCGAGCGCGAGCTCATCGAGTTCCTGATGCTCGTCGGCCACTACGAGATGCTCGCGATGACGCTGAACGCGCTGCGCGTGCAGCCCGACGCGCCGGGCCGCGCGCCGCGCCTGATCCGGGTCGCGCACCGGTTCCTCGCGGCGCGGGGGGCGGGCCCTTGATCCGGCGCCGCACGCCGAGCCTCGCGGGCCGCCGCGTGCTGATCACCGGCGCGGCGCGCGGCGTCGGCGCGGCGCTCGCGCGGCGCCTGTCCGCACGCGGGGCGCGGGTCGCGCTCGTCGGGCTCGAGCCCGAGTTGCTCGAACGGGTCGCGGCCGAGTGTGGCGGGGCGCCCTGGGCCGAGTGCGACGTGACCGACCGCGCGGCGCTGATCGCGCGCACCGAGGAGCTCGTCGGCGAGCTCGGCGGGCTCGACGTGGCCGTCGCGAACGCCGGCGTCGGCGGGCAGATGACCCTGGTCGACGGCGACGAGAACGTCTGGGACCTGACGCTCGCGGTGAACCTCGACGGCACCTACAACTTCGTGCGCGCGGCGGGCCCGCACGTCTCGCACCGGCGCGGCTACTTCCTGCTCACCGCCTCGGCCGCCGCCGCTCTGCACCTGCCGCTGATGGCGCCGTACTGCGCCTCGAAGGCGGCGGTCGAATCGCTCGGCGACTCGCTGCGCATGGAGCTGCGCCCGACGGGGGCGCGCGTCGGCGTCGCCTACTACGCCGAGCTCGACACCGACATGACCGCGCGCGGCTTCGGCACCAAGGCCGCGTCGAAGATGCCGATCGGCGGACACGGGCTGCTGCCGGTCGCGCCGCTCGGGCCCGCGATCGACGCGCTCGAGCGGGGGATCGCGCGGCGCTCGCGGCGGATCGTCTCCCCGTGGTGGGTCGGGCCGCTCCTGCCGGCGCGCGAGATCGCGCAACGGGTCGTGGAGATGCACGTGCGCCACCGCATCGGCCGGGCCATGGAGATCGCGCGCTCCGAGCGGCCGCCGCTCACCACCGAGCAGCCGTCGCGCGCGGGAGAGGGCCGTTGAGCCGTCGCCGGGAGCTTCCGGCGCCGCTGCCGGGACGGACCTCGGGGCGGCGCTGCGGTGAGTGATCGGACGGCGGAGCTCAAGCCGCTGCCTCACGGCCGCCACGGCCTAAGGCGCTCGCCGCAGAGCCCGAGGCGGCGCGCGTCTTCCTGATCGAGGTGTACGCGGCGGGAGGCCCGGCGCTCGCCCGGCGGCGCGAGCTGATGGAAGGCCTGGTCAACGGGCTCTCGCGGCACCTGGGCCTCGGCTCGCGAGGAGCGCTTCGCGCTCGAGGCGCACTTCGCGGCCGTCGTCCAGCTCGTCACGGCGAGGCTTGCCACGGGTGACGCGGAGGAGGTGCGCGAGCTGCACGGTCCGCTCGTGGCGCTCGGTGAGCGGATGCTGCTCGCGCGAGCGTGAGCGGCGCGGGGCCGGGCTGCACGGGGGGTTATTCCACCGGCGCCCGGCTGGTGCCCCCGATAGAAGGAACGGGTTCCCGTCAAGGAGGACCGGTGCGATCACTCACTCCCCGCGCGCTCGCCGGCGCGTGCGCGCTCGCGTCAGCGCTCGCAGTCATGGCGGGCGGGCACGCGCAAGGAGCGACGCTCAAGGGCAAGGTCGAGGCGGGCGGGCGCGGGCTCGGCTTCGCGAAGGTCACGGCCTACGTGTCCGGCCCGGCACGGGCCCGGGCGCTGGCCTCGGGCGTTACGGGGCGGCGCGGCGCGTTCACGCTGCGCTTCCAGCGGCCGCACCGGGCCTCGGCCGTCGTCTACGTCGTCGCCTCCGGCGGCAACGCCTCCGCCCGGCCGCGGCAGGTGCGGCTGCTCGCCGTCGCGGGCCCTGCCGACGGGCTGCCGCGGCGCCTGCGGGTGAACGAGCTTGCGACCGTCGCCGCCGCGTACTCGCTCGCGCGCTTCCTCCGCGGCGTCACGGTGGCCGGCACGTCGCCCGGCCTGCCCAATGCTGCGCGCACCGTCCGCAACCTCGTGACGGCGCGCGGCACCGCGGCGCAGGCGATCTCCACGCCGCCCAACGGGCCGGACACCGACTCGCTCGCCACCTTCAACACCCTGGCGAACATCGTCGGCGGCTGCGTGCGCGGCACGCCGCGCGCCTGCCGCAGGCTGTTCCGGGCCGCCCGGCCCGCGGGCGAGCGCAGGCCGCGCGACACGCTCGCCGCGGTGCACCGCATCGCGCTCGACCCCGCGAGCAAGGCGCGGCGGATCTTCCGGCTGCGCAAGCCGCCGGTCTTCCGCCCGCGGCTGCAGGCGGCGCCGAGCTCCTGGGTGCTCACGCTCAAGCACACCGACGGCGAGTTCAACGGGCCCGGGCGGATGGCCTTCGACTCCCAGGGGAACATCTGGGTGACGAACAACTTCCTCTACCCGCCGCCCAGCACGGCCTCGGGGCCGACGGTGATCGGGCTCGACCCGACGGGCGCGCCGCGGGAGGGCAACCCGTTCTCGGGCGGCGGGATCCTCGGCGCCTGGTGGGGGATCGCCGTCGACGCCGCCGACCGCGTCTGGCTCAGCAACTTCACGGGGGACGACCCCAGCGACTGGAACGACCCCGACTTCGAGGGCGGCGACAACGTCGCGCTGCTGGGCCCGGACGGCGCGCCGATCTCGACGGACGCCGGCTACACCGAAGGCCCGTTCCTGGGCCCGCAGGGGATCGCCGTCTCACGGAACGGCGACGTGTGGTTCGCGAACCACACGAGCGACACGGTGGTCCGCTATCGCGGCGGGGATCCCACCGACAGCCAGCTGATCAGCGGCGGTGGGCTGCACAACCCGTTCGCGATCGAGATCGACGCGGACGGCAACGCCTGGGTCGACAACGGCTCGCTCGACCCCTCCGCCGAGGGCTCGGTGACGAGGATCGACCCGGACGGGCAGATCACCGACACCTACCCCGTGCCGGAGATGCGCTCGCCGCAGGGGATCGCCTTCGACTCGGCGGGCGATCTGTGGGTGGCGAGCCTCGAGGACGACAACGTGACCTGGCTCGACCCCGAGGGCGACGTCAAGGGCCAGTTCCGCGTGCCCAGCATCGAGGGCCCGTGGAGCATCGCGATCGACGGCGACGACAACGTCTGGGTGGCGAGCTTCGTCGGCCGCAAGGTCACGAAGCTCTGCGGCGGGCCGAGCGCCCGCTGCCCGCGCGGGCTCGGGACCGGCGATCCGATCTCGCCGCCGCTCACCGGATTCGGGAACGGCGGGCTGCAGCACATCACCGCCGTGCAGGTCGATCAGTCGGGGAACGTCTGGGCGGCCAACAACTGGGCGCAGGTCTCGCCCACGATCGGCGGCGACGGCCTCGTCGAGTTCATCGGCGCCGGCGCCCCCGTTAGGACGCCGCTGATCGGCCCGCCCGAGCCGCCGGGCTGAGCCCGCGCGGGGTCGCCTAGAGCTCCTCCCAGAAGAACTCGACGACGTGGCCCTCCGGGTCGCGGACCTTGACGCTCGCATAGTCGGGCTCGTCCCAGCGCTCGATCGCCTCGTAGCCGTCGTCGGCGAGGCGACGGGCCATCTCGGTGACGGCCTCCGCGCTCTCCAGCATCACGCCGAAGTGCGGCTCGAACCCGCCCTGCTTGCGCCCGAGCGCCAGCATGAAGCCGGACTCGTGGAAGAGCATCAGCGTCCCGTCGTCGTAGGAGCGCGCGGGGCGCGCGCCGAATCCGCAGTAGGTCTCGTAGAAGCGCCGCGAGCCCTCCTGGTCGCTCACGGCCAAGGCAAGGTGGTCCATGGCCGCGCAGCGTAATCGCCGCGCGCGGCGTGGTCGATGCCGCCCTCGCGCGGAGGCCATAAACTGGTGGCTGCCCAGGGCGCGTAGCTCAGTGGGAGAGCGCTCGCCTCACACGCGAGAGGTCGCTGGTTCGAACCCAGCCGCGCCCATTCCGCCGTGCGCGCAACCGGTGCGCGCGCACGCCCGCCCCGCGGGCTAGTCTGCAGCCCGCGATGCTCGCCGCCTACGCGAGGAACTTCGATCCCGACGAGCCGGTCCGTGGGCTCGAGGTCGGGGAGCGGCCCGAGCCCGACCCACAGGAGGGCTGGGCGGTCGTCGAGGTGCGCGCGGCCTCGCTCAACCACCACGACGTGTGGTCGCTGCGGGGCGTCGGGCTGCGGGAGGAGCAGCTGCCGATGATCCTCGGCACGGACGCGGCCGGCGTCGACGAGGACGGCCGCGAGGTGATCGTCCACGCGGTGGTCGGCGATCCGGAGTGGAGGGGGGACGAGACCCTCGACCCCAAGCGCACGCTGCTCTCCGAGCTCCACCAGGGGACGCTCGCCGAGCGCGTCGCCGTGCCGCGGCGCAACCTGGTCCCCAAGCCCGAGGCGCTCAGCTTCGAGGAGGCGGCCTGCCTGCCGACCGCGTGGCTCACCGCCTACCGGATGCTGTTCACGCAGGGCGGTCTCGCGCCGGGCCAGCGGGTCCTGATCCAGGGCGCCGCCGGCGGCGTCGCGACCGCGCTGATCCAGCTCGGCGTCGCCGCCGGCCTCGAGGTCTGGGTCACGAGCCGGGCCGAGGAGAAGCGGCGCTTCGCGCTCGAGCTCGGCGCGCACCAGGCGTTCGAGGCGAACGCCAGGCTGCCCGAGCGCGTCGACGCGGTGATGGAGATGGTCGGCGAGGCCACCTGGGGGCATTCGCTGCGCGCGCTCAAGCCCGGCGGCGCCGTCGTGGTCTCCGGCGCGACGAGCGGCGCCGACCCGCCCGCCGACCTGCGCCGCGTGTTCTTCCGCTCGCTGCGGATCGTCGGCTCGACGATGGGCACGCGCGAGGAGCTCGAGCGGGTGGCGAACCTGTGCGCCGTGCACGGCCTGCGGCCGGCGATCGACCGCGTGCTCCCCCTGCGCGACGTCGCGGAGGGCATCGGCGCGCTCGCGCGCGGCGACGTCCGCGGCAAGATCGTCGTCGTGCCCTAGCGCGGCGCCTCCGCCCCGGGTTACTCTCGCGCCGTGAGCGCGCCCGCCACCCCGACTGCCTGCTCGGCCTCGCCGTCGCCGACGCGCTGGGCGCGCCTTACGAGTTCATCCCCGCGGGCTCGCCGCGGCTGCCGAAGTCGGCCGCCGACCTCGCGATGACGGGCGGCGGCCCGTGGCTGCCCGGCGAGTGGACCGACGACACGGCGATGGCGCTGTGCCTGGCCGAGTCGATCCTCGGCACGCGCGGCGATGGCGCGCTCTTCGACGAGGACGACCTGGTCGGCCGCTACGCCGCCTGGGCTGCGAGCGGGCCGAAGGACATCGGCATCACCTGCTCGACGGCGCTGCGCGGCACGCCGACCGCAGCCGCCGCGCGCGAGCGCGCCGGCGACCTGCACGAGCGCACCGGCAGGACAGCGGGCAACGGCACGGTGATGCGCGCCGTGCCGATCGCCATCGCCGCCGCCGACGCGGGGCAGGCGACGGAGGCGGCGCGCGCCGACGCCACGCTCACCCACTTCGACGGCGCCGCCGCGGCCGCGTCGGCGGCGCTGGTCGCCGCGCTGCGCAGGCCTCAGCAGCTGCTCGCCGCGGCGTCGGCGGAGGCGGAGGGGGACGGACGCCTGGCCTGCGCGCTCGCTCTCGTCGACGCGCGCGACGAGGCGGGCCTGCGCGCGCTCGCCGCGGACGCGGACGGCACCGCCTGGGCGACGCTCGCCGTGGGCCTGTGGGCCGCCTGCGTGGTCGACGACTACGCCGAGGGCGTCGCCTTCGCGATCTCGCTTGGCGGCGACACCGACACGAACGCCGCCGTCGCGGGCGCCCTGCTCGCCGCGCGCCACGGGGCCGAGGCGATCCCGGCGGCCTGGCGCGAGGGCCTGCGCGAGCGCGAGCGGATCGAGCGGGTGGCGGCGGCGCTCGCGGCCCAGCCGGGCGCGCCGCCGCGTTCCCGCGCGATCGGACGTTAGTCCGCGCGAGTACATTCCCGGCATGGCTGCGCCGCCGGATGCGCTCGACCGCTACCGCGAATACCTGCAGGCGGAGATCGACAGCGCGTTCCTCTACCTGACGCTCGCGGAGCTGGCGGACTCCGAGCAGCTCGCCGAGGTCTACCGGCGGCTGGCGGCCACGGAGGAGCGGCACGCGAAGGTCTGGCGCGAGCGCGTGCGCTCGGCGGGGGCGGAGCTTCCCCCGGAGCGGCCCACGCGGCGCGCGCGGGCGCTGGCGTGGCTTGCGCGCCGGCTGGGCCCGGACTTCGTCCTGCCGACCCTGGTCGAGCAGGAGGCGCTCGACAGCCACACCTACGACGAGTACGAGCGGCTGGGCGAGCCCGGGATGTCCGCGGACGAGCGTTCGCACGCGCGCATCCTGCGCACGATCAGGGGCGGCCTGCCCGGCAGCGAGCTGGCCCGGTTCGAGGGGCGCCACCGGGCGATCGGCGGCAACGCGCTGCGCGCCGCGGTGCTCGGCGCGAACGACGGGCTGCTCTCGAACTTCAGCCTGATCATGGGCGTCGCGGGCGCCGAGCTCTCGAACGAGTCGATCCTGATCACGGGGATCGCCGGCCTGCTCGCGGGCGCGGGTTCCATGGCGCTCGGCGAGTGGATCTCCGTGCAGAGCTCGCGCGAGCTCCAGGAGCACCAGATCGAGGTGGAGCGCGCCGAGCTCGCCGAGATGCCCGACGAGGAGCGGGAGGAGCTGGTGCTGATCTACGAGGCGAAGGGCGTCGAGCGCGCGAACGCCGAGCGGCTCGCCGACCGCCTGCTGGCCGACCGCGAGCAGGCGCTCGACACGCTGGTCCGCGAGGAGCTCGGGATCGACCCCGGCGAGCTCGGCGGCTCCGCTTGGACGGCCGCGGGCGCGTCGTTCGCGCTGTTCGCGATCGGCGCGGTGATCCCGCTGGTCTCGTTCATCTTCCTGTCGGGCACGGCGGCGGTCGCGCTCAGCGTGGCGCTCTCGGCGGCCGGGCTCTTCGGATTGGGGGCGGCGACCGCGCTCATCACCGGGCGCGGCGTCGCCTACAGCGGCATGCGCCAGCTGCTGATCGGCGTCGCCGCCGCTGCGATCACCTACGGGGTCGGGAGCCTGATCGGCGGCGTCGTCGCATGAGCCCGCGCCGGATGCGCGGCCGCTTGGCGGAGCCGGGACTGGAAAGGAGTGATTGATGACGGGCGCGAGCGACGGCGCCGAGGTGATCCCGGTCACCGACCCGGCGACGGGCCAGGTGATCGGGGTGGTCCCGGCGGGAGGCGAGTTGGAGGCGCGCGCGGCGGTCGCCGCCGCCGCGGACGCGTTCGAGGGCTGGCGGCGCACCGCGCCCGCTGAGCGCGCGCGGGCGCTCAAGGAGGCGGCGCGGCGCCTGCGCGAGCGCGCCCGCGACATCGCGGAGCTGCAGACGCTCGAGAACGGCCGGCCGCTGCGCGAGTCGATGCGCGGCGTGGAGGAGGCGATCTCAAAGCTCGAGATGTACGCGGAGCTCGGCGCGCTGCACCGCGGCCACTCCCTCCCGGGCGAGTGGGGCGCCACCGACATGGCCGTGCGCGAGCCGCACGGCGTCGTCGCGCTGCTCGTCCCGTGGAACGACCCGGTCGCGATCGCGGGCGGCCAGATCGCCGCGGCCCTGGTCACCGGCAACACCGTGGTCTTCAAGCCGTCGGAGCTCACGCCGCTCTCGGCGATCGCGTTCGTGCGGGCGTTCGAGCTTCCCGACGGCGTGCTCAACCTGCTGCACGGCGACGCGCGCGCCGGGGCGCCCCTGGTCGCCGACCCCCGGGTCGCGCTCGTCGCGCACACGGGCTCGGTCGCCACGGGCCGCGAGATCGCGCGGGTCTGCGCCGAGCGCGGTGCGCGCTGCCTGCTCGAGCTCGGCGGCAAGGACCCGCTGATCGTCGACCGCGACGTCGACCCGGCTTGGGCGGCCGAGCAGGCCGCGGGCGGCGCGTTCGCCAACGCGGGCCAGGTCTGCACCTCGGTCGAGCGCATCTACGCGCACCGCGACGTGGCGGAGGAGTTCGCCGAGGAGCTCGCGCGCCGCGCCGACGCGCTGCGCGTGGGCCCGGGGCTTGACCCGGCGAGCGAGATGGGCCCGCTGATCGACGAGCGCCAGCTCGCGGTCGTCGACCGGCACGTGCGCGAGGCGCTCGACGGCGGCGCGCAGGCGCGCGCTGGCGGGCGCCGCCTCGACGGCGAGGGCTTCTTCTACGCGCCCACCGTGCTCGTCGGAGCGCGGCCCGAGATGTTGATCATGCGCGAGGAGACCTTCGGGCCGGTGGCGGCCATCCAGGTGGTCGGCTCCTTCGACGAGGCGATCGCCGCCGCCAACGCGAGCGACTACGGGCTCGCCGCCACCGTGCTCACCGCCTCGCAGGCGAACGCGCGGCGCGCCTGGCGCGAGCTCGACGTGGGGACCGTGAAGGTGAACTCGGCGTGGGGCGGGGCGCCCGGCGCGGCGCCGCACCCGCGGCGCTCGAGCGGTGTGGGCGGCTCGGGCTACGGGCCGGAGCTGCTCGACGAGATGACACGCGTCAAGGTCGTCCACATGAAGCCCGCGCCCGGCCGCGCGGGCTAGCCCTCGCGCTCCGGCATCGCCGGGGGCGCCAGGCGGTAGGTCGGCGGGGTCTCCGAGAGCCTGATCGGGTTGCGCGGCAGGCGGACCTCGCGGCCCTCCTCGTCGCGCACGACCACGACCGGGTCCAGGCCGAGCGCCTCGGCGAACGCAAACGCGCCCCGGACGTCATTCACCTCGCCCGCGGGGACGCCGGCGTCCGCGAGCAGCGCCGCCCACTCGGCGGCCGGCCGCGCGGCGAGCAGCTCGGTGAGGCGCTCGCGCAGCGCGGCGCGGTTGGTGACCCGCGCCGCGTTCGTGGCGAAGCGCTCGTCGGCGGCGAGCTCGGGCGCGCCGAGCGCCTCGCAGAGCCGCGCGAACTGCCGGTCGTTGCCGACCGCGAGCACGAGCTCGCCGCGGGCGGTGGGGAGCGGCTCGTACGGCGCGATGCTCGGGTGGGCGTTGCCCATCCGGCGCGGCACCTCCCCGGCGACGGTGTAGGCGGTGGCCTGGTTCGCGAGCGCGGCGAGGAGGCTGGAGAGCAGGTCGATTTCGACGCGCTGCCCGCGGCCGCTTCGGTGCCGGTGCTCGACGGCGGCGAGGATCCCGACGGCCGCGAACAGCCCGGCGATCACGTCGACGAGCGCGACGCCCACCTTCTGCGGCTCGCCATCGGGCTCGCCGGTGATGCTCATCAGGCCGCCCACCGCCTGCACCAGCAGGTCGTAGCCGGGCAGGGCGGCGCCGGCCCCGCGCCCGAACCCGGTGATCGACGCGTAGATCAGCCGTGGGTTGCGCTCGCGCAGCTCCTCGTAGCCGAGGCCGAGGCGGTCCATCACGCCGGGGCGGAAGTTCTCGACGAGCACGTCGGCCTGCGCCGCCAGCTCCCGCGCGCGCTCGAGGTCGGCCGGATCGCGCAGATCGAGGGCGACGCTGCGCTTGTTGCGGTTCACCGCCTCGAAGTAGCTCGCGCGCCCGCGTCCGTCGAAGGGCGGGCCCCAGCCGCGGGTCTCGTCGCCCGCTCCCGGCCGCTCGACCTTCACGACCTCGGCGCCGAGGTCGCCCAGGACCATCGCGGCGAGCGGCCCGGCGAGCACGCGGGAGAAGTCGACGACGCGCAGGTGGGAGAGGGCGCCGGGCACCAGATTTGATATTTTCGCAAATCCGTGGCGAGCGACGAGCGTCCCCCTCTGAATCCCCGCGACCTGGCCGACCTGGACTTCCAGCTCTCGGACGAGGAGCGGATGATCCGCGACACCGTGCGCGCCTTCGTCGCGGACCGGGTGACCCCGAACGCGGCGGAGTGGTTCGAGCAGGGGACGCTGCCGCGCGAGCTCGCGCCGGAGCTCGGCAAGCTCGGGCTGCTCGGCATGCACCTGCGGGGGTACGGGTGCGCCGGGGCGAGCGCGACCGCCTACGGGCTCGCCTGCATGGAGCTCGAGGCGGGCGACAGCGGCGTGCGCAGCCTGGTCTCGGTGCAGGGCTCGCTCGCGATGTACGCGATCTGGCGCTGGGGCTCGGAGGAGCAGAAGCGCGAGTGGCTGCCGCGCATGGCGAGCGGCGAGGCGCTGGGCTGCTTCGGGCTCACCGAGCCCGACTCGGGGTCGGACCCCGGCTCGATGCGCACCCACGCGCGCAGGGTCGGCGGCGACTGGGTCCTGCGCGGCCAGAAGATGTGGATCACGAACGGCTCGATCGCCGACGTCGCCGTCGTGTGGGCGCGCACGGACGAGGGGATCCGCGGCTTTTTGGTGCCCCGCGGCACGCCCGGGTTCACGACGCAGGACATCAAGGGCAAGCTCTCGCTGCGCGCCTCGGTCACCTCCGAGCTTCTGCTCGACGACGTGCGCCTGCCCGGCGACGCGCTGCTGCCCGGGGCGACCTCGCTGCGCGGGCCGCTCTCCTGCCTCAACGAGGCGCGCTTCGGGATCGTCTGGGGCGTCGTCGGCGCCGCCCGCGCCTGCTTCGAGGCGGCGCTCGACTACAGCCGGGAGCGCGAGCAGTTCGGCAAGCCCATCGCCTCCTTCCAGCTCGTCCAGGAGCGCCTCGCGGAGATGGCGGTCGAGGTGAACCGCGCGGGCCTGCTCGCGCTGCAGCTCGGCCGGCTCAAGGACGCCGGGCGCCTGCACCACCAGCAGGTGAGCCTCGGCAAGCTCGCGAACACCAACGCGGCGCTCGCCGTCGCGCGCTCGGCGCGCCAGGTGCTCGGCGCGAACGGGATCATCCTCGAGTACCCGGTGATCCGCCACATGGCGAACCTCGAGACCGTGGTCACCTACGAGGGGACCGCGGACATCCACAGGCTCGTCCTCGGTGAGGCCCTCACCGGGGTCTCCGCCTTCCGATGAGCCTGGGCGGGCCCGCTTCCGGCCAGGCGGCGCCCGGGACGGCCCTCCAGCACGCCGTCGCCTGGCTGCGCGAGGCGATCGTCTCCGGCCGCCTGCGCCCGGGCCAGCAGGTCAAGCAGGAGCACGTGGCGGCGGCGTCGGGCCTGAGCGTCGCGCCCGTGCGCGAGGCGCTGCGCGTCCTCGAGCAGGAGGGGCAGGTCACCTACCGGCCGCGCCGCGGCTACTTCGTGACCGAGCTCTCGGTCGCCGACCTCGAGGAGATCTACTCGCTCCGGGCGACGCTCGAGCCGGTCGCGGTGCGCCACGCCGTGCCGCGCCTCGACGAGGAGGCGATCGAGCGCGTCGAGACCGCGGCGCGCGAGTGCGCCGAGGCGGCGCGCGCCGGCGACGTCGCGGCGGAGCTGCAGGCCAACCGCCGCTTTCACTTCGGCATCTTCGACGCGCCGGGGCAGCCGCACCTGCTGCGCCTGCTCACCCTGCTGTGGGAGTCGACCGAGGCCTACCGGGCGCTCTACTACAACTCGCCCGCCGAGCGCGCGGCCGCGGTCGAGGCGCACGACCGGATCCTGGCCGCGCTGCGGGCCGGCGACGTGGAGGGTGTGGTCGCCGAGCTCGCCGCGCACCGCCAGCGGGGCCTCGAGTTCCTGCGCGGCGTGCTGGCCGCGGGCGGGCACCGGGGCGAACCCTGACCCGAATCCCGCCGGGCGTGCATGGCATCGAAATCGCACAGTCGGCCGGGGCGTGGCCGGGAGACCGCCGGCTGAGGGCGGCGCGTCCGTCCGCGCCCCGCTCGCGTAGATTGCCGCGCTGATGGACCGCACCGACGTAGTCGACGCCGTCGCGCTCGCGCTCAGCGTCCTCGCCGTCGTCGCGCAGGCGACCGTCGTCGTGGTCGCCGCGACCGCCCTCCTCGGCCTGGTCTGGGCGCCCGCGCGCGGCCTGCTGCGTGAGGTCGCCGAGGGGCTTCGCCCCGGCCTTTTGTGGGGCGCGTGGGGGGTGGCCGCGCTGGCGACGGCCGGCAGCCTGTTCTTCTCCGAGTACGCGAAGTTCGTCCCGTGCGGGCTGTGCTGGTACCAGCGCATCGCGATGTACCCGCTGTCGGTGATCCTCCTGATCGCCGCCGTGCGGCGCGACTACGCCGCGGCCGCCCGCTTCGGCCTCCCGCTCGTCGCGTTCGGCGCGGCCGTCTCCGTCTGGCACAACTACGTGGAGCGCCACCCCGAGGCCGAGACCGGCTTCTGCTCGATCGGCGGGACGACGTCGTGCGCGGTCAAGTGGATCGAGGAGCTCGGCTACGTGACGATCCCGGTCCTGTCGCTGAGCGCGTTCGCCCTGATCGCCACGCTCCTGCTCGGCGCGCGAGCCGTGGCGCGGGCGCGCGCGGGGGAGTGACGGCGCCGTGGGCGCGCTCGTGATGTCACACTCGTGCCGATGAGCATCGCCCGCACCGTGATGATCGGCGAGCGGACGGTGAGCCGAATCGGCCTCGGGACGAACCGCCTCACCGACACGCCGGAGAACAGGGACCTTCTGCGCGCGGCCGCCGAAGCCGGCGTGCAGATGATCGACACCGCCCACCTCTACACGGGCGGGGAGAGCGAGCGCACGATCGGGGCCGTGCTGCCCGAGCTCGGCGACGACGTCGTCGTCGCCACCAAGGGCGGCTTCCGCGAGGCCAAGCCGGAGACCCTCCGGGCGGAGCTCGAGCAGAGCTTCGCGAGCCTGGGCGTGGAGCAGATCGAGCTCTACTACCTGCACCGCGTCGACCCCGAGGTCCCGCTCGAGGAGTCGCTGGGCGTGATCGCCGAGTACCGCGACGAGGGGCGGATCGCGCACGTGGGTATCTCCAAGGTGACCGTCGAGGAGATCGAGCGCGCCCGCGAGGTGGTCCCGATCGCCGCGGTGCAGAACGAGTACAACCTCGCCGCGCGCGGGGACGACGACGTGATCTCCTATTGCGAGCGCGAGGGGATCGTGTTCGTCCCGTACTACCCGCTCGCCGGCGACTCGCCGGCGCTCGCCGAGCTTGCGCGGAAGTACGGCGCGACCCCGCGCCAGATCGCCCTCGCCTGGCTCCTCAAGCGCTCGCCGGCGATGCTGCCGATCCCGGGCACGCTCTCGGTCGAGCACCTGCGCGAGAACGTCGCCGCGCTCGAGATCGAGCTCTCCGACGAGGACTTCGAGCGCCTGTAGGGAGCGACGATGCCGATCAGCGCAGAGGAGGCCCGCACCGAGATCCTGGCCGAGCTGGGCGTCGCCGAGCAGCAGCTCGAGCTGGCGCTGGGCTGCCTCGGCGAGGCGTTCGAGCTGCTCGCCGTGGGCGCCGCCGAGCGCCTCGAGGGCGAGCTCTTCCGGCCGATCCAGCGCGCCTACGCGCGCGCGAAGCGCACCCGCGCCGGCTTCGCCGAGCGCGTCGGGCTCCCGGCCCCTACGCCCGAGCGCCTGCTGACGGGCGGCGCCTCGCAGGGCGCCAAGGCGCTCGTCGAGCGCGCCGCCGAGGCGGCCGGGGAGGCGGACCGCGCGCTCAGCGAGCTGCAGGACTCGATGCTCCCCGTCGAGGCGGGCGACGCCGAGCTGCGCTCGGGGCTGAGCGAGGCCCGCGAGCAGCTCGCGGGCGTCGAGCGCGCGGCGGCCGATTTCTTGCGCACGTTCGGCCGTTAGCCGAGCCGGGGTTTTCGCCCTCCCGGACGGGGTACGCGGCCCCCAGTCCACGCAGAGGAGGGTGGTGCACATATGGATGCATCCGCGAACCCGCGCTCGGGCCGCGACGAGACGATGATCACCGCGGGCCGCAACCTGGCGCAGATGTTCTGCCTGGTGACCGGCGCCGTGCTGTTGATCGTCGGAATCCTGGGATTCACAAGCGACGCGAGCTTCGACGCGGGCTCGAACGTCCAGGGCGACGAGTTCCTGGGCTTCGAGGTGAACGGCTGGCACAACCTCGTCCACATCGCGACGGGCGCGTTCCTGCTCGCCGTCGCCGGCAACGCCGCCACCGCGATCTCAGGCGCGCTCATCTTCGGGGCGCTCTACGTCGTGGTGTTCATCTGGGGCCTGATCGACGACACGGTGCTCTGGCTCGTGCCGATCAACGGGGCCGACAACGTGCTGCACCTGATCCTCGCCCTGGCGGCGATCGCGGCGGCGCTTGCGGCGCGCTCCATGATCCGGAACGGGGAGCGGCGATGACGATCGGCGCCTCCCTGTTCTTGATCGCGGTCGGCGCGATCCTGCGCTGGGCGGTGAGCGACTCCATCGAGGGGGTCGACCTCACTACCGTCGGCCTGATCCTGCTGATCGTCGGCGTGGTCGGGCTGCTCATCGGCCTCTGGCAGACGCAGCGCGTCGGGCGCGCCGCCCGCTACGACGACGCGCCGCCGCCTCCGGCGGACCGTAGGTACTGATCGCTCGCTGACGGGGCGCCGCCCGCGCGCCGGGGCTGTGCGCGCGGGCGGTCCCCGCTACGATTCGCGGCGGACCGTGCTAGGCGGGGCGCTAGCGGTGCCCTGTACCCGCAATCCGCTCTAGCGGGGCTGAACGCCCGCCCGAGGGTCGCGGCCTTCGGGGTCAGTACGCCGCGGGCGGCGTTGACGGTCAGGTCCCGCGCGATGCGCGCCCGTGAACCAGGTCAGGTCCGGAAGGAAGCAGCCTTAAGCGGTAGCGCGTAAGCGACGCGGATCGCCTGACTCGAGCTAGCCACGGCGGGAACGCCCGGGGACCGCCTTCGAAGGTGGGCCCGCACGGTCCATGCCCGCGTGCGGTGCCGCGATGCGCGCTCAGCGCAGCGCGTGGCAGACGGCGTCGAGCTGTGCGTGGCGGATCAGGTCGGAGACCTCCTGGTTGCCCGACCCCGGCACGATCTGCGCGTTCACGGTGAAGACGACCGAGCGGCGGCCCGTGCGGTCCGCGGCCGCGAACAGCCGGTAGCCGGGGAACGAGCCGGTGTGGCCGAAGACCGTGCCGCAGTGCGTGCGGTAGCGGAACAGGCCCAGCCCCGCGCGGTTGCGCCCCGGTCCCGGCGGCGACGAGGAGCCGACCACCCAGCGGCGCTGCGCGCGCAGCAGCCCCTTGCGGAACAGCTTGCCCCCGACGTAGGCGCGGAAGAAGCGGTTCACGTCGGCCGGGGTCGAGACGATCCCGCCCGACGCCCAGGCGAGCGCCGGGTTGATGAACTCGCTCACGTCCTCGGGCGGGTCGTGGGGGGAGACCTCGTAGCCGTGCAGGTACGGCTCGGGCATCGCGACGGTGTCGGGCAGGCTGGTGCGCCGCAGGCCCGCCGGCCGGTAGACGTGCCGGTCGAGCAGCTCCTCGTATGGCTTGCCCGTGACCGCCTCGGCCATGAGCCCGACGACCACGTTGTCGGTGTCCGAGTAGCCGTAGCGCTCGCCCGGGGCGAACTCGGGGTCGACCTCCTGGACGAAGCCGAGCAGCTCGAGCGGGGACATGTACTGCGCGGGGTCGGCGATCAGCTCGTCGATGAAGGGCTGCTGGTGGATGTAGTCCGGGAGCGAGGCCGTGTGCTGGAGCGCCTGCGCCACGGTCACGTCCTGGGCGAAGGGTAGGACGCCCGGGCCGAGCACGTCGCCGATCGTGTCGGTGAGGCGCAGCTTGCCGAGCGCGACGAGCTTGAGCGCGACGGCGCCGTTGAAGGCCTTCGCCATGCTCGCGATCCGGTAGTGCTGGTTGCGTGCGGGGCGCGCCCCCGTCTCGAGGTCCGCCCGCCCGCGCCGCAGGAACGTAGTGCGCTTGCCGCGCTGGATCAGGACCGAGACGGAGGGCGGCGCGTCGTCGGCCGCCATCAGCTCGGCGAGCGCGGCGCGCAGCTTGGCGCCCGTGCCCTGCTGGGCCTTGGGGGCCGCGCCGCCAGCCGTGGGAAAGAGCGTGAGGATCACGGCCGCAAACAGGGCCAAGCGAGATTTCATCCGCTCAGTATGGCGGTGCGGCTCAGCGCCGGCGGTGAAGGCTCACCCCACCCGTCTCCGGGTGGATCGGGGCGAGCGCGGAGCCGATGGCGCGCACCGAGATCCCGCCCGTCGAGTTCGAGTGCTTCGGCGCGGGGGCCTTCGACGCGCCGCCGCCCCCGCCGCCCTTCGGCTTCGGCGGCTGCTTCGGGTCGTCCGCCTTGGGCTTGCGCGGGGTCGGGCAGCGCACCGTGTAGACGGTGCGGGCGGGCACGTTGTAGCTGGTCTCGCTGTGGCTCCAGGAGAGGTGCAGGTGGTTGCCGCGGCCGTGTCCCGGGTCGCCGTTGTAGCCCACCCACCGGAACGGCGGGCGCGGCTGGTTCTGCTTGGGCTCGGCCCACTTGGCCAGCTTGGTGATCAGCCGCCAGTTCCCGCCCCGCGCGCGGTCGGGGACGATGTCGAGCGCGAGCCCGATCGGGTGCTCGCCGTTGCGCGCGTGCACCGGGTCGAGCGAGTAGCCGTCGGTGATGAGGATCTTGTACTTGCGCTTGAGCATGCGCACGTCGTTGAGCAGGCGGCGGTCGATGAACTCGCCCGGTGAGCCCGGGATCGCGACGAAGCGCCCGCCGCCCTTGGTCTCGCAGAGGCGCGGGGCGAGGCGCTCGCTGCGCATCGCGCCCGTCGCGAGGGTCGCGCCGACGAGCGCGAGCACGGCGAGGGCGATCGCGGGCGCTGCGGCCCTGGGCTTCGTGAGCTTGCTCAAAGCTTTCACGCTCCTTGCTTCGGAGAGGATCCGCCGGGGCTTGAGCCGGCGCGCCACCTGCCTGGCCGCCGCAAGCCGGCGCCCAGCGCGCGTTCAGCCCTGGCGCCAAGCTGACCGTGCGCGCCCGGCCGGGTGCGGCGGGGCGCAGGCTCCTCCGCCGAGCGGTGGCGAGGACCCGAAGACGGGCGAGGCGCGGTTCGCGTGGACCGCCTTCAGGGTTCGCCGGCGCCAGGGAGCGGGCCGCCCGGAGGCCCCGGCGGCGCCGGTAGACTCGCCCACCGTGGCGCCCGCGCAGTCCCTGTACCGCCGGCACCGGCCCCAGGCGTTCGACCAGGTCGTAGGCCAGGAGCACGTCGTCCGCACGCTCTCGAACGCGATCGAGCGTGACCGCGTGCACCACGCGTACCTCTTCGTCGGCTCGCGCGGGACCGGCAAGACCTCGATCGCCAAGATCCTCGCGCGCTCGCTCAACTGCGTGAACGGCCCGACGCTGCACCCGTGCGGGGAGTGTGAGTCGTGCCGCGCGATCGCCGCGGGGACCTCGATGGACGTGATCGAGATGGACGCGGCCTCGAACCGCTCGGTCGACGACATCCGCGAGCTGCGCGAGCGCGTCGGCTTCGCGCCCACCGGCGGCAAGTGGAAGGTGTACATCCTCGACGAGGCGCACATGCTCACGCGCGAGGCGTGGAACGCCTTCCTGAAGACGCTCGAGGAGCCGCCCCCGAACACGGTCTTCGTGCTGGCGACGACCGAGGCCCACAAGGTGATGCCGACGATCGTCGACCGCTGCCAGCGCTTCGACTTCCAGCGCCCGACGCCCCAGCAGATCGCCGAGGTGCTGCGTCGGGTCGCGCAGGCCGAGTCGATCGAGATCGCCGACGACGCGATCGCGGCGCTCGCGCGCGGCGCCTCCGGGAGCTTCCGCGACGCGCTCGGCACGCTCGACCAGCTCGTCTCCTACGGCGGCAAGCGCATCGAGACCGAGGACGTGCTGACCGTCCTCGGCGTCGCCGACTCCGATCTTCTGCTCGCGGCCGCCGACGCGATCGCCGCGGGCGACGCGCGCGCCACGCTCGAGGTCACCGAGCGGCTCGCGCGCTCGGGCCGCGACCCGGCGCAGTTCGGCCGCGACCTGCTCGCGCACCTGCGCCAGCTCCTCGTGATCCGCGCCGTGGGCGAGGACGCAGGCGAGCGCGGCCTGGCGGCCGCCGACCCCGAGCGCATGCGCGCGCAGGCGGGCGCCTTCACCGACCTCGGCCTGATCCGCGCGATCGACGCCGTCGCCGCCGCGCTGAGCGCGATCCGCGAGGGCGACGAGCCGCGCATGACGCTCGAGCTGGCCCTGCTGCGCGCCGCGCGGCCCCAGCTCGACCCCTCGCGCGAGGCGTTCGCGCAGCGGCTGGAGCGCCTCGAAGCGGCGCTCGCGGGCGGCGCGCCGCCCGCCCCGGCGTCCGGTGGCGCAGGCGAGGCGCTCCGGGCGCAGCCCGCGCCCGCGCAGCCCGCGCCCGGCCCCGCACCGGTCCAGCCCGGACAGCCGGCCCAGTCGCCCCAGTCGTCCCGGCCGGCGGACCCGCCCCAGCGGCAGGCTCCCGCCGTGCCGCCGCAAGCCGCGCCGTCCCCGCGCGCTGAGGATGCCCCGCGCCCGCCGGCACCCAGCCCGCCCGAGCCCGAGCCCGAGCCTGGGCCTGGGCCGGCGGCGGGCGGCGAGGGGGCCGGCGAGCCCACGGCGAGCGCGGCGGAGGCCCCGGCGGCCGAGCGCGCCGCGCCCGAGCCGCGGGCGGCGACCGCGGTCGCGGAGCTGCCCGACCTGGAGCGCCTGGTGGGCATGTGGCCCGCGGTCCTCGACCAGGTGCGCGAGGGCGGGTCCGAGCTGCTCGCGCACGCGCTCTCGGTCAGCCGCCCGGTCGGGATCGACGGGACCCAGGGCGTGATCGAGATCGGCTTCCCGCCCGGCGCGTCGTTCAACAAGCGCAAGGCGGAGAGCCCCGACGCGCGCGAGCGCATCACGGCGGCCGTGCGGGCGGTCGTGGGCGCGCCGCTCAAGCCCGTGTGCACGATCGTCGAGGACGAGGAGATCGCGCCCGCGGCTCCCGAGCAGGCGAGGCCGATGGACGAGGAGGAGATCATCGCGCGGCTCAAGGCGGAGTTCGACGCGGAGGAGATCCTCGACGAAGACCCTGAGCAGAACGAGGAGGAAGCGTGAGCAGACCCCGAGGTGGGCCCGGCGGGTTCGACCTGAACTCGATGATGAAGCAGCTCCAGAAGGTCCAGGCCGACATGGTCGAGGCCCAGGAGAAGCTCAAGGACGAGGTCGTCGACGCGAGCGCCGGCGGCGGCATGGTGAAGGTGAAGATGAGCGGCGACCTGCGCCTGCTCGAGCTGCAGATCGACCCCGAGGCGATCGACCCGGAGGACCCGGAGCTCCTGCAGGACATGGTCGTGGCGGCCGTCAACGAGGGCCTGCGCGCGGCGCAGGAGCTCGCCTCGCAGCGGCTCGGCGGCGTCGCTGGCGGCCTGGGCGGCGGGCTCGGCGGGCTCGGCCTGCCGGGGATGTAGCGAGGGCTTGTACGCGCAGCCAGTCCAGCGCCTGATCGCGGAGCTCGCGAAGCTCCCGGGGATCGGCCAGCGAACCGCGCAGCGGCTCGCCTTCCACATCCTGCGCGCCTCCGAGGAGGACGCGCTCGCGCTCGCCGACGCCGTGCGCGACGTCAAGGCGAACGTCGGGCTGTGCGAGGAGTGCTTCAACCTCGCGGAGGGCCCCCGCTGCCGGATCTGCGAGGACGAGCGCCGCGACCGCAGCGTGATCTGCGTCGTCGAGGAGCCCCAGGACGTGATCCCGATCGAGCGCACGCACGAGTACCGCGGGCTCTACCACGTGCTCGGCGGCGCGCTCTCGCCGATCGACGGCGTCGACCCCGAGGACCTGCGGATCGCGGAGCTCGTCCAGCGCGTCGAGCGCGGCGGCGTCAACGAGGTCGTGCTGGCGACCAACCCCACGACGACGGGGGAGGCGACCGCCATCCACATCGCCGAGCTTCTGCGCGACAAGACCACGGTCACCCGCCTCGCGAGCGGGCTGCCGGTGGGCGCCGACCTCGAGCACGCCGACGAGGTGACGCTCGGCCGGGCGCTAGCGGGGCGCCGGGCGGTGAGCGGCTAGCTGCCACTGGCCGTCGCCGGTTCTCCAGCCCGAGGCCGCACGTTCAGCCCTGGTCGTCGCTTTTCGACGACGTGGGCTGAACGTTCCGGTGGGCGGGCGCCGCTCGATCGATTCGCCGGCGACCGGCGACCGGCGACCGGCCGCTTTTGACGCGTGACCGCACGAAAGCCCGGCGAGGATCTATCCTCGGCGACCGTGCCTAACGAGCTAGTAGTGATGAAGTTCGGCGGGACGTCCGTCGCGAGCGCGGATGACATCAAGCGCGCGGCGCGGCGCATCGTCGCCGCCAGGGAGAGCGGGAAGCGCGTGGTCGCCGTCCTGTCCGCGCGCGGCAAGACCACCGACGAGCTCGTGAACATGGCGTACGAGATCTCGGACGCGCCGCACGAGCGTGAGATGGACATGCTGCTGTCCGTCGGCGAGCGCATCTCCTGCGCGCTCTGCGCGATGGCGATCCACGACATGGGCTACAACGCCGTGTCGCTGACCGGTTCGCAGGCGGGCATCGTCACGGACTCGGTCCACACCAAGGCGCGCATCCTCGAGGTCCGCGCCGACCGCATCCGCTCGGCCCTCGACGAGGACAAGATCGTGCTCGTCGCCGGCTTCCAGGGCGTCTCCGGGGACAGCCGCGACGTGACCACGCTCGGCCGCGGCGGCTCGGACACCACGGCGGTCGCGCTCGCCGCCGCGCTCGACGCGAGCGTCTGCGAGATCTACACGGACGTCGAGGGCGTGTTCTCGGCGGACCCGCGGATCTGCCCGAGCGCGCGCAAGCTCGACGTCGTCTCCTTCGAGGAGATGCTCGAGATGTCCGCGTCGGGAGCGGGCGTGCTGCAGCACCGCTCGGTCGAGTACGCGCGGAACCACGGGGTGCGGATCCACTGCCGCAGCTCGTTCGACGATACCCCCGGTACCCTCGTCGTCGCGGAGGACGAATCCATGGAGCAACCGATGGTCACAGCCGTCACCCACACCACCAACGAGGCGCGGGTGACGATCACAGGGGTCGCTGACGAACCCGGGATCGCGGGCCGCATCTTCGGCGCGCTCGCCGACGCGAACGTGAACGTCGACATGATCATCCAGAACGAGCCGGTCGCCGGCGACCGCAAGGCCGACATGTCGTTCACGGTCTCGCGCGACGAGCTGCGCACGGCGACCCAGGTCATCGAGGGCCTCGCGATCGGCGACTCGGTCACCGCGGACGAGAACATCGGCAAGGTCTCCATCGTGGGCGCCGGGATGAAGAGCCACCCCGGCGTCGCGGCCAAGGTCTTCCAGACGCTCGGCGACCTCGGCATCAACATCGAGATGATCTCGACGTCGCCGATCAAGATCTCCTGCGTGATCGCCTCCGACCGCGTCCCCGACGCCGTGCGGGCGCTGCACGAGGCCTTCGACCTCGGCGCCGACGCGGTCAAGACCGAGGATCCCACGGGCGTCCACCGCCCGACGGTGCGCTCATGAGCCGCACCTACCGGGTCGGCGTCCTCGGCGCGACCGGGGCCGTCGGATCGACGATCCTGGAGGTCCTCGAGGAGCGGAACTTCCCCGTCGCCGAGCTCGTGCCGCTCGCGTCCGAGCGCTCGGCCGGCAAGCGCCTGCCGTTCGCCGGCGACGAGGTCGAGGTCAAGGCGCTCTCCGAGGAGTCCATTCAGGGGCTCGACGTCGTGCTCTCCTCGGCGGGCGGCGCCGTGAGCTCGGAGTGGGCGCCGCGCATCGTCGACGCGGGTGCCGTCGTCGTCGACAACACGAGCTACTGGCGCATGCACGACGACGTGCCGCTCGTGGTCGCCGAGGTCAACCCGGACGCGGTCGACTCGCACCGCGGCATCGTCGCCAACCCGAACTGCACGACGATGGTGATGATGGTCGCGCTCGCGCCCATCCACCGCGCGGTCGGCATCGAGCGCATCGTCGTCTCGACCTACCAGGCGGTCTCCGGGACGGGCCAGAAGGCGATCCAGGAGCTGCTCGACCAGACGAAGGCGATCCTCGCCGGCGAGAAGCCCGAGGCGAAGGTCTACCCGCACCAGATCGCCTTCAACATCATGCCCCAGGTGGAGAGCTTCAAGGACGGCGACGACTACACGACCGAGGAGCGCAAGGTGATGGCCGAGACGCGGAAGATCCTCGGCGAGACCGAGGAGTCGCTGCGCATCTCGGCGACCTGCGCGCGGGTGCCGGTGATCGCCGGGCACTCCGAGTCGATCAACATCCAGACGCGCGAGCCGCTCTCGCCGGAGCGCTGCCGGGAGATCCTGGCCGAGGCTCCGAACGTCGTCGTCGCGGACTCGCCGGGCGAGGGGATCTACCCGCTGGCCGCGGACGTGGCCGGGCGCGACGAGGTCGTGGTCGGGCGCGTGCGCCGCGACCCCTCGCACGAGCGCTGCCTCAACCTCTGGGTGGTCGGCGACAACCTGCGCAAGGGCGCGGCCACGAATGCCGTGCAGCTCGCCGAGCTCCTCGCCGAGCGTGACCTCGTGCGCGTGCCGGAGGGCGCGGGCTCGTTCGCCTGAGAGCGAGCCGCTGCCCCTGAGGAATCAAGAAGAGAACGACCGCGTCAGACACGACGCATTCGGGCTCGCCGGCGGTCGGCGTTGACCCGAGGAAAGGAAGGGTCAATGCCAAGCACATACCGCCGCCTTCTGGCCGCGGCCGTCGCCGCGCTCGGGGCGCTGGGGCTCGCCGCCTGTGGCGCCGAGGTCATCGACGCCGACGACTTGGCCTCGAAGATCCGCGACCAGATGTCCGCGCAGGTCGGGGTCGATCCCGAGCAGGTCACGGTCGAGTGCCCGGACGACATCGAGGTCGAGGAGGGCCGCAAGTTCGAGTGTGACCTGACGGCGCCCAACGGCGACCCCGTGATCGTCGAGGTCACGCTCACGAACGACGAGGGCGGCTTCGAGGCCATCGTCCCGCCCGAGCAGTTCGAGGAATCCGGCGCCGCCGAGGGCGCCGAGTAGGCGCCCGGCCCGGTCAGTCGCCCACGTCCTCGGCCGCGTCCGCGAAGCGCTCGGCGAGCGCGCGGAAGAAGTCCGCGCGCGTGACGACCGCGTGCACGCGCCCGTCGGTCGCGATCGGCACGATCAGCACCCGGTGGTGCAGGAAGATCTCGGCGATCTGGGTGTCCGCGTAGTCGTCCGCGACCAGGACGTGGTCGCGGGTCAGGTACTTGTCGATCGGTTGCTCGCGGCACTCCTCGCGGCGCTCGATCTGCTCGTCGATCGAGCGCCTGATCATCGCCGCTGAGCCCATCGTGTCGATCCAGCCGGGGAAGAGTGCGGCGAGGAACTCGCGCTCGCCGAAGATGCCGGCGAACCGGCCGTCCTCCTCGACCGCGGGCAGGGCCGGCAGGCCCGACTCGAGCACGCGCGCGACCGCGGTGCCCACCGGGTCGCTGGCGCGCAGCGGCGTTACCTCCCGGATGATGCTGTTGGCGATCCTGGTGGGCATCTCCTCCTCCTTAGGCGATGTACCTGAGCGCAACATACGCGGTCGCGAGCACGAGGCTCGCGAGGGTGGCGGGGACGCCGACCGCGAGGAAGCGCATGAAGCCGATCGGCCGGCCGGCGCGCTCGGCGAGCCCGGCGGCCGCGACGTTCGCCGCGGCGGCGATGATCGTCGCGTTGCCGCCGAAGCACGCGCCCAGCGCCAGCGCCCACCAGTAGGCGTCGTCCAGGCCGTCTCCCTGCAGCGACTCGACGACCGGGATCATCGCCGTCGTGAACGGGATGTTGTCCACCACCCCGGAGCCGATCCCCGCGATCCAGACGATGCCGAGCAGCTCGGCGACGCGGTCGCCGCCGGTCAGGTCCTGGGTGGCCTGCGCGACCTCGTCGATCGCGCCGGTCTCCTCGAGCGCGCCGACGATCACGAACAGCGCCACGAAGAAGAAGAGGGTCGGCCACTCGATCCCGGCGAGCACGTCCTCGAGGTCGAGGCGCGTGACGAGCAGGGCGACCGCGGCGCCGGTGAGGGCCACGGTCGCGGGCTCGATGTGCAGCGCCTGGTGGGCGAAGAAGGCGAGGATGGTGAGCAGCAGGACGGGGACGCTGCGGCGCAGCTCGTCCCAATCGCGGATCGAGGCGCGTGCGTCGAGCTCGAGGACCGCGTCGCGGTTGCGGTCCTCGATCTGCAGGCGCGAGCGGAAGGCGAAGTAGAGGGCGCCCACGATCACCGCGAGCGTGACCACGACGGCAGGGGCGAGGTTGACGATGAAGCTGTTGAAGCTGAGGCCGGTGGCGCCAGCGATGATGATGTTCGGCGGGTCGCCGATCAGCGTGGCGGTGCCGCCGATGTTCGACGCGATCACCTCGATGATGATCAGCGGGATCGGGTCGATGTCGAGCGCGTCGGCGAGCAGGAAGGTGACGGGGACGACCAGCAGGATCGTCGTCAGGTTGTCCAGGAACGCGGAGAGCAGCGCCGTCGTGCCCGCCATGTAGAGGACGACGAGGAAGGGCTTGCCGCGCGAGAGCTGCCCGGCGCGCACGGCGATGTAGTCGTAGACCCCGGTCTGCTGGGTGATGTAGACCAGGATCATCATCCCCGCGAGCAGGCCGATCGTGTTGAAGTCGATGGCCTCGACGGCGTGCTCCTGGTCGTAGGCCTCGCCCGTGAACAGGACGACGACCGCCGCGCCGAGGAGGGCGACCTTCGTACGGTGGATCTTCTCGCTCGCGATCAGCGCGAGCGCGATCAGGAACGTGGCGACGGCGACTGCCATGGGATCGGCAGGCTAACGCGCCCGGCGGCAGCCTGTGCGTCGCGAGCCCGCGGTGCCGTGGGGCTTCAGCTCTCGGCGAGCGCCTCGACGACGGCGCGCGCGGTGGCCTCGTCGACCTCCGCCTGCTTCGCGTAGAGCGCTACGGCCTCGTCGATGCGCCCGAAGAGCACGAGCTGCTCGATCTCGGGCGAGGGCTTGGGATGTTCGGCGACTTCACTCATGGCGACTGGATAACGGGTTAACCGGGCGCGCAGGTTAGCAACCGGGTGGCGCGTGCCCCGGGCGGCGCTTGCGCGAAGGTCGGGCCGGAGCCCGGCTTGCGGCAGCCGGCGCCGGCTATGCCACGTCCAGCGCGCTCGCGAGCTGCGGGCGGCCGCGGATGTCGAGCTTGCGGTAGGTGTTCGAGAGGTGGACCTCGACGGTCTTCACCGTCACGAAGAGCTGCTGGGCGATCTCGCGGTTCGAGAGGCCCTGGGCGGCGAGCTCGGCGGTGCGGCGCTCGCTCGGCGTGAGCGAGC
>ERZ777003.1440-NODE-1440-length-35655-cov-8.361910_pt1 | contig 35655 bp, 28 predicted proteins | sample MGYA00374956_ERZ777003 | MGnify/ENA primary metagenome ERZ777003 (study PRJEB29302, sample SAMN06268252) | bioreactor metagenome | isolation source: Joint BioEnergy Institute, California, USA | place: USA:Joint BioEnergy Institute, California, USA | collected... | reverse complement strand
TGGTTAAACTGGTTTGGGATTCCCGCACTGCCCCCGCTTTTGGCGTAGAGCCGGGTCGGCTGGAATCGTTGCGCGAAAATAAATTGGCTCGCCAGGTCAAACAAAGGGGATTTCGGGACAGAGAGAGGCTCCGTAAGTGATTGACGGGCAAGGGCCTACTCAAAATCAGCAGGACGCGCTTCCCAGAACGCGTTTTCCTCGGTTTTCCTCGTTCCGAATTCGAGCCGGTGAGAGCGTCCGACGGTGTGACCGGACAATGCACCGTGATGTCGGCAAGAAACAGCTCACATGGTTGGCTATCACGGCGGCCGGATCGTCCGCCGCTACTGCCCCACACTGCTGATCGGCGCCATCTGGCAGCAGTTAACCCGCGAGACCGTCGGGATCATGAGATGCGTGAAGTGCCCCGTGCCGAACTGCGGGCGGTGGTTGTTACTGAGTACCAACCGAACTCATCGCGAGCACTGCGTAGCGGCGTGCCGCAAGCGGACCTGGCGGAGAGGCCGGATAGCCGCTGCCCACGGCCAAGTTGAACGCCGCGCACGCGGGGGCGTTCTGCCGCTTCAGCGGTCGGCTGCCGGCGATTCGGTCTGTTGCGGCGGCCTTGATCCCCCCAACATCCAGAAGATGGCCAGACCGACGAGCAGACACTCGATGCTGAAGCCAACGATCAACAGCATCTCGAATGTGACGGTCTCTGCTGGTGTTGGCGCTATCCGCCTCTGATCGAACAACAGCGCGGTCGTCCTTTCAGCGAACCAGAAGCCCGCTGGGTCGTAGGTCGTAAGCACAGCAAGCAACGCGGGAGCCTTGGAAAGCCTCCATGCGATCACAAGCAGTCCCTTCACAACCATCCCGCCGACCAGGAACACGGCGAGCAATCGTTTCCGTGCCATAGCGAGTTCCTCCGTCGTTTAGTGCCGGATGCGGCGGGCGTTGTAAGGGCCAAGCGGTCCGTAGAAGCGCTGGCGCATCTGGTTCTCCCATCTGAGCGCCTCCGCGTTCGTCTGAGACATTGGCCGACCGTTGATGTAGCCCCAGGCATGCCCGAACTCATGCCAAGCAGCTATCTCGGGATTGAAGTTGCGCACAATCCACGATGGCCGCAGGTTTTGGCCTTCCCACCGGGAAGCACCTAGAACGCTGTTCGGGCTGAGGTTGTAGTTTGTGATATCCATCTGGCCGGGATTGGCCAGAACCCGTGTATTCGGATTCCCAGCCTCGCCCGGCTCGTAGGTCACAGCACCTCCGAACCTCGCTAAGTTCTGAGACGTCAACCCGAACTCAACGACCCTGTTGTGTTGGACCAGGCTCGCGAGGCCCTGGGCGGCATCGCCCATCTTCCCGAAATCGCCAGCGTCACCCTTGATCCCAACGAAATAGCGGGTCTTGGTTCCGTCCCTCACCTCGTTGATGTAAAGGCGCGAGGCTGCTGCGTTGTTCCCTATCGCCCTCTGTATCAACGCCAGCGCCTTCTTCCGCTCCTCCTCATCACCCAGCAACTCGACGGCTTCTCCGGTCGGGTCTGTGTAGCGGAGCGGATTGTTCCAAGCGTAGACGTACTTGTTCCAGTTTGCGGCTGCGCTAAGTAGGCGTCGAATTGTTCGCGGCTCTCAGCGTCCACAATGATGTTGAACGGGTCAGGACTCGTCCACTTCCCCTGCGCCCCGCTGTAGTACCGCGCCCCGAAGTAATCGAGGCCGGTTTCTGCATCCCGCTCCTTGCCGGTGAACTCTTGAACAGGAGTAATCATCGGGCCGGCAGCTGGCGCGTGTTCTGGCTTGCCGGATCGAACTCGAAGAGGACCACGTCATAGACGTAATCAAAGCGGACACCGCCGGTTGGCTCAACCCCGAAGTTCGGCTTGAACTTCCAGTGAAGGGCTGCCGCTTCCGCCGCGACGACGAGTGACCGATCGGGCTTTCTCTCCTGTCGTACATAAACCGGGCACGTTCTCGCGACCAGCCCTTGCTTGTCTATGAGTAGCTTCACCCGCACGGTACCGCCGAGCCCTTTAGCCTTAGCGGCCGGCGGGTATTGCGGCAGGACCTTCTCCAGGGCACCTTTGTCCACGAAATGCGCCATGCGACGCGGAGCGAATCCTGAGAATCCGCAGTCACCCTCGGGGCCCGGCACGAGGGCCTGCGCCGCCAACGAAAGTACGGCACATAGCAATGCCACAGCAAGTCTCCACATCACTGCACCTTCCCCTGCACAGTGATGACTGGCATGCCGTGATCCGCGCCCGTCCTCGGACTCATGCCGTGGAACTGGCGGATCTCATTTTCGATCTTGATGACAGTCCGACTGTCCAGCGTCGGGTCTTTACGCAGGTACCCGTATCCGGCTCGGTACTTGAGGGTTTCGCCCACAAGCTCGTGATACATGGTCACGAAGTCTGGCTGCCAACCTTGGTAGACGGCCTTTCCACCGCAGCACCAGACCTGGGTTCCGCCAGGGACATCTCCCTGACTAACCAACACGCTCACATACTTGCTGCCCGGTGCGGGTTCGATTACGGACGAGTGTTCGCTGTATGAGGAGACGCGTCCAAGATCCTTGAACGTGGCTGTTAATCCACCGCCGATAACGCCCACGTCCGCAACGATGCTGTGGTCGTTGATCAGGCCGGCCACTTGCTTGTAGCCCGCCGAAGCGTCCATCCCGATCGCCTTCTTGTTGATGATGTAGGCTTCGTAAGAACCGTCCTTCTTCTGGCGGATACCTATATTCGCTGCTTCGTTCGCCCGCATGTTCTTTGTGATCAATGCGAGCGCCTTCTTGCGGCCCTCCTCTGTGTCGTTGACGAACTCGATGTCCTCACCCCTGGGGGTCGATGAACTTGAACGGGTTGTTCCTTGCGTACGCGTAAAGATCGAAACGCTGAGGGTCGGCCATGCGAGCGGGTGTGACTATGACGGGGTCCGGACTCGTAAACCTCCCCTGAGCCGCCGACAAATACCGCGCCCCGAAGTAATCGAGGCCGGTTTCTGCATCCCGCTCCTTGCCGGTAAACTTCACTCTCGGCTCGTTGGCGCTCGCGTAGCACGCGCCGCGCGTGCCCATGCCCTGCGTCATCTGCTCGCCGAAAGGCAGATAGTCGAGGCACCGCCGCTCGGCGCCGGTCGAGCTCGTCACCAGCCGCGTCGACCCCAGAGGGTCCGTGGTCAAATACTCCGTGCCCACCGGGTCCGCCGTGCCGCCGTACTCCGCCGCTAGCCGCCCGAAGGCGTCATAGACCATCACCACCGAACCCTTCTTTACCCGCCGGCCTTCGCCATCATAGACGTAGTTCGTCGTCACGCTGTTCAGCGTGCTCGACGCCAGCCGGTTTTCAGCGTCGTAGGCGAACGCGAAGCCCCCGATCGCCGTCAGGTTGCCCGCCGCATCGTACTGAATCCCCAGCAATGGATTCACCAATCGATTCTTCTCATCAAACCATGCCGGCGAGACCGGCGTGAAGCTGCCCGGCGCCCAGCCGGCTCCCGTAGACCACGACGGCACGTACAGGTTGCCGGGTTCCTTGTAGGCGAAGTCCCGGAATTCGGTTCCTTCCTGCACCTTCTGGATCCGATTATAGGCGTCATAGGTGTACGTCTGCGTGGCCGAAAAGCCCGGCCGGGTGATCGTCTGGCTCAACACATTCCCGTTGTTGTTTGTCGTGCCGTAGCCGAAGCCGAGCGTGAGCAGGTCGCCGGCCTGCATCGCGCAGCCCGCTGAGGTCCCTGTCCCCAGCCGGATCGCCACCGGCTGGAGGCGATCGTTGTAGCACCATTGCTCGGTTCGCGAGTTGCCGAGCGGCATCTGCTCGACCGCTCCATGCGCTGCGTACGAGGCCCCGGTCACATACTGCGTCGCCGTCGAGCCCATCATGCCGTTCACGCTGCTCACTCGGCCTGCGGCGTCGTAGCTCTGCGTCACCACTCTGCCCGATGGATACGTCGTCGAAGCCAGTCCGGCAGGCACGTGCGTGTAGCGGAATACATAAGAGACACTGCCGGTGGTCTGCCGGCTTGCCAGAGGCCGTCCCAACCCGTCGTACCGGTACACGGTTTCGCTGTCGGCGTTAGCCACCTTCACCAGACGGCCCACGGGGCGGTTCTCCGTCGTCACTCCTGCGATGGACAAGTCCTGATCATAGGTATAACTCACGGCTAGCGTTGGGGCCACTGGCGATGCCGTGGTGTAGCTCTTCGATGTCAGGCGGTTCAATTCATCGTAGGTCATCGTGGTGACAGCGCTGCGGGCATCGGTCCTGGAGATCAGGTTGCCGCTCGCGTCATAGCTGTAACTGATCGTCCCGTTCTCCGGATTCTGAGCTGTCAGCAGCCGGCCAATGCCGTCGTAAGAGAAGCTCCGCACCTGTCCGGCCTGATTCACGGCGGTCAGGTTATCCAGCAGGTCATAAGAGTAGGTCGTGGAGATGCCTGGCGCCGGCCCTTCCTGGACCTGCGTCAGACGCCCGAGGCCGTCGCGTGTCAGAGTCTTCTCCTTCGCCGCTGCGTCGATCACCCTCGCGTTGGGCCCTGTGTATTGCGTGACTGTAACCGCACCGCCAGGGGCCGTCACGCTCACGGGCCGCCCGAGGCCATCGTATTCGGTCACCGTCCAGGCCGAAGGCGAACTGCGATAGGGGGTCGACACCTGCCAGACCCTGCCCATCGCGTCGTAGCGGGTCTCCACTTTGGCCCATACGCCTCCGCCTTCGTGCTCCCGAACCAGGATCGTCCGGCCAAAGCCGTCATAAACGGTTTCGCTCTGCCGGGCCTGGTCGTTGGCGGCATTCAAGTCCCGGCGCGTGGTCACCAGCCGTTGCGCGTCCTGATAGAGGAAAGAAACGGTTTCATATCCGCCCCGGGCAGCGCCTGTCAGACGATCCAATGGATCTGCATACGAGTAGGTGGTCTGCACGGAGTTGGGATCCTGATGCCGGGTGGGCTTCCCGGTGCCGTAGTCGTACCACCAGCGCGTCACGTGGCCGCGCGGGTTGGTGATCGAGGTCACCAGCGACTTCGTGGACGCTGGAGGCGAGCCGGTGTCGTACTGGTCGGTGTAGTCGAATGTGGTGACGTAGCCGCGCTCGTCGCGGCGCTGGAGCGTGTTGCCAGCGGTGTCATAGCTCATGCCAACGGTAACCCAGCCGAGCGAGGAACTGCGCCAGCGGCTGACGCAACGCGGATTGCCCCGCGCGGCCTGGGAGGTTCCGTAGCCGGGATCGCGCTGCAGCGTGGTCATCACATCGGCCAGCGAGTAGGCCAGGGTGCAGTCGGCGTCGCTCTGGTTATCGTAGGTGATCTTGGTGTCAGCCACTACGGTGCCTTGAGGGGAGATCACCTGCTCGCGCGTGACGAGCCGCCGCAGGTGCACGGGAGCTGCCGTATACGCGCTGGAGAGCATGTACTCCTTGTGCTGGCGGCGGGTAGCACCGGCTGGCGGCGAAGAGGGGCAGGCCAACCAGGTTTTGGCTCCATCGGTCGCGGTTTGAATCGCCGGCGCCGCGCCAAAGTCGTACTCGTAGACATCGGTCAGGTTGGCGAACTGGCTCTCGTACTGCATGTAGCGGGCGCTGGTGAGGTTATTCGACAGCCAAGTGGTATTCTCCTGGCAGAGAACACCTGCCCCGTCGGCACCCGCAGAGTAGACGCGCTCCACGCGGAGCAGCCCGGCCGTCTCGGTCTTGTACTCCTTGCCTTCAAACGGATCCGGCCTGTAGCGGGGGCTGGAAACTGCGAGCCCCGCCGCGGGACCTATGGGGGGACTGGACAACACCGGCTGTCCATAGGCTTCGCCATGGTAGTAGTGAAGCTCGGTCACCGGCGCGGCCAAGCCGGGGCCGCTGCGAGTGACTGCGGCAGACGCCGACGTCGAAAGGGACACCGACTGAATTCTGCCGCTGACTGGATCGGTAAAAGAGCCCGTCGCCGTCTCCAGCCTGCCAAAGCTGGTTTCCAGGCCCGCAGGCATGCCAACTCCGTCTGGATACTCCCGCCTTTCAAGAAGCCTCCGGTACACGTACGGCTGCCAGGGAGGCGGGGGCACCGATCCCGTCATGATCGACCTCTTCCATGCCATCGTCCCCGGGTCAATCACTTGCAAGCATCGACGCGAGAAACAAAAGACTTAGCGGCGTGTGATTTGGACGCCAATTGGACGCCACGGAGGCGAATTTCACGTTTGGACTCCAAACGGACTCCACGAACGGCGCTGGTCCAGGCGGCCATGGCAGGCCACATGCTACGCGCACGCGCGCGGTTGTCCCCGCCTTTCGACGTTTCTCTCGTGGAGAAAAACGATGTTTCCCTATACATGCAAATCGTGCCCATAGTGCCAGCGGTCTCTTCGATGTGGGCTCGGACTTGAGCGGCCTCGGCTGCTTGTTGCATTGTGTCGGTAGATATGCAAAACTACCGACAAGTAGCAAATGACCACGACCGAACGCATTCTGAAGCTTGCCGCCCGCCAGCGCCTCGTTCGTCCACGGGACGTGGAGGCGCTTGGGATTGCCCGCGCCTTCCTGACCCGCCTCGAACGGCGTGGTCTGCTTGAGCGTCGCGCTCGGGGAGTCTACGTGCTCGCCGATGCGCCCGTCTCCGAGCACCACAGCCTGGCTCTCGCTGCCAAGCTGGTTCCGCGCGGCGTGGTCTGCCTTCTGTCCGCCCTTCGATTCCATGGTCTGACGACACAAGACCCGCATGAGGTTTGGATGGCGATCGATGTCAAGGCGCACAAGCCGTCGGTCGAGTTCCCCGTCCTGCGGATCGTGCGGTTCTCCGGGCGATCGCTCGCGGAAGGGATTGAGACACACCTTATTGAGGCCGTGCCAGTCCGGATCTACTCTCCCGCCAAGACGGTGGCGGACTGTTTCAAATACAGGAACAAGATCGGAATGGACGTTGCCCTTGAGGCCCTCCGGGATGCTCTTCGGAAACGCAAGGCCACAATCGACGAGATCCATCGGTTCGCGAAGGTCTGCCGTGTCGCCAACGTGATTCGACCTTACCTGGAGTCAGTCGCGTGAAACGGCCGCCCCGCAACGTCGCCGCATCCCACCGCGCAAAGCTGCTGGCCCTGGCGAGAGACCGCGGGGAAGACTTCCAGTTCCTCCTCGGGCGGTGGATCATTGAGCGGTTCCTGTTCCGGTTGGCGGCATCCAGGCACAAGGATAGCTTCGTACTGAAGGGAGCGATGCTGTTCCTGGCATTGGGCGGCAAGGTCTATCGCCCGACCCGGGACCTCGACCTGCTCGGGTTTGGCAGTGCGGAGGTCGGCGATGTCGTAGCCAGGATCGCCGAAATCTGCTCCACGCCCGGAAATGACGGGATTGTCTTCGCAGCTACGTCAATTGAAGCGGAACGGATCCGGGAGGATGCCGAGTACGAAGGTGTCAGGGTATGGGTTCCGGCAAGCCTCGATGGAGCAAAGGTGACAATCCAGATCGACGTGGGGTTTGGCGACGATGTGGACCCAGCTCCGGTCGAGAGACCGTTCCCCACGCTACTGCCTCTCGATCCCCCAGTGGTGCGCGCATATCCGCTCGAAGCGGTCATCGCCGAGAAGTTTCAAGCGATGGTTGTCCTCGGCATCGCGAATAGCCGAATGAAGGACTTCTACGATCTCTGGACATTTGCAACCACAGAGCAGTTCGACATTCGGCAACTCGCCCGGTCAATCCAGGCGACCTTTGAACGGAGGCAAACTCCGTTGCCGGAAACAGCCCCCACAGCGCTTACCGATGAGTTCCTGCTCGATCCCGCAAGGCGTGCCCAGTGGGAGGCCTTCTGCCGGAGGCTCGGCCTGCGCGCGTCGCCTTCTCTCGAAGTCGTGGGCCGAAAGATCCGCGAGTTCCTGATGCCCGTTTTGGAGCGGGCCCGCAAACCAGCGGATCAGATCTTGGTCTGGGTGCCGGCCGGGCCGTGGCGAGAGCCTGAGAGATGAACCAGACTGAGCGTGCGGAATGACGCGACATCCGGAGACCGTACACATCGTGCCCGGCGCCGGGAATGATCCGGCGAATGTCGCCCCCGGGCTGCCACGAGATGCCGTATGTGACCGCGAGTTGGCCGCGCTCCTGGAGAGCCATCTCAAACGAGGCAGTCCCAGCTCCAGCGATTTTCAGGGGCGGCGTGGGCTCGGCAAATACGTCGCCGTCGAAAGCGCGGAGTCTCAGCCACCCATGTCACGTTTCATGGGCATTTCGTGCAATCCGAAGACATGCATTGCTCACAAAACAGAGATGCGCCCCGGACGGAGTTGCCATTGCCAGCGGAGGGCTCGCGTGGCGCTGCGCTCTGCTCAAGCCATTATGCCGTGGCCAGAATTGGAAACGGATCGTGACGCATCGACAGGCCTCCGGGCAAGGCATCCCAAGTTCGTCCGTCAAGCACACGACCGGTTCGGCTCTTGAAAGGCCCACCCCATTGCTTAAAAAAGAAGGGCACGCCGGTCTCCAGGCACTGGTCGCGGATCTGGCGAACCCATTCCGGCTTCATTGGCCTGGCTTTGGGCCCAGACTCCCCGCCGACAATCACCCAGTCGATCCCCTCCAGATCCAGTTTCGGGAGTGGGCCCAGCAAAGGCTCGAGCGAGAGGAACCGCACATGCGCGCGAGTGCGCCGAAGGTCCTCGATCCGGTGAACGTAGTCAGCGTTCTCGATGCTGACCCCAAACCAGACGTTGGGGCGCCAGTCGAGATGACGATCGAGTTCGACCGCGCGCGCGGACCGTTTCGTCAAGAGCTGGTACTGATGCCAGTTGGCCTCCGCCATCACGGCGAAGACCTGCCGGATGAATTCCAGCGGCACATCGTCGTGAAACAGGTCGCTCATCGAGTTGACGAACACCCGCCGTGGCTTACGCCACGTGAGCGGCAGATACAGCATCTGCGGATGCAGGGTCACGCGAAACCCGTTGGCGTAATTCGGCTGTCCCATCGCCTTCAGCCGCCTTGCCATGCGCTCAGCATAGCAGTTCTTGCAGCCCGGGCTGAGCTTGGAGCAGCCGGTCACTGGGTTCCAGGTCGCATCCGTCCACTCGATGTGCGAATTGCCCGCCATCATGAGCTCCCGATTCCAAGGCCTGCTCACTGTACCACTTGCGTGGCCATGGGTACGTCTGCCAGCGAGGGCGGCGCTTCTGGCGCGGAGGACGCCGGAGGCGGGTTGGAGGGAGCCTTGGGAGGCGCCGGCGGCTCTTCGTGGTCCTGGGGAGATCCTTTCGCGGCTGCGGCGAGCCGCTCCTGAATCGCCTTGGTCAGTTCTTCCTGCCGCTGGATCTGGATCTTGGTGTAGTGCTCCATCATCCGCACGGAACTGTGACCGGCGATCTTGGCAGCCTCGATCGCGCTTGCGCCAACCTCCTGCCGCCAGGTGATGTTGGCGCGGCGAAATGAGTGTGGACCGAGTCCCATGAAGTCGCAACCTTCGGCCCGCGCCGCACGCTTGAGGCACTGCCGCACTGCGGAATCCCAGATCGGAAGGCCGGAGCCGTCGTTGCGGCCAAAAACCCAGTCCGTCGGCTTTGGGTTCTCGGTTCGCTTCTTGTCTGCGAAGCGCTCCACCAGGTAGCCGAGCGTCAGGAGGCGGCGGCTGCGCTTGGTTTTCGGCTGGTCGATGTCGCCGCGATAATAGCGCTGTTCGATGCGAATGGTTCCCTGTTCAAGATCGACGTGCTGCCACTGAAGCCCGAGCAACTCGGAGATCCGCGCGCCGGTGGCGATCGCCGTCTCGATGACCAGCCGGTTCGGTTCTTTGATCCTGTTGAGCACGCGCGCCGTTTCATCCCAGGTGAGGATGCGCTCCGGGTTGACGTTCCACTTCTCGCCGATCTTCACGCGCGAGATCGGGTTGCGGCGGCTTTCCGGCCAGTAGCCCCACTCCTGCGCCTTGGTGAAGACCGCCGACATGATGCCGCGCAGGTCGTTCATGGCGTGCCAGGAAGTGCAGGTCTCAAACAGCCACCGCTGGACCTCGTCGGGTCGGATATCGCACAGCCGCACGTCTTTCCAGCGCGGCAGGATGTGGTTGTTGAGCTGGTTGTGGTACTTGATCCGCGTTGAGATCGACAGCAAGCTCCGGCCCGCGGCGGTGGCGTCCACGTAGGAGTGGATGTACTTTTCCGCCATGGCGCCGAACAGGATCAGGCCCTCTTCGACGATCTTTTCCTCCACGGTCGCTTTGTTCAGGCTGGCCAGGATCTTGTCGCGCTCGATCTCAGCCTGCTTCTTGGTGAGCTTGTTCTCGCCGCGGCTCGGCCCCAGGCGCTGAAACTTGCGGACGGTCTTCACGGACCCGTCGGGCTGGATCTCGTCGCGCCAGTAGCGGAAATACCAGTAGGCGCCGCCCCGGTCCGTGCGTTCGATCACCTTCGGATGTTGTACTCGCGTCTTCAACCGCAAGCCTCCCGTCAGCGCCAGCAGGGTACCTTCATTCGCGCGCATCGTTCCAGTCCTCGGGGCTCACCAGTGGAAGGCCATCGCCGATTCGCGCTGGCACAGGTAGAGCGCTTGGCGCGCCCGGGTCACGCCGACGTAGAACAAGCGAATCACCGCATCGCGAGCAGGCCCGACGCGCTGGTAGGCGGCATCGCCGGCTTGGCTCAGATCGGGGAACAGGAACACGGCATCGGCCTCACCGCCTTTCACCGAGTGGATGGTGCCCACGACGACCGTGGGTGTCTCTTCGAGCGCAGCGGGCCCACGCTCGTGCGCGATCATGAGCGGAAACTTCGCCCGCGCCTGCATACTCGCGGTCAGGCGCTGCTGCCACCAGATGAGCAGGCGCCGGTGATCACCCTCAAATGCGTCGAGCAGTGACTCGAGCGCCCTGGGCTCGAATAACTCATCCAGTACCGCGATGGAGACGGCTGCATCCGGCGTTGCCGCTGCGATCTTTGTCTTCGCGCCGGTCTTGAGAATGCCCTTGGCCGCGAGCCATTCGGTCCACAGGGCAAGGTCGCCGAACGTCCAGGGATGGGCTGCTCCTCCCACAGCGGGATGCGCTGCAAGCAGCGCCAGCACGCGATTGACGGCCGAACCGCTCCGCCCCTTCCGGATGGGGTTCCAGAAGCCGTTCGCGCGCCGAAAGGGATTGTGAAAAGGGATTCCGTTCTTGCGCAGCACGGCGATCAGCGGCTCCAGCATATAGGCGCACGTGGCGAGCAGCATCACCGTATGTCCCTTGTCGAGGTGGCCGAGCACGGCCTTGAGGATGCTGTGTTCAGGAGTTTTGTAGCTCCCGGTGCTCAGGTGATGGCATTCGCCATCCGCCGGTCGCGGCCGGTAGTCCTTGGGCTGGCGGCGGCTCACCTGATGGATCAGCCGCTGCGCCATGGCATGCACGGATCTCGGCACGCGGTAGCTTTGCTTGAGGATGATCTTGTGATCCTCGGGGATCTCGGGGTCGAGCACCGCGTCGGGCGTGGCGCCGGTCCAGGAATAGATGCAATTGTGGGTGATGATACCGTCCGCGACGTAGGTGTGATACTTCTCGACGTCCAGTGAGTAGACCAGTCCTCGGTAGCGCCCGGCCTCGGTGTTGATAGGAACCCAATCCACACGGTTTCCGCAGTTGTGAACTGGAACGGCCATCAGGCCAGGCAACAGGTTCGCCGCCTCCGTAATAAAGGAAGTGGATCCGCCACGTTTGGCGGCTGCACGCTCCTGTGAATACAGTGGGAATCTCGGGTCCCGACGGTGGTCGAGGAGGCACTGGACCGCACGCAGCGGAAGATCGTCCTTGAGCATTTCGAACAGGCGTCCGAGAGATTCCCCGGTATAATGCGTGGCTCCGTTCATCGGTTGGAACGGTGCAAGGGGCAGGCCGTACTTGGCGGCGATGTACGACTCATAGATGCTGGCCTCGGTCCGGTCGTATGTGACCTTCAGAACCCAGGCCGCATCTGCGCATTCCAGCCGCGCCCGGTGTCCGAGATGAAAGATTCCGTCGCTTCGGATCAGCTTGCACCAGCCGACACGAAAGCGACCGCCGCGCTGCATGAGGTAGACAACGTGCGCGTGGTCCAGCAGCTCGCCCTTAGCCCACCGCACGAGCCACTTGTGCTCGGGCGTGCAGCGGGTAGCCTGGCCGCCAGCTTGGATCGTGTGCAGAATCCAGTCGTAGGGTCTCGCCGCCTTCCGGAAGCGGTAACCCTTCCCCTTCAAACCGTAGATCCTTGCGTCCCGCGGGGCGTACGCGATGAGTCTATGGCGATCGGGGTCCAGATCTTCGATCGCAACTTCACCGCTCCTCGTGCGAACCATGGTTCCCGGCGGTTGGCACTGATCGTCGTCGGCCGCGAGGATGAAATACCGCGCCCGTTCGCCCCACTTGCGGACTAGCGAGAGCTGCATCCGGTTGAGATCCTGAGCCTCATCGGCAAAGATGACCGACGGCTGGCCGGGCGCAAAAGGGATCTCTTTGAGAGCCGTCTCGATCAGGTCGCAGAAGTCGAGAAGGCCGAGCGACTGCTTGTACAACGTCCAGCGGCGCGCGAAGGACCGCACGGCGGCGGGCCAGGCCGCCTCGGGCACCATCATGCCGCGGCAGCGGTTCAACTCTTGGAGCCAGCGATCCCCCTCGCTGGCGCGCTCGGACGAATCGTCAGCGCCCGATTCCCCGTCGAGGCTCTGCTGCTTCTTGAGCGGAGTGATGCGCAGGTTCGGGTTCGTGCGGTTCCACTCCTCGACCTGTGTTTCGGCGATCGCCGGCCCATCCAGCGCGCGCCAGCAGTGGGAGTGCAGCGTGCCGATGCGGTGTGCACTGATGGGCAGGTCGCGGCCGGCGAGTTCCGCCGCCGCAGCGCGGGTGAAGCTCGTCACCAGCACTGAATCCGGCCCGAAACGCTCCACCGCCCGGCGGATCTGACGGCTCAGGTTCGTGGTTTTCCCTGTTCCCGGGGGCCCGAAGATCCGGTACTCGGCCGTCTCTGTGTGGTCTCGCTCGCCGATGGCTTCAAGCGTGGCTTCGATATCATGCGCGGACTGCATGTTCCCCCTCCAGTGCGGCGAGGTAGCGGGACGGCGGGAATTCGCTTTCTGGCAGCAGCCAGCGGCTCTGGTCCCGGAACTCAGCGCCGCGGATGCGGATGTTGGTTGCGCCGATGGCAGCCAGCATCGAAGCCACGGCCTTGAGCGAGAGGTTGTGGCCGAAGACCTTGTTGATGTGCGGCTGAAGGTCGCTCGTGCAGATGGCGATGTGGCCGTCGTACACGGTCGGCTTGCGGAGGGCTTGCACGGGCTGGCCGGAGATCGAGTCGATGAAGGAGGTCTCCGACAGATAGTGGTCCAGGTAGAGTCTGGCCGCGCCGCGAAGGTCGTTCTCCTCCCCGCCGTCGGTTACGGTCAATGCGTCGAGCAGCATCTGGGCGACGCGCTCCCAGTCTTTGGGTTTGATCTTGGGGATCAAGCGGTCGAGTCCGGCGGCGAGGGCGAGCCGCAGCGAGCGTTGATCGATCAGTTTGCCGACGCTCGCGAATTCGAGCGTCTCGCCCTCGGCGACCATCTGGTAGGTCGGGTCTTTGCCGGTGATCTTGCGGATCTCCTGAATCGCAACGCCAAACAGCCGCGACAGCCCGTCGAGGAGGAGGCGCCGTCTCTCGGTGGCGCCTTCACAGACGTCTGGAGGCGGGACGGCGATCGTGACGGCTGCAGCTTCGGCATGCTCCCGCGCCTTGGCGATTGTCCGTTCGAAGTAGTCGAGACGGGTGCGCTGCCGCTGGCCGTGAATCCGGCGGTGATGAACGAGCAGATCGATGATCTCTTGATCCGTCAGCCCAGCCTCGACGCCAAAGTCGGCCAGAGCCAGGTCGTAGCCCGACTGCGACTGGTCTTTGAGTTCATGCCGCTGGCGGAGCCAAGTGTTACGGAAGCGGAGGTCCGCCTCCATCCATCGGGAGAGCCGGTCTTCCGGCGCCGTGGCGCTCGGGTTGACCGTCAGCGCCTTCATCGCCGCGAGCGACGGTTGTCGTGGCGAGACGACAGGCACAACGATGCCGCTGAGGAGGTCGTCGAAGTCGGAGGGGTTGTAGCGGCGCTCGGTGTTTGAGTACAGCGTGACGGGTTTCGGATGAGCTGCGTCTTTGGCGTTGGTTGTGCCTGGGATGCGGAGCACGCGAGCGAGATCGGAAAGACGGTCAAGGCTCCAGCCGCGCTGCTGGGCGCTTTCCTGCAAGAGGGTGTGCCAGCGGTGGACGAGCGTGGCCGCGCGCTCACGCTCGGCGGCGTTATCAAAGATCCACGGCTCTTTGAACAGCCACCAGGCGTGGGCGCCGTTGCCAGTGGCAACGACGATCGTTGGTGGCATCGCAGCGGGGATGATCGAGAGAGCGTCCGGAATCGTCGCGGGCAGAGCCTTTTTGTGAGCTTCCGACTGGAGGTCAAAATCCGCCCAAAGACCGGCGATGCCGGCGATCTCCTCCGACGGGCAGCGGCGCGACGGGCCGTAGTCGCGCGGTGAGAGGCCGGCGCCGACGTAGACATCCTTCGGTGTCTGCGCCACGGCGGCGGCTGCTTCTTCTACGCTCCGAAACCACCGTGAGCGTTTGTCTTGAAGCGTCCAGATGAGCATGTAGAGGTCGGACGGCTTGTCGGCCCAGAGTTGATTGAGGAACTCGTGTGGGGTCATCGTTCACGCTCCACTTGCCAGCCGCTGGCGGCTGGCCCGTACCAAGCCTCGGCCGTGCGCTGCGCATGCGCGAGATACGGCGAGGCGAAATCCTTGCGCCTTGCGTGGCGCGAGCCCGCATACATCAGCCAACGGTCGCCGTCGCGGGCCAGCCAGACGCGCGTGTTGCCGCAGACGGCCGTCACCAGGCGTGCGTCCTCGGGCAAGACCGGCGTCGATTCCTCACGGGTGATCGGCGCCGTAGCGAGCCACTTCTCCCAAGACACAAACCGCTCGCCGTTCCAGAAGCCGATGACGATTCCCTCGTCCATTTCGGCATCTGCGGGGATGTCGGCGAGCGTCAACCCGGCGGGCGTCTCCTGCTTCGGCTGCTCTTGTTCCTCCCGGTACTTGCGCCAGGCCGCGAGGCTGTAAGCGGGCGCTGCCATCCTTACTTGCCCTCCTCGATTCCGAGCGCCGCAAGCGCCTCGCCCACGCTGCGCACCACTGCTGTGATCGCTCCGGCCCGCGACCATTCCGCCAGGCGCGCTTCCTGAAGGCGGGTGAGCGCGCCCGCCGGGGTTTTCACCTCGAGTTCAAAGTGACGGCCAAGGTAGCAGCCGGTCAGGTCGGGATCGCCAGCAACGCCCCATGCCGTGCCGTGCCGTTTCCGGACGACGAGTCCGGGTGCCGCGCGGAGCGCTTCAACAATCGCGCCCACCAGCGCCGACTCGCGCACTGCCGGCTTCTTTCGCTTCGTTCTGCGGGGCGTCATCGGCTTGCCTCCATGAGCGAGGGAAACTTCTCGGGCGAGGGCCCGTCGTTCTTCCAGAACAGCCGCCGGATGGGGCGGCCCTCACGATAGGCGAGCCAGGCTTTGAAGAACAGCGCCACCAGTTCGAGTTGCGGCAGCTTGGCCTTGGACCGGCGGTTTGAGAGCAGCCGCTCGCGGAGGTGGTAGACCGGGTTGTCCTGGCTCAAGTTCAGCCCGTGAGCCAGCTCGTCAAAGAAACGGTCGGCAAGCTTGCGGTCAAGTTTTGCGAAGGCCCAGAAGCAGAAGCCGACAACGCGTGGCGGCGCGATCTTGTAGCCCAGCGACCGGGCACGCACGATGGCGGCGTCGAGCCCCGCAAGCGTCCGTGCCGCTTCGACGATCTCCGTCTTGGTGGGCTTATAGCGCGGGTCGTTCATGCGCTCGATGCCGTACTTCTGGTGCAGGACCGCCAAGCCCGCGATGGCGCAGGCGACGCTCGCGTTCTCAACGCCTTCCAAGTGTGCGATGTGGCCGGCCGTGCGCACCCGCCCGATATCGATTGTGCGGATGGCTTCCGGCGCAAGCCCGGTGACGACGTCGGTTTCGAACGGGACTCCGGCTTCGGTGCAGGCGTGCAGCCGGTGCTGGCCGTCGATCAGCCGGCCCGTGTGGTCGAAGCGGATCGCGTCGCCGTTGTACTGCCAGCGGCCGTCGAGCATGTCGACCATGTAGGCGATGACGAGTTCTTCGCTCAACGGGCGGTTGTGGGTGTTCGACTCAAGCCACTGTTTGGCGAGTTCGGGCGTCACCGTCATTCGCATGCACCGGGATGAGGGTGTCGCAAGCGACGGCGTGCAAACGCCTGATTTCAGTAAGGCAGAGGGCAAGGAACTCATGAGCTTTCTCCATCTGGGCAAGGATCTGGTCCCGGTCTGGCCGGGCGAGGATTTCACGCGCGAAGCCGGCTGGATCGGCTTCGCAAGCTAGAAGAGCGGCAATGGCGTTGAGCAGAGCGTGTTGGGCCAGGCCAGAGCTGTCGGCGCCCGGAGCGGACGGCTTCGCGCGGCGGCGCCGGCCAATCTGGGCGGTCCGCTGTTGGTAGGTCGAGCCCTGCCGTGAGACGGTGCGGGTGTCTATCTTCGGAATTTCCGAAGATGCGGCCAGCCTGTTGCGCCAGTTCCGCACCGTGGCTTCATCGACCCCCACGTGCCGGGCGATGGCCGAGTTGCTCATTTCCGCGGCGCGGGGATGCAGCAGGGCGGATTTCACCGCCCGCTGCTTATCCTCATTGGTGCGCCGGAGTCCGTTGGTCTTGTTGGCGCTGAAGCTGTACCACTGGGCGTCCTCGAGCGTGCCCTGACGCAGTTCGCAGTCGATCGCGTCGAAGCCCGAGGCGAAGGCGGCTTTGAGCCGGTGGAAGCCGTCGGCGAGCCAGTAGTGCTCACCGTCATGGAAGATGACCACCGGCGGGAACTTCACGCCCGCGGCCATCGCCTCCGCGTAATCATCGATGGCTGCGAAATCGAGCGCCGAGCGCGGCTGCGTGCCACCGTCGAGCCGGATTGCGGCAATGGGCAGCCGGACGGCGTCGGCGCCCTTCATGGCCGGGCCTCCAGGTCGAGCGGGATCTGGTGGCGGACCCGCTGGCTATGCAAGAAGCCGTGCTCGATGCCTTCGCCGGTAGCCCAGAGCCAGCGGCCCGCGCGCCGGAGCAGGCGGGCCGCCGTGAGAGTGAGGGAGCGGCGCTGCGGTGTCGTCAACCAGTGCACGAACCAGAGCGCCAGGGCGATGAAAAGCAGCGTGCCGATCAACATGGCGTCCCTCGGTTAGAACGGCACTTGCTCGGCGCCCTGCTCCCGCACCTCGGGGTCGAGCCCGGTGGGCACGCGCTCGGCGAGCGTCCGGCAGAGCTGGTGGTACTGCTGCGCGCGGGCGGCTTCTTCAGCTGTGAGCTTGCGGACGAACTTGAGCTGCGCCTTGCCGTACTGGATGCCGGCAGCATTCTGCGCCTTCTCAAGTTCCATGCCGATGACGGCCTGGTAGTACGGGATGCCCTGCGTCGTTAGCTTTAGGAAGAACTGCCGCGCGCCCTTGAGGCTGGTCGGAGGCAGCGACACGACCTCCGGCAGGAGCAGGTCGCCTCGCAGGATGAAGATCTGCTTCACCTGCTTGCAGGCTTGCCCCGCACCTTCCTCGGCGCTGCCATATTCGGCCAGCGGGCACCGCGAGCAATCGCCGCCCGGCTTGCCCTTGCCGGTGATGCCGTCGGAAGAGGTGCAGTCCGGAGGCTGCTTGCCGCTCGACTTGCCGAAGGCGGTTTTATAGTAGACCCGCGTGTCGCGGGCGTAGACGATGACGCCGTCCTAGGCGCGCGAGCGTCTCTTCGCCCTCGAGCGTGGGGACGATCCAGCGCGGGCTCGCGCCGCCCGAGATCTTCACGCGGGGCAGATCGAAGTCCGAGATGCCGCCGCCACTGATGTTGGTGGCGATGGCTTCGTTGATCGAGTCCAGGCTGCTATCGAGCGCTGAGAGCGCGCGAGGGGTCTGGATTTGAACGAGTTCAGTGGACATTGTTTTCTCCTTGTCAGGCTTTCCTGCTGCGCAGGGAATGAACGAACGAAACCTTGAGGGCCTCCGAGAGCGGCGGCGGCAGCGCCGTGCGGACTTCTTCCTCCGTGAAGAGCCGGTTCTGCTGCTGGCAGCGCAGGCGCGCTTCTTCGGCCACTTCGCGCACGAACGCACGGAGCGATTGCGTGTTGTAGTTCTCCGAGACGTACTGGCCGAGTTCGGACCGCTTGAGCGCATCGATGACCTCGGCGCGGTCGTTCGCGGGGCTGGCGTGAATGTCTTGGGCGATGTAAACCGTGCGGCCGTCGACCTTCATCGAGGCCACGCCATCGGCCAGAAACTGCGGCACGAGGGCCTGCTCCAGATCGTCAATCCGCGCGGCGATCGATTTAAGTTCCGAGTCGAGTTCGCGTTTGCGCGTTTCCAGGCACACGAACTCCTTCAACTGCTCCATGTTCATTGCGAGCGTCCTTTCTCCGGTTAGGCTTTGATCTCGGCCAAAATGGCCTCGACGACTTCGGCGCGCGCCTCCAGTGCGCGCATGATCTTGCGATCCACCGTGTTCCGCGCCACCAGATGAATGTGCAGGACCGGGCGCAACTGGCCGGGCCTGTGCGTCCGGGCCAGGCATTGGTCGTATTCGCCGAGCGAGAACGAGAGTGAGTACAGAATCGAGTAGCGGGCGCGCGTCAGATCGACGCCGACGCCGCCGGCGCTGATCTGCACGGCAAGAATCTGCGCTTCGCCGTCCTGCCAGCGCTTCAGTTCGTCGCGGCGGCCAGAGAGTTCGAGGCTCTGGAAGCCTGCGGCCTTGGCGGATTCATCGACGGCATCGAGGTCTGCGTGGAACCGGCAGAAGACAACGACGGGTTCGTTCGGCCCGATGTCTTCGAGCGTGTCGGCGAGCAAGTTCTGCTTTGCCGAATCAACGCGGTGGTACTGGCCGTCGTCGGTTTTCACCCAACCGCCGGCCGCCTGCTGCAACCGCAGCAGCTTCACCATGGCGTTGGCAGCGGTGACGCGCCCATCGCGGACCTCAGCGACAAAGTCTTCCTCGAGGTCGCGGTAAACGCGCAGGGCTTCGGGCGAGAGATCGCACTCGTAAGTCACGTGCGTCTCGGGCGGCAGGTCGAGGACGTCTTTCGAGACGCGGAACGTAACGGTTTTCATGAGCGCCTCGAGTTCTTCGAGGTGCTGGAAACCGGTGACCTGCTTCTTCTGGAAGCCGCCCATCACGGCGTACTTCTGGCGGAAGGCGGCAAACGACGGCCCGAAGATAGAGGGGTCAAGGAAACGGAACTGCGCGTAGGCATCGAGCGGCGAGTGCGGCAGCGGCGTGCCTGTGAGTGCCAGGCGCGCCCGGGCATGCGATCGGAGCCTCTTGAACGCTAGGCTTGCTTTGCCGCCGGGTGCCTTCAGGCGGTGTGACTCATCGGCGATGATCAGGTCCCACGGCTGGTGTTCCGCCCACTCCGCAAACGGCGCGCGCCAGACCGAGTCGTAGTTGATGATGACGGCGAGCGGCCGCCCGGTAGCCTCGGCTAACCGGAGCTTTTCTTCGGCGAGCTTCTTCTTGTTGGCGACGCTGCCAGCGCGGTCGTCCAGCGTGACGACAATCAACGGGAGGTCAAGGTGGCGTTCGATCTGCTGCTGCCAGACAGGCACAACGCGCAGCGGGCAGCAGATCAGGATGCGCCGGCGGCCATCGCGGCCAGCACCATCAGCGCGACCAGCGTCTTGCCGACGCCCATATCGAGCGCCAGCAGGGCCGCACCCGTACCACGGAGCAGGCGCTCCATCGCGAACCGGAACGCCTCGATCTGGTGCCGCCAGGGCGTGGTCTTGAGTCCGGCGGGAAGTTCGACTACATGTTCCGACTTCGGCGCCTGCACTGGCGACGCCGACGTGGCGGGCTCGGAGGTCAGCAACTTTGTGAACGTGTCGCTCACTTCGAGCCGCGGAATGGATGACCGGATCAGGCGCGCGTGCTGCGGCGTCGCCGGGTAGGTCCACACCCGCCTCGCTTTATCCCAATACGCCCCTGCGATCCGCTTGCACAGGAGCAAGTTCGAGAACGGCGTCCGCAAGAGGATGCGGCCCGCATCAACATCGGCGAAGGCGGCTTCAGCCACGGCTGACCTCCTCGCCGCCCGCCGGACGGGTGTTCAACCAGTCCTGAACGTCCGAGGGGGAGTAGCGGACCAGTTGGCCGACCTTGCGGTACCGCGGACCTTTTCCTTCGCCGCGCCAGTACCGGAGTGTGGCCACGGAGACACGAATCCACCGCGCCACATCCCGCTCATCCAGCAGGGTTTCGATCTGCCGATTCCCCGCCTCGCCGACCTCGGTGTTCCTTCGAATCGCTTCCACGCGCCCATGATCGGGCGAGGGGTATGTTGGGAATCAATGTTGGGAGTGTTGGGAGTTTCCCAACACTCAACGCCGGTCGCCGACTTGAAGTAGCCGTTCGATCCTCGTAGCCGGGGCGCCACCGTCTGGAATGGAAGGATGACCGTTCTTCCAGCGGTTGAGTTCGGCACGGTCAACGTCTGCCCACTCATAGAACTGCCTCAGTGTGCATTCGTGGTCTTTGCAGAACTGCTTGAGACGCGCCGGGCGGTCTGCAACCGGCGTGGGCGTGAGGGGCCGCTCAAATACTTGGGCGGTTTGCATGTAGAGCTGGACGAATTCGTCGAAGCAGATCTCGATGCGGCCATCGCGCAGGCACGCCCACTCTGTCAACCGGAGAAAGGCCCGCCCTGACTCGAGCCACTCTCGTCGCTCGGGCAGCCCATGAGGAACTATCAAAATGGGCGCGGGCGAATTGAGCAGGCGGGCGGCTTGGTTCAACCTGTCTGCGCTGTCCGGCCAGGCGATTCCTTGGATCAGGAAGAACTCCGCCATCCGGCCCGCGACCTGCTTCCGGCCCAAGAGCCAGATTCGCTCGGGCACGAGCACTGAGGGCTTCCCGAGGAGGTCAAGGTGGTTTCGGAGCAGCCCGCCGAGTGCCTCGAAGTCCACTCTCCACTGATGAAGCCGCTCGGCGGAGATGCGCCTCAATCCGCAGCCTTCACAATGGACCCGGGGCTCAGGCCCGATGTCAGAAATTACTTCGGCGTAAGGAGCATCCGGGCAGACCTCGCACGTCACGTGCCCGGCATCTTCGATCCTCTGGAGGATCCCGAGCGCGAAGATCGCCTCGCGCTCCGAGGCGGGCCAGCGGCGGATGTCGTCGTGGCTGAGAATATGGCCTTCGAGATCAGTTCGAGATAGCAGTTGAACCAGCGGACTGTCCACGGATCACTCCCGAGCGCTTGAGGCAAGTGCGGATCTTGTTGTGCTCCGCTGTGTCTTTGAGATTGCAGGTGTTGGAGGAACTGATTTGAAACGTGACGCTGGAAGGACGGCGTGTCCCGTTGGAGACTTGGGCGTTAATCGTCACCTGCTCCACAGTGAGCGAGTCCAAAGGTAGCCGCGTCTCATTCAGCCCCCGCTTGATGAATGGATGGAGCTTGGCGTTCGGCGTGCGGGGAGGCGTGCCGAAAGTGATCCGACCGCCATCGGCGCCGGCCGCCACCAACTTCATGGAGCGCAGTTCCATTGCCTTGACGCCTTCGGCGGCGTCTGTGACAAAGCGAAAGTCCGGGTTCTTGATCTTCTCAAGATCGAACGACAGCACCTCTTCGACCGGCAGGGCTACCTCTTGCTTGAGAACTCGATCGACGAAATCCTGAGCCAAACTCCGGCGAAACTCCTTGTCGCCCTCGGCGTACATCTCGAAGGCCCCGCTCGCCGGTTCATACCGGTACACGACGTCGAATGCGCGCTGGCGGGTCAACCGCTTCAAGTCGTCCGAATTCTCGAACTCCTCCACAGCTTCGGGGTGGTCTGAGATGTAGATCATGACGTACAGCGCCTCGCCACGCCAATGTGCTCGAACCGTGCTGTACTCGCCACGCCCGTCTAGCTTCCGATACCGTGCGGCCACGGATGTCTTGAGTTCGGCCAGGGACGCCTCGTCGATCTGAGGATTCGCCGCGGGCAGATCTTGCCGCGGTTGCCAATGCCTTTTCAATCCGTCGGCCCATGCGAACCGGCGGGCCACGGCAAACACATCCGAATGATCGAGCAGCACGCGGAAGACCTCGTCCGCCACCGTCCCCTTACCCATCGTTTCGAGCACCCGCTCACGTTCGGCGCTGCTGCCGGTTGAATCGAGTAGAGTCTGAATACCTCGCCTCGAGGAAAGCCCAAAGGCCGTCTCGAAATCTACCCAGCAGGCGTGGCGTTCCTTGCCAGGAAGCCCCATCCACGCGTTGTAGAGCAGTTCGACGGATTCGCCGAGGCCATCCCAATCGAAATCCAAGAGCAGACGACGCTGCTCGAAGTAGGTGCGCAACAACGGCAACGAAACAAGGTGAAGAAAGTGGCGCGGTGTGAATTCCATCCGCATGATCGGCCCCTGAATCGGTGGTTGAGTTCCGCAAACGCGGAAACCCGATCATAACACTGACTTCCGTATCTTTACAACGCATGTAAAGCGTGATAACCTTCCCCTGATTGAGCGCACAAGCAGAAAGGAACCTGCCATGGCCGTGAGCCCTCAGGAGATGGGGCGGAGGTTGCGCGCGGCGCGCGAATCGTGCGGTCTAACGCAAGAGGATGTGGCCCGCCGCTTGGGCGTCTCCCGACCGACGGTCGCCCAAATCGAACTTGGCAACCGCGCCGTCACCACGATTGAGCTGGATAAACTCGCTTACCTTTTCGGACGGGACATCCAGGAATTCCTCGCCGAGGATTTCGAGGAAGAGGACGCCCTGGCTGTTCTTTTCCGTGCGGAACCGGAGATTGCTCACCACGAGGACGTCGCCGACCGCCTCCGGTCCTGCATCGCACTGGGCCGCGAGGTGACGAATCTTGAAGTCCTCCTTGGAATTGATCGTGAACTAGCGGGCGCTGTGAGCTATCAGGTGTCCGCACCCCGGTCCCGTTGGGACGCGATTCAGCAAGGCGAACGCGCGGCTGAGCAAGAGCGCCGGAGGCTTGGCCTCGGTTGGGCCCCCTGCCCGCCGTTGCCGGAGTTGCTTGAGACTCAAGGCGTTCGTACCGGCATCGTGGATCTTCCCGAGGAAATCTCGGGAATCACGATCAGCAATCAGAGAGTCGGCCTGTTCATCGTGGCCAACCGGCAACATGCACCGGCGCGGCGGCGGTTTTCTTTTGCCCACGAGTACGCCCACGTCCTCTTCGATCGACGCATGAAGGGCATTGTCACCCGCGCCTCCGATCGGGACGAGTTGATCGAGGTCCGCGCGAACGCGTTCGCCGCCGCCTTCCTGATGCCGCCGGAAGGGATCCGCCAGTTCGTGAATGCACTCGGCAAGGGCCAGCCCAGCCGGGCGATCGCGCAAGTTTTCGACGAGGCGGGCGCGGTCCAAGCCGAGGGGCGTGCGGCGCCAGGCAGCCAGGACCTTCAACTCTACGACCTGGTGCACATCGCCCACTACTTCGGCGTCAGTCGGCTCGCCGCGCTCTTTCGGCTCCGAAATCTCAAGGTGGTCACTCAGGCAGAATTCGAGGAATTGAAGGCAGCCGATGAAGCAGGCTTGGGGGGCGAGTTGGCCCGCCTGCTCAACTTGCCGGATTCCGAAAGCGACGATGCAGACGGCTTCCGGCACCGCGTCCTGGGTCTGTCATTGGAGGCGTACCGCCGGGGGTTGATTACGCGCGCCAAGCTGAAGGAGGTTGCGCAACTTCTGTCTGTCGATGCGGAAGAAGTTCGGAGGTTGATCGAGGGCGCAGGGTTGGCGCGGGGGTAGGTAGAGATTGGCAGCGGGAGAGATAGCACGGAGGGCACTTGAACGTCTTCGAACTGCGTCAAAAACTGATCGCGGATTATTCCTCCTACATCCGGAGCCTCATCCGGATCCGGGACGCCCGCGTCGATGCCCTTGTGAAGTCCTGCCTGGATCAAGGCGTCCTCTGGCCGGATCCGCTCATCCAACTCAACCCCGCCTTTCAATACGCGGGAACGATCGACGACCTTGTGAAGGCCGGGCTCTTGCACCCCGAGTGCGGAAGGGTCTTCCGTGCCGGCAAGGACAAGGGGGAGGGTAAGCCACTTCGCCTTTATCAACATCAGGCCGAGGCCATCAGCAAAGCACGGGCTGGCCGCAACTACGTTCTAACCACGGGGACCGGATCCGGAAAGAGCCTCGCCTACATCGTCCCCATCGTCGACCACGTCTTGCGGCAGGGCACAGGGCGTGGAATCCAGGCCATCGTGGTTTACCCGATGAACGCCCTCGCCAACAGCCAGTTCGGAGAACTTGACAAGTTCTTGCGGCTCGGCTACCCGGACCGCAAAGGCCCCGTCACGTTTGCGAGGTACACCGGCCAAGAGAGCGATGAAGAACGCAACGCGATTGTTGCCACCCCGCCCGACATCCTTCTCACCAACTACGTGATGCTCGAATTGATCCTGACCAGGGTTTATGAAAAACAACTGGTCAAGGCGGCTCAGGGCCTCCGGTTCCTGGTGTTGGATGAACTCCACACATACCGCGGGCGCCAGGGCGCAGATGTTGCCTTACTGGTCCGCCGTGCAAGGGAGTTCTTCGGCGCGAAGCAGCTTCAAGTGATTGGCACCTCCGCGACGCTTGCGGGCTCGGGCACTTACGAAGAACAACAGGCAGAGGTCGCCGCCGTTGCCACGGTTCTCTTTGGCGCTGAAGTTGCCCCGTCCGATGTGATCGGAGAAACCCTGCAAAGGGCGACACCAGAAAGGGATCCGGACGATGCCGCGTTTCGGGAAGCTCTGAGGGCACGACTCGAAAACCCTGAGCGCACGCCACCCGTTGCATTTCGCGACTTCATCTCCGATCCTCTCTCCTCATGGATCGAAAGCACGTTCGGAGTGGTTCGCGACACCTCCGGCCGGCTTCGACGGCGACGGCCAAGAAGCATCACAGGCAAAGATGGCGCTGCGGTGGAGCTGAGCCGCCTGACCGGCGTCGGAGAGGATCGCGCCAAGCGGGCTATCGAAGAGGCGCTGCTGGCAGGTTACACCTGCGAGCGGAACCCGGAGACTGGCTTCCCTGCTTTCGCGTTCCGGCTGCATCAGTTCATAAGCCGGGGCGACACGATCTATGCCTCGGTTGAGGAAGAAACGGCTCGCTATCTCACGCTGAACCGGCAACAGTTCGTGCCAGGCGACCGCAACAAGGTTCTCCTGCCACTCGTTTTCTGCCGCGAATGTGGCCAGGAGTATTACTGCGTCAGGCGCGTCGAGGATGCCGAAGCGGGAACTGTCGTCTATCTGCCGCGCGAACTCTCCGACCGAAGCGGAAGCGACGACGCCAAAGCGGGGTTCCTCTACTTCAACACGGAGAACCCATGGCGAACTGGCACGGAAGAGGAGCTGTTGAAACTGCCGGAAGACTGGGTCGAGGACACAAACCAGGGCCCGCGAGTGAAACCGTCGCGCAAGAAGAACTTGCCGCGCGCGGTCATTGTTGGAACGGACGGCAAGGAATCCATGGAGGGCTTCCAGGGCCACTTCTTGGAGAGTCCATTCCGATTCTGCCTGCATTGCCGTGTTTCATACGACTTCCGCACCACTTCCGACTTTGGAAAGCTGACCTCGCTTGGCACGGAGGGCAGGAGCACCGCCACAACCATTCTGAGTCTGGCGACGATCCGCCATCTGCGGAAGGAACAGTCCCTCGATCCGCGCGCTCGGAAGCTGCTAAGTTTCACGGACAACCGCCAGGATGCGTCGCTGCAGGCCGGGCACTTCAATGACTTCGTCGAGATCGGACTTCTTCGTTCGGCGCTGTTGAAGGCATGCACGGCAGCCGGGCCTGCGGGCATCAGTCACGAGGTGCTCACGCAGCGAGTGTTTGATGCGCTTGGACTTCCGTTCGCCAGCTTCTCGAAAGATCCGGACCTCAAGTTCCAGGCGAAGATTCAGACAGAGCGGGCATTCCGAGATGTCATCGGCTATCGCCTCTATCACGACCTGCGCCGCGGCTGGCGGGTGACTTCGCCCAACCTGGAACAGTGCGGCCTTCTGGAGATCAACTACCTCTCTCTGGATGAGCTTGCGAAGGATGCGGATTCCTGGCAGAAGTTGCACCCGGCGCTCGCGGGCGCCACACCAGAAACCCGGTTTGCCGTGTCGAAGACTCTCCTCGATTTCATGCGGAGGGAGTTGGCCGTTCAGGTGGATTACCTGGATCCCGCGAAGCAGGAAACGATTCAGCAACAGAGCAGCCAGCGCCTGATCGCGCCGTGGGCGCTGGACGAGAACGAAGTGCTTGAGCACGCTTCTACTCTTTACCCTCGCTCCAGCCGTCAAGGAGACTTCGGCGGAAACGTGTTCGTCACGGCGCGAAGCGGCCTCGGTTTGTACTTACGTCGTACCGGCACGTTCCCGGACTACCACGACAGGATCTCGACCAAAGAGGCGAACGAGATCATCCGCCAACTGCTCGATACGCTTCGGCTCGCCGGCCTGGTCGAGATTGTGGACGAAGCTCGAAACTCAGACGATGTGCCAGGCTACAGGCTGCCCGCGTCGGCCATCGTGTGGTGCGAAGGCTCTGGCGAAAAGCCGTTCCGCGACCCGATCCGCGTGCCAGGCGCATCCGAAGCCGGTGGCCGGACCAACCCGTTCTTCGTGCACTTCTACCGGTCGATGGCGGCCGAACTCGCAGGGTTCGAGGCGCGCGAACACACCGCTCAAGTTCCCTATGAGGACCGGCTCATTCGCGAGGACCGGTTCCGCAAGGCTGAACTCCCGGTTCTCTACTGCTCGCCAACGATGGAGCTCGGCGTCGATATCGCCGAACTCAATGTGGTAAACATGCGGAACATCCCGCCGACGCCCGCAAACTATGCGCAACGCAGCGGCCGCGCGGGCCGGAGCGGGCAGCCTGCGCTGGTCTTCTCCTACTGCACCACCGGCAGCCCCCACGATCAATACTTCTTCAAGCGGCCGGAGCGCATGGTGTCGGGCGAGGTGACGCCGCCGCGCCTTGAATTGGCAAACGAAGACCTGGTGAGGGCGCACCTCCAGGCCATCTGGCTGGCCGAGGCGAATCTCAGTCTCGGCACCTCGCTTCGTGACCTCCTTGACGTTGCCGGCAACGAACCAAGCCTTGCGATCCTGGACTCCGTACGCGACGCCCTGCGCCGCCCGCAGCCACGCCTCGCCGCCCAAGTGCGGGCCGAAAGAATCCTGGCGACGTTCGCCGAAGACCTCAAAGAGGCGGACTGGTACACGCCCCAATGGGCAGAAGAGGTCTTCAAGCAGATCGAACTGAACTTCGAAGCGGCCTGCGAACGCTGGCGCAACCTCTGCCGGGCCGCCCTCGCGCAGCAGAAGACCCAGAACGCCATCATCATGGACATGTCGCGGTCCCCCGATGAGCGCCGTCAGGCGGAGCGGCTCCGCCGCGAGGCGGAATCCCAGTACAAGCTGCTGACGGAAACTCAAAACGTTTTGCAGTCGGACTTTTATAGCTACCGGTACTTCGCCAGTGAAGGCTTCCTGCCGGGGTATAACTTCCCCAGGCTGCCTCTCTCCGCCTACATCCCCGGGCGTCGAACCCAGCAGCGGGACGAATTCCTTTCCCGGCCCCGCTTCTTGGCCATCACCGAGTTCGGCCCCAGGGCGGTGATCTACCACGAGGGGTCGCGCTACCTCATCAACAAGGCCATCTTGCCGCTCGGCCAGGATGGGCCCGTCTTCGGGCAGCTCAAGCGGTGTACGGCTTGCGGCTACCTGCACCCGGTCACGAATCCGCCCGGACCGGATCTCTGCGAAAACTGCCAGACCAGCCTCGATTCGCTCCTGACGCCGATGCTGCGGCTTCAGAATGTGTCCACCCGGCGCAAGGACAAGATCAATTCGGACGAGGAAGAGCGGTTGCGCCTCGGCTACGAGACGCAGACGGGCTTCCGGTATGCCGTCTACCGTGGGGTTAAGTCCCACCAAACCGCGATTGTCCGGAGTTCGGGCACGCCACTCTGCCAACTGAACTACGGCCATGCGGCTACGCTCTGGCGCATCAACCTGGGCTGGACCAGGCGGGCCGACAAGAATCAATTCGGCTTCGTGCTCGATATCGAGCGCGGTTACTGGCAACGGAACGACCTGATGCCGGACGACGACGATATCGATCAGCTCACGCGCCGGGTCGAGCGGGTCATCCCGTACGTGGAGGACCGCCGCAACAGCCTGATCATCGAGCCGAAGACCGCCCAGACCCCCGAGGTCATCACATCCCTGGCGCACGCTCTCAAGAACGCGATTCAGGTCGTTTACCAGCTCGAGGACGACGAACTCGCCTGCGAGCTTCTGCCAAACGGCAACGCACCACGTTCCATCCTTTTGTACGAAGCCGCGGAAGGAGGCGCCGGGGTCTTGCGGCGCCTGTTACGCGATCCGCAGGCGTTCCCCCTAGTGGCGCGCGAGGCGCTTCGGCTCTGCCACTTCAATCCAGACACCGGCGAGGATGAGGGCCACGCTCCCGGTGTCTCCGAAGTCTGTGAAGCGGCCTGTTACGACTGCCTTCTGAGCTATTCCAACCAGCTCGTGCATCGCCTGCTCGATCGGAAGGCGATCCGCGATATCCTGCTCGATTTCCAGAGCGCCGCGGTGTCCATCGCCCCATCGGCCGCGCCTCGATCGGAACACCTCGCTCAACTGAAGCGGCTGTGCGCCTCCCGGCTGGAGGAGGCATGGCTGATGTTCCTCGAAGAGAACAATCACCACCTCCCCTCCAGTGCGCAGGTCTTCATTGAGGCCTGCAAGACGCGGCCGGACTTCTTCTATGAGGAGCACAACGCCGCGATCTATGTGGACGGGCCGCCTCACGAGTATCCGGAGCGCCGCCAGCGGGACCTGGCCCAAACCGAGGCCATGGAGGACCGCGGCTACGTCGTCATCCGCTTCGGCGCGAACGATGACTGGGCGGCCGTCGTGAAAAAGTACCCGACCATCTTCGGAGGCGGGAAATGAGTTTCGCTGTCGGCTCTTTGGTCAGCGCTCGGGGCCGTGAATGGGTGGTACTGCCGGAGTCGGATTCCGAATTGCTCATCCTGCGCCCGCTTGGCGGAAGCGAGGAGGAAGTGACGGGGATCTACACGCCGCTGGAGCCCGTGCGGCCGGCACGCTTCGACCTCCCGGATCCGGAACGGCTCGGGGACTTCCGTTCTTCCCGGTTGCTCCGCGACGCGCTGCGGCTTGGTTTCCGGTCGAGCGCCGGGCCGTTTCGTTCGTTCGCTCGCCTCGCGATTGAGCCGCGCCCTTACCAATTGGTACCGCTCCTCATGGCGCTGCGGCTCGATCCCGTCCGGCTGCTGATCGCCGACGACGTGGGCATCGGCAAAACAGTGGAAGCCGCGCTCGTCGCACGCGAACTCCTCGACCGCGGAGAAGTCCGCCGCCTGGCGGTTCTCTGTCCTCCTCAGTTGGCCGAGCAGTGGCAGCGGGAGCTGCGCGACAAGTTCAACATCGACGCAGAGCTCGTTCTACCCGCCACGGCCACGAAGCTCGAACGCGGCCTGGCGCTCGGGCAGTCCCTCTTCGAGGAGTATCCGCACGTCATTGTCTCTCTGGACTTTATCAAGTCGGACCGGCGGCGCGAGGAGTTCCTACGAACCTGCCCGGAACTGGTGATCGTGGACGAGGCTCACACCTGCGCGCAGCCAGGCGGCATCCAGGGCGCCCGTTCTGCCCGCCACCAGCGGCACCAGTTGGTCTCCGGGCTGGCCGCCGACCCGGACCGCCACCTGATCTTGGTGACGGCAACGCCGCACAGTGGCAATGAAGACGCCTTCCACTCGCTGCTGCGTCTGCTGAATCCCGACTTCGGTTCGTTGCCCGCCGACCTCACCGGCGCCGCGAACGAAGTCCACCGCCGCCGTCTCGCCGCCCACTTTGTGCAGCGCCGCCGCGCCGACATCCGCCACTTCCTCAAGTCGGATACGCCGTTTCCGGAGCGTGAGGAAAAGGAACTGACCTATCTGCTTACGCCGAAGTACCGGCAACTGTTCGACCGGGTGCTGGAATATGCCCGCGAGGTGGTCTCCGAAGCGGACGGCTCCCACCATCAGCGGGTGCAATGGTGGTCGGTGCTGGCGTTGCTGCGGGCCCTCGCTTCCAGCCCCGCCGCAGCAGCGGCCACGCTTCGCACGCGCGCCGTCACGCTCGACACAGTGACGAACGAAGAAGCCGACGCCATCGGCCGGCGGGCTGTCTTCGACATGACGGACGACGAATCCTCCGAAGCCATCGACGTCCCTGCGGGCAGCGATGCCGAGTCCGAGGAGGACGACCGGGCGCGTCACCGCCGGCGCCTCCAGGAAATGGCCCGTCAGGTGGAAGCTCTTCAGGGGGCCGAGGACGCGAAGCTCGACGGCGTCACCAAGCTCACGGCCTCTCTCCTCAAAGACGGCTATCACCCCATCATCTTCTGCCGCTTTGTGCAGACAGCGGAGTACGTCGCCAAGGCCCTCCGCGAAAGCCGGCTGCTCCCCAAAGACACCGAAGTGGTGGCCGTCACCGGCCAACTGGCCCCCGCCGAGCGCGAAGAGAGGGTGGGCAAAATGGCCGACTTCCCCCGCCGCGTCCTGGTGGCGACGGACTGCCTCAGCGAAGGCATCAACCTTCAGCGCGACTTCAATGCCGTCATCCACTACGACCTCTCCTGGAACCCCACCCGCCATGAGCAGCGGGAAGGGCGCGTCGATCGCTACGGACAGCCGAGCCCAACCGTCCGCGTGGTCACCTACTACGGCGAAGACAACGGCGTCGACCGCATCATCCTGCGCGTGCTGCTCCGGAAGCACAAGGCGATCCGGACCGCTACTGGGATCTCGGTTCCCGTACCCGCCCGCGCCGAGGAACTGGTCGAAGCGATCTTCGAAGACATCCTGCTGCGCCGCCGCCCGAAAGACAACCGGCAACTGCTGCTTGATTTCTCCGGCGATGAGGAGCCGCCCACCAGTCCCGCGCGCGCGATCCACGACGATTGGGAACGCGCCGCCGAGCGCGAAAAGCGCTCCTACGGCGAGCAGCGGATGTTCGCCCAGGAAACCATCAAGTTCTCTGAAGTAGCGCAGGAAGTGGAAGCCGTCCGCTCCGCCATCGGTTCCGGAGTGGATGTTTTGGAGTTTGTCCGCGCGGCTCTGCGCCACTGGAAGGCGTCGGTCTCCGAAGCCGGCTCCGGCGCGCGAGCACGGCTCGAGGTAAACCTTGCCGATGTTCCGCGCACCATACGGGAGTGCCTCCCCGTGGACCGGACGCAATTCACCGCGCGCTTTGAGCTGCCCGTTCAACCCGGCGAACTCCACCTGCACCGGACGCATCCCATGGTCGAAGCGCTCGCCACGGGCATCCTCGACGCCACGCTTGACTCGAAGAACGAAAACGGCGCAGCGCGCTGTGGCGTGACTCGCACCCGGGCGGTGGAGCGGCGCACCACTCTGCTGCTGGTCCGCTTCCGCTACCACATCGAAACCCAAGTGCGCGGCAAAGCAGGCGCCGAGACCCGCCAGCTTCTCGCCGAGGACTGCCAGGTATTGGCCTTCGCCGGTCCCCCGCACGAGGCCGAGTGGCTCAGCCCGGCGCAGGCTGAAGCGCTGCTCGATGCCACACCCGACGCAAACATTGCTCCCGAATTGCAGCGCGACGCGTTACAGCGGATTCTGGATGGGATTTCCGCGATCACGCCGGCCCTGGAGAAGGCCGCGCGCGACCGGGCGCAAGAACTGCTCGCCGCCCATGCCCGTGTCCGCTCGGCGGCGCGCCTGCGCGGCGTCTCGCAAAAGGTGGAGCCCCAGCTCCCGCCGGATCTGCTGGGCGTCTACGTCTTCCTGCCCGTTCCTGTCGGAGGGCCAACCGCATGAGCGCCCGTCCGCTATCCGCCTACACGAGCGTCCGGACCGAAGGCGCGCTGCTGCCCGCCGACATCCTGGCTCGAATCGCCGCCGGAGACGCCACCTTCGGCGGACTCGATCCGGCGTCCTATCACCTCGACCCTTCGGAGAAGATCGGCGAGGCGACCAACCGCGCCTGGAACCGGTTGCAGGCGCGCTGGGCATCCTTCCAGACCGAGCGCGCGAAGCTGGCCCCCACCGACACCGGAACCAGCCTCACGCGCGAACGCTGGCTGCTGCCGCTATTCGAAGAGCTGAAGTTCGGCCGCTTGCAGCTCGCCGCGAAAGTGGAGATTGACGGCAAATCGTACGCCGTGAGTCACTCGTGGCAGCATGTGCCCATCCATCTGGTGGGCTGTCAAGTCGACCTCGACAAGCGCATCGTCATTGCTGGCGCGCAACGCTCCAGCCCCCACAGCCTGGTGCAGGAGCTTCTGAACCGGAGCCCCAACCACCTTTGGGGCATGGTTTCGAACGGGCTCCGGTTGCGCCTGCTGCGCGACAACGTGAGCCTCACTCGCCAGGCCTACGTCGAGTTCGATCTCGAAGCGATGATGGCCGGCGAAGCCTACCCCGACTTCGTCCTGCTGTGGCTCATCCTGCACCAGTCGCGGTTCGAAGGCGAACGCCCCGAGCTCTGTCAGCTCGAGAAATGGTCCCAGGCCGCGCGCACCGAGGGCGTGCGCGTGCTCGACGGCTTGCGGGACGGGGTCCAGAAAGCGATCGAACACCTGGGCCAGGGCTTCCTGGCGCACCCCGCCAATTCCGCGCTCCGCGAGAAGCTGCGCACTGGCGCGCTGGATAAGCAAGACTACTACCGCCAGCTTCTGCGCCTGGTCTACCGGCTGCTGTTTCTGTTTGTCGCCGAGGACCGCGACCTGCTGCTTGTGCCCACCGCCGATCCCGTGGCGCAAAAGCGCTACCGCGAGCACTATGCCACCACGCGCCTGCGGCGGCTGGCCACCACGCGCGCCGGTTCCCGCCACCACGACCTCTATTGCGGCCTGAAGCTCGTAATGGACAAGCTCTCGGGCGACGGCTGTCCCGAACTGGCCTTGCCCGCGCTCGGCAGCTTCCTGTTTTCGCCCAAGGCCCTGCCGGATCTGGAAGGTTGCGAGATCTCGAACCTCCATCTTCTTGAGGCCATCCGCTCGCTGGCCGTCACCCAGACCGGCCAGAGCCGCCGCGTGGTCGACTACAAGAACCTCGGCGCCGAGGAGCTGGGCAGCGTCTACGAGTCGCTCCTGGAGCTTCATCCCGACCTGAACGCCGAAGCCGCCACATTCGAATTGAAAGTCGCCGCCGGAAGCGAGCGCAAGAAGACCGGCAGCTACTACACGCCCACCAGCCTCATCTCCTGCCTGCTCGATTCCGCCCTCGATCCGGTCCTCGACGAGGCGGCCCAACAGCCGGAGCCCGAGGCCGCGATCCTCAAGCTGAAGGTGGTCGATCCCGCCTGCGGCAGCGGGCACTTCCTGATCGCCGCCGCGCACCGCATCGCCAAGCGGCTGGCCGCCGTCCGGACCGGCGAAGAGGAGCCGCCGCCGGAAGCGCAACGCAAGGCCCTGCGCGATGTCATCGGCCATTGCGTCTATGGCGTCGACTTGAACCCGATGGCCGTCGAGCTGTGCAAGGTCTCGCTGTGGATGGAGGCGCTCGAGCCCGGCAAGCCGCTCTCGTTTCTGGAGCATCGCATCCAGTGCGGCAACAGCCTGCTCGGCGCCACGCCGGCGCTTCTTGCCGGGGGCATTCCCGACGAAGCATTCACGCCCATCGAAGGCGACGACAAGGAGATCTGCCGCGAGTTCAAGCGGATCAACCGCGACGAGCGCAACAAGCAGATGCGGCTGTTTGCGGCCACCACGGAGCCCTGGCAGCAGCTTGGCAATTTCGCCGCCAGCCTGATGAATCTCGATACGGTCGGCGACGACTCCATCGAAGCCATCCGTGAGAAGGAGCGGATGTACGAAGAGGCGATCCGCTCCGGCGATTACCTCGACGGGCGCTTCTGGGCCGATGCATGGTGCGCCGCGTTCGTCTGGAAGAAGACGCGCGATTTCAGCTACCCCGTCACCGAAGAGATCTTCCGCCGCATCGAGCGCAACCCGCACGCCTGCGAACCGTGGATGCGGCGCGAGATCGAGCGGCTGGCCGGCGAGTACCGTTTCTTCCACTGGCACCTGGCGTTTCCGGATGTCTTCAAAATGCCCCCGTCGGGCGAGAAGCCGGAGAACGCGCAGACCGGCTGGAACGGCGGCTTCAGCGTCGTGCTCGGCAACCCGCCGTGGGAGCGGATCAAGCTGCAAGAGAAGGAGTGGTTCGCAGCGCGGCATCCCGAAATCGCCACTGCGCCCAACAAGGCCGCCCGCGAGCGCCTGATCCGTGCGCTGCGCGAAACCGATCCCGCCTTGCACGCCGCCTTTGAGGAGGCGCTGCGCCGCGCGGAAGGGGAGAGCGTTCTGGTCCGGAATACCGGGCGCTACCCGCTCTGTGGCGTGGGCGACATCAACACTTATGCCGTGTTTGCCGAATGCGGACGCGCCCTGCTCCACCGCCGGGGCCGCATGGGCGTCATCGTGCCTTCCGGCATCGCCACCGACAACACCACGCGGAACTTCTTTGCCTCGCTCGTCGATTCCAACACGCTGGTCAGCCTGTATGACTTTGAAAACCGGGATGGGATTTTTGAGGGCGTTCACCGGAGTTATAAGTTCAGCCTGCTGACCATCACCGGATCTCCACGTCCGAAGGGCTCCGCCGCGGACTTCTTCTGCTTCGCGCATTCCGTGGCGGACTTGGCCGACCCGGACCGCCACTTCACGCTCACCGCCGAAGACATCGCGCTGATCAATCCCAACACGCGCACCTGCCCCATCTTCCGCACCAAGCGCGACGCCGAGATCACCAAGGGCATCTACCGCCGCGTCCCAGTGCTGGTGAACGAGGCGACCGGCGAGAACCCGTGGGGCATCCGGTTCATGCGGATGTTCGATATGTCCAACGACTCCCACCTGTTCCGCACCCGCGAGCAGTTGGAGGCCGAAGGTTTCGCGCTCAACGGCAACCACTTCGTCCGCGGCGGCGAGGAGTATGTGCCGCTGTATGAGGCGAAGATGATGCACCAGTACACCCACCGCTTCGGCGACTACGCCATGAAGCCGCCGGGGAGCCAGGACACGGAACTGCCGCGCATCCCGCCCGAACGCCTCGCCGACCCGCACTATGTGGTTCTGCCCCGCTACTGGGTCCGCCGCCAGGACCTGCCGGACTTGGGCGGCCGCCAGTGGCTGCTGGGCTACCGACGCATTGTACGATCAACCGACGAACGCACTGCGATTGCAGGCGTATTCCCCAAAGTCGGCGCAAGCGACGTACTACCGATCATGTTCCTTTCCCAGCCAACCCCTTCTTGGGTCTACCTGTTGGGCAACTTCAATAGTGTGGTTTTCGACTATGTGACACGCCAGAAGGTCGGTGGCATTCATCTCGATTTCCACTTCGTGAAGCAACTCGCCGTTCTGCCGCCGTCCTTCTACACCGAAGTCCACACAGCCTTTCTCACCCCTCGCGTGCTGGAACTCACCTACACGGCCTGGGACCTGGCCGGATTCGCCCGCGATCTGGGCTATGATGGTCCGCCCTTCCGCTGGGACGAGGAGCGGCGCTTCCTGCTGCGCGCGGAGCTCGACGCGCTCTACTTCCACCTCTACGGCATCGCCCGCGACGACGTGGACTACATCCTCGACACCTTCCCCATCGTCCGCCGCAAGGACGAAGCCGCCTGGGGCG
>ERZ777003.1434-NODE-1434-length-35783-cov-6.351545_pt1 | contig 35783 bp, 38 predicted proteins | sample MGYA00374956_ERZ777003 | MGnify/ENA primary metagenome ERZ777003 (study PRJEB29302, sample SAMN06268252) | bioreactor metagenome | isolation source: Joint BioEnergy Institute, California, USA | place: USA:Joint BioEnergy Institute, California, USA | collected... | reverse complement strand
GGCGCACCACATGTTCGTCTCGGGCATGTTCAGCTGGCTGCGCGTGCCGATGATGATCACGACGCTGCTGATCGCGGTGCCGACCGGCATCAAGGTCTTCTCGTGGCTGGGGACCCTGTTCAACTCGGTCATCCACCTCAAATCGACCGCGATGTTGTTCAGCCTCGGCTTCCTCGCGACGTTCGTGATCGGAGGCATCTCCGGGGTCATGCTCGGCATGGTCCCGGTGGACATCCACGTCTCCGACACGTACTTCGTCGTCGCGCACATCCACTTCGTGCTCTTCGGCGGCTCCGTGTTCACGATCTTCTCCGGGATCTACCACTGGTTCCCGAAGATGACCGGGCGGATGTACGACGAGCGACTCGGCCGGGTCCACTTCTACCTGACCCTGGTCGGCATGCTCGGCACGTTCATCCCGATGCACTGGATCGGGATGGAGGGCATGCCGCGGCGCGTGGCCGACTACTCGGCCCAGTTCGCCGACTGGAACCTGGTGATCACGATCTCCTCGTTCCTGCTCGGCATCGCCCAGCTCGTCTTCCTCTACAACATGGCCGTGTCGTGGAAGTGGGGCCCGCGCGCGACCGCCAACCCGTGGCGCGCGAAGACGATCGAGTGGCAGGTGTCCTCGCCGCCTCCGATCTTCAACTTCGACTCGATTCCGCGCGTCGTCGGCGGCCCGTACGAGTTCGGTGTCCCGGGTGCGCGCCACGCGATCATGGACGCCGAGGAGGCGGAGGTCGCGAAGCCCGAACCGGCCGCGGTCGGCGCAGCGGCCGGCGGCGGTGGGGAGGACGAGAGCCCCGAGCACACCCCACGTGAGGGAGACGGCGCATGACCGAGGCCGAGACCGCTAGCTACCCGGTCGACGATCCGGCGACCCGGGTCGACTGGAGCGACGGCGGCACCGTTCTCGCCTTCCTGAACGAGGTCGCGGGCGGCCGGCGCCTGCTCGCCGCGATCCGCGAGCGGGTCGAGGCCGGGGCCGACCGCGTTGCCATCGCCGCACCGCAGAACCAGCCGATCGTGGGTCAGATCGTCGATCGCGACGAGACGCGCGACGCCGCGCTCAGCCGCGTCGAGGTGACCCAGGCCGTGCTCGACGAGTTCGGCATCGACTCGGTCGGCGCGATCTTCGATCCGGACTCCGGCCTTGCCGTCCAGGATGCGGCACGCGCGTTTGAGCCGAAGGAGGTTCTGCTCTCCTCGCTCTACGAGACGCGCTTCGGCTTCTTCCGCAAGGACCTGGTCGAGCACGCGAAGGCGACCATCGAGGTGCCTGTCGTCCACATCCCGGTGCGCGTCGACGACGACGCGGTCCGCTGGGACGTGACCCACACGCTGGTCGTCGGCACCCAGACGATCGCCAGCGCGGACCTGATCAACCACCTGAAGAAGCGCGCGGAGGAGAAGCCGCACCGCTACACGATCATCTCGCCACGCTCCGGTGAGGTGACGCGTGAGGAGTCGGCCGAGAACCTCGCCCGCGCGCTCGCCGAGCTGTACCGCTCGGAAATCGACGCGACCGGCTCGCCGATGAGCCCGGAGCCCTTCCCGGCGATCGAGAACGCGCTCGAGCACTACCGCATCGACGAGATCCTGATCTCGACGCTGGCCGGCCAGCAGTCGAAGTGGCTCGAGGAGGGCCTGCTCGACAAGGTCAAGGAGATCACCGACAAGCCGGTGGAGCACTACGAGGCGGGCCGCGGGGCCGCGGCCGCCGCGCCGGCGCAGACAGCAGGAGTGGAGGCTTAGCGTGGAGTCAGCTTCGATCGCCGCCGGTCACGCGCACGAGCATCACGGTCCGCCCGAGGCGCACCAGAGCTCGCGGATCGACCGCCAGACGCTCGGCATCCTCCTCTTCATCGTCTCGGAGGCGATGCTCTTCGGCGCGTTCTTCGCGTCCTACTTCTTCCTGCGCGTCGTCTCGAACGAGGGCCCGTGGCCGCCGGAGGGCTTCGAGCTCCCGGTCGCGGTCGCCGGCGTCAACACCGCGATCCTCATCTCGTCCAGCTTCACCATGCACTGGGCGCTCGAGTCGATCCGCAAGGGGAACCGCCGCGGGATGCAGATGGGCCTGGTGACGACGTTGCTGCTCGGCCTCACCTTCCTCTTCATTCAGATCAACGAGTACATCCACATCGGCTTCTCGGCCCGCGACGGCGCCTTCGGCTCGATCTTCTACGGCCTCACCGGCCTCCACGGAGCCCACGTCTTCGTAGGCATCACGCTTCTCACCTTCGCGACGATCCGCGCCTTCCGAGGCCACTTCGGCCCGAAGCCGAAGGACCACCTCGGCGTCGAGGTGCCGGGCATCTACTGGCACTTCGTCGACGTGATGTGGATCATCGTCTTCACCGTCGTCTACATCCTCTAAGGACGCCGCGGCTCGATCGGGGAGTTCTGGTCAGCCTGAGACTGACCGGGGCTCCCGGATGTGGTCGGGGATCGGCATCCTGTGGCCGTGGACCTCTCGCTTGAGCGGATCGCCGGCGCCGTCGATGAGATCGACCCGGCCTTCTTGGGTTCGCCCCAGTACGTCGACGAGGGGCTCTCCCTGGCGCTCGGGCGCGAGGTCGTGGTCAAGGTCGAGACGCTCAACCCGATCGGCAGCTTCAAGGGGCGGGGAACGTGGCTGCTCGCGCGGGGCCTCGATCCGGCGCTGACCTGGGTTTGCGCGACGGCGGGGAACTTCGGGCAGGGGATCGCCTACGCGGCGCGGGCGCACGGGGCGCCGGCGATGGTCTTCGTCGGTCCCGACGTGCCGGCGTACAAGGTCCAGCGCCTGCGGGCGCTCGGGGCGGACGTCCGGGTGACCGAGGGTGCGGAGGAGGCGGCGCACGCTTTCGCCGGCGACGCCGGCGACCGGATCCTGGTCAAGGACGGCAAGGACCCCGCGATCGCGGAGGGCGCCGGGACGATCGCGGTGGAGCTGGAGAGGGCGGGGCCGTTCGACGCGGTCGTCGTGCAGGTGGGGGACGGGGCCCTGATCACGGGCGTGGCGCGCTGGCTCAAGGACCGCAGCCCGCGGACGAGGGTGATCGGGGTGTGCGCGGAGGGCGCGCCCGCGATGGCGGAGAGCTTCGCGGCGGGGCGCCCGGTCTCCACCCCGGGTACGAACACGATCGCCACGGCGCTTGCGATCACCGATCCGGTGCCGGAGTCGCTGGAGCGCCTGCGCGCGCTCGTCGACGAGATCGTGCTCGTCGACGACGATGACCTGCGGGCGGCCATGGATCTCGTCGCCCGCACCGTGGGCATCCTCGTCGAGCCCGCCGGTGCCGCGGGGGTGGCCGCGCTCGCGCGGCACGCGAACTGGGTGCCGGGCGACCGCGTCGCGGTACTGCTCACCGGTGCGGGCTCGCCCGATTAGGCTCCAGCCCGTGCGGGTTGGGACGATCGCTGGAAAGGGGTGGCTGGCCGCTGCGTGTGCGGCCCTGATGGCCGTTCTGAGCGCGCAGGAGGCCGCTGCGCAGGCTCCGGTGCAGCTCAACCTCCCGGGACCTTCCGGGCGCTTCGAGGTCGGCACAAGGGCGCTCGAGCTCGTCGACCGAAAGCGCGTCGACACCCCCGGTTCGCCGGGCCACCGGCGGCTGATGGTGCAGGTGACCTATGCGCGTGCGGGTGGCGCCCCATGCGAGCCCGCGCCGTACATGCCGGCGTCGGTGCAGGAGGTGCTGCTGAAGGCGCTCAGCATCTACCGCTCCGGCTTCGTGGCCACGGGCGTGTGTCGTGGCGGCCGGATCGCGCGCGGCAAGCGGCCGGTGCTCCTCTTCTCGCACGCGTTCACGGCCAACCGCTTCGTCTACGGCACGCTCGTGAACGACCTCGCGAGCCGCGGGTACGTCGTCTTCGCCGTCGACCATCCGCCGGACGCGTTCGCGATCGAGTATCCCGGCGGGCACCTCTATCGCGGGAAGTACGGGCCGCCGCTCTCGCAGGTGACGACCACGGCCGACGAGCTGGCGGAGCTGATCGAGCTGCGCGCCGAAGACGTGCGCTTCGTCCTGCGCAAGGTCCTGCGGCGCTCCGCGCGCCGCTCGGGCTTCCTCGCCGGGCGCCTGGATCCGAAGCGGGTGGGGGCGCTGGGCCATTCCCTGGGCGGTGCGACCAGCGCCCGCGCCGCGCAGCTCGCCCGGCGGATCGACGCGGCGGTCGACATCGACGGCTCGCTCTTCGGGGAGTGGACGGAGCGCAAGGGCGTGCGCACGCCCTTCCTGGTGCTCGCGGCGGAGAGCGGGATCGGCTCGGTTATCGCGCAGGACCGCCTCTGCGGGTACTTCGGGCGCTTGCGGGGCCCGCGCTACGCCTGGGTGCTCGACGACGCCGCGCACTTCAGCTTTAGCGACTTCCAGTCCCTGGCGCCGCAGATCGCCGCGGCGGACCCGCTCTGGGTCTACGCGCTGCTTTACCGCGCGGTCGTGGGCACGATCGACCCCGGGGTCTCGGTAAAGGCTCAGCGCGAGGCGCTGGCGTCCTTCCTCGGCCGCTACGTCAAGCGGGCGAGGGGCGCTCCCGAGCCGACCCCGCCGGCGCCGTTCGCCGAGCTGCCGGTCGGTGGCTGCAGCGGTTCCTAACCGCGCGCGTAGAGCTCGGCGACGGTGAACGCGAGGTCGAGCGCCTGGCGGCGGTTCAGGCGGGGGTCGCAGGCCGTCTCGTAGCGGTGGTGGAGGTCCTCCTCGGCGATCTCGTGGCCGCCGCCGATGCACTCCGTCACGTCCTCGCCGGTGAACTCCACGTGGATGCCGCCGGGGTGGGTGCCGAGGGCGCGGTGGACCTCGAAGAAGCCGGTGACCTCGTCGAGGATGGCCTCGACGCGCCGCGTCTTGTGGCCGCTCGGGGCGGTGAAGGTGTTGCCGTGCATCGGGTCGCAGATCCACGCCACGGGCGAGCCGTGCGCGGTCACGCCCTCGACGAGCGGGGGGAGGAGCTCGCGGATGCGTTCGGCGCCGAACCGGGTGATGAAGCTGAGCCGGCCGGGCTCGCCCTCCGGATTCAGCCGCTCGATCAGGCCGACCGCTTCCTCGACGGTGGCCGTAGGGCCGAGCTTGACCGCGATCGGATTGCGGATGTGGCGGCAGAACTCGACGTGCGCGCCCTCCAAGTCGCGCGTGCGCTCGCCGATCCACACGAGGTGCGCCGAGACGTCGTAGGGGAGGCCCGTGCGGCTGTCGATTCGCGTGAGCGCCGCCTCGTACTCGAGCAGGAGCGCCTCGTGGCTCGAGTAGAACTCGACGCCGTGGAGCTCCTCGGGATCGATCCCGCAGGCCTCCATGAACGCGAGCGCGCGATCGATCTCACCGACCAGGCGCTCGTAGCGCCGGCCGACGGGGCTGTCCTTGACGAAGCTCTGGTTCCAGGCGTGGGCCTGGTGGAGGTCGGCGTAGCCGCCGCCCGCGAACGCGCGGCAGAGGTTGAGGGTCGCGGCGGCCCAGTGATAGGCGTGCAGGAGGCGGTCGGGGTCGGGCTCGCGCGCCTCGGGCGTGAACTCGACGCTGTTCACGGCGTCGCCGCGGTAGGCCGGAAGCTCGACGCCGTCGCGTGACTCGACCGGGCTCGAGCGGGGCTTCGCGAACTGGCCCGCCATGCGCCCGATCTTCACCACGGGCACGCTCGCTGCGTAGGTGAGGACGAGCGCCATCTGCAGGAGCGTCTCGAGCTTGCTGCGCACGGCATTCGGGGTAGAGGCGGAGAAGAGCTCGGCGCAGTCCCCGCCCTGCAGGACGAACGCCTCGCCGCGCGTGGCGGCCGCGAGGCGCTCGCGCAGCACGTCGCACTCGCCGGCGAAGACGAGCGGCGGCTGGGCCTTGAGCTCGGCGACGACCGCGCGCACGCGGTCAGGATCGGGCCACTCTGGCTGCTGCACCGCCGGCCGCGTACGCCAGGCGTCGAGATCCTCGGGCGGGGCCGTCTGATCGAGCATGCGGGGAAGGCTAGATGAGCTACCGTCTACTTCGATCCCGACGCAGGAGGACTGAGATGCATAACCCGCTGCGGTCCGAGGCAGAGATGTTCCGGCTCGTGGTGATCATCGGGTTGGCGGCGGTTCCGGTGATCGTGATCGGTCTCGCCGCGGGTCCGGAGTGGGGAGCGATCGTGCTGGGAGTCGAGCTCGGGATCGGACTGGGCTTGATCTGGCAGGGTTCGCGTGGCCGCGAGGCCCACGAGGCCGAGGTCACCCGCAGCGACGACGACGTCCACCGCATCCTCGTCGTCGCCAACGAGACCGTCGGCGGCAAGACCCTGCTGGACGAGCTGCGCGCGCGCTCGCAGGGGAGAAAGGCCGAGATCTTCGTCGTCGTGCCGGCCATCGCTTCCTCGCGCCTGCAGCACCTCGCCCACGACGTGGACGACGCGATCGCGGAAGCGCGCACGCGCCTCGACTCATCGCTTGCGGCGATGTCGGCGGCGGGGCTGAACGCGCGGGGTGAAGTCGGGGATCACCATGACCCGAACGCCGCGATCGAGGACGCGTTGCGCGAGTTCCCGGCCGACGAGCTCGTGATCTCGACCCACCCGCCGGAGCGCTCGAAGTGGCTCGAGAGCGGCGTGGTCGAGCGCGCACGCGAGGACGTGCCGCTACCGCTCACGCACGTCGTCGTCGATCTCGAAGCCGAGGACTCGGGCTCGCCGCAGAAAGCGCAGGCGCCCGGCTAGTTGCCGCCGCCGCCCTTGCCGCCGCCGACGGCGTCCAGGATGAACTGGACGAGCGCCTTGAGGTTCTCGGCGGGAATCCGGGTCTCGAAGTCCTTGGGCATGCTGTCGCTGTAGCCCGGAGCGATGACCGCGCTCGGGTCAACGATCGACTGCTCGATGAAGGCCGCGTCCTTGCCGGCCAGAGCCTCGTCCAGGTTCGGGCCCTGGGTGCCGGTCGTGCCGGCGGCGCTGAGCGTGTGGCAGCTGCCGCACTGCTCGGTGAAGACCTGCTGCGGCTCGCCCAGGGGCGGCGGTGCGGCGCCCGGGACGCCCGCGACGCTGGCGACGTAGGCCGCGACGTCCTCGGCGTCCTGGCCGGTGACGATGTCCGCGGGCATGAACACGCGCTGGCGGTTGAGGGCGGACTCGGAGACCTCGCGCGGGTTCGCGATCTGCGCCTGGACGACGCCCTCGATCGTGTCGTTGTCCATGCCGTCGGCGCGCGCGGTGGCGAAGGCGGCGTCGAGGTTCGGGCCGACGCCGTCGCCCGTGCCGGCCTGCGCGAGGCCGTGGCAGCCGCCGCAGTTCTGCTGGAACAGAGCGCGGCCGCGCTCGATGTCGGCGTTCTCGGAAACGTCGCACCCGGCGACCACCACTCCGGTCAGGGCGGTGGCGGCAAGCACGGGCACAACCCGGCGGGCGCGAGTCATGAGGTTGGCGACTGCTCGTGGCACGGGTCGGAATCCTATTGATCCGGACGGCGATCTGACTCGTTGCCGCCTGCCCATCGGATACTGTTAGAGACGATCCGCATTAGCTGCGGCGAACCGGGGAAGAAGAGGTTCGATGGAAGTACGAGATGGGATGTCGAGCGTGGTGCTGACGGTCGGCACCGGGCACACCCTCCGCGAGGCCGCCCGCCGCATGGCGGATAAGAAGGTGGGCGCCGCCGTCGTTCTCGACGAGGACGCACCGGGCCCGGGAATCCTCTCCGAGCGCGACCTGCTCCTGTCGATAGGCAGAGGCGAGGACCCGGACAAGGAGCTGGTGGGCGACCACATGTCCGACTCGCCGATCACCGCCGCGCCCGACTGGAGCCTGGAGCGGGCGGCCGTCGAGATGTCCCGCCGCCACGTCCGCCACCTGATCATCGTCGACGGCGGCGAGATCGTCGGCATCCTCTCCATGCGCGACATCGTCCGCTGCTGGACGAGCGACGGAGCCACCTCGAGCACGGTCTCGCCCGAGGTGGAGGCGAGCAGGGCGTAGCGCCAACCTGCGGCGCATCGCCGAACGTCCCAACGGACCTCCTATGGCGGGGATTGCGGGACGTTCGAGGTGGCGAGTCGTGCCTACGCCCGCGGCCCCCGGATCCGGCCCCGCGGCAGCCTCAACCCGCCCCGAGAGCTACTTGCCCGGGCGCTGCAGCGTCGACGGGGGGATGTTCCCGAGGGTGACGCGCTGCTCGCGGGGGAGGCTCTCGTAGGCGCGGTGCGACTGGCGGGCCCAGCCGATCGCCGCGACGATGGCGACGATTGCGCCGGCGACGCCGTACGGCCACCAGGTGAAGAGGGAGCCGACGATCGCGGTGATCCCCAGCGCGACGAGCGGGGGATACCAGGACGGCTCGGGGAGGTAGACGAGCTCCGGCGAGCTCCCGTTGTTGTTGGAGTTCGCGCCGCTCATTACCCGATGTAGATGATCGCGGCGACGAACGTGAGCGCGAAGACGCCCAGGGCGATGGCCGCGAAGAGAAGGCCTGTGTTCAGTTCGCTGGATGCGCGCTTGCGGTCCACGGCGGGAATCCTATGACATGGCTAGGCCATCCGGTCCACCGCCATGGCGGCGAACAGGAGGGCCAGGTAGGCAAGCGACGTGAGATACAGGCGGAGCGCCGCAGGGCGGCTGTGCTCGCGCAGGAGGATCACGGCGAGGGCCGTGAACGCTCCGCCCATAAGCAGCGCCGAGACGAGGTAGATCGCGCCCAGGAAGCCCGTGAGGACCGGGACGATCGTGAAGGCGACGAGGATCAGGGTGTAGGCCAGGATCTGGCGCCGCGTGGCCTCCTCGCCCTTGACCACGGGCAGCATCGGCACGCCGGTGCGCGCGTAGTCGTCCTTGATCAGCAGGGAGAGCGCCCAGAAGTGGGGCGGGGTCCAGAGGAAGACGATCCCGAACGGGTAGAGCGCCTCAGGCGCCAGGCTGCCGGTTGCCGCGGCCCAGCCGACGAGCGGGGGCACGGCGCCCGCGGCGCCGCCGATGACGATGTTCTGGGGCGTCAGCGGCTTCAGCCAGACCGTGTAGACGAGCACGTAGCCCAGAAGCCCCGCGATCGCCAGCACGGCGGACAGGAAGTTGACCGTGAGCGTGAGCTGCACGGCGGCGGCGATCCCGAGCACGACGCCGAAGACGAGGCCGTGCCAGGGCTCGATCCGGCCCGAGACGAGCGGCCGCGAGCGGGTGCGGGCCATACGGGCATCGCGCTCGCGATCCAGGTAGTGGTTGATCGCTCCGGCGCCGCCGGCGGCCAGATAGCCGCCGAGCATCGTCCAGAGGATGGTCGCGACGCCGGGGCCCTCCGGATCGGCGGCGATCATCGTCGCGACCGTGGTCACGAGGAGCAGCGAGATGATCCGCGGCTTCGTCAGCGCGACGTAATCGCGGACGACCAACGCCAGCGAACGCCGCCCCGAGGGCGCGCCCACCTGCCCCGCGCCCGTACGAGCCGCGCGGCCGGGGTCTACGGGCCGGGTGGTGGTCGTCGCACTTTCCATGAGCTAAGCGGGTGCCCCTGCGGTCTCGCGGCCGCGAGCCGGTTCGGGCACCGGCGAATCAGAGGGTAGGAGGCTGGCGCCGGCCCAGACAACGACGCTCCAGAGAACCGTCCCGAGCATCAGGTGGCCGACGATGAGGCCGGCGTGCTTGCCGGCGTAGACGTTGATGATCCCGAGCGCGATCTGGAGCACGAGCAAACCGGCCGCCAACGGGAACGCACGGCTGGGAGCGCTCCGCCGCATCGCCACGAACGCCATCACGAGGACGGCGATCGCGGTGAGGTACATGAACAGGCGGTGGGTGAGCTGGATGTCCGCGAGCCGGGACTGGCCGAAGGAGAGGAAGCCGCGCCCGTTGCAGCCCGGGAAGTTGTCGGCCGACCACCCGGTCCCGCACGCCACGTGGGCGGCGCCCGGCTGCGGCTGATCCGTGGTCCCGTGGTACTCGGTGCCGGCGACGTAGCCGCCCGCGACGATCGTCGCGAGGACGAGCACGGCGGCAAGGCCCGTGAGCGGCTTCAGCGTCCGCGTGGTGGCCTCTGGCGGCGTCTCAGCGCCCTCCTCGGCGCCGCGACGCAAGAGGAAGAGCAGGCCAAGCAGGATCATGGCGAGCGCCAGGTGGGCGGCCACGAGCTCGTCCTCGAGGCCCTCCTCGACCGTGAGCCCGCCCAGCGCCGCCTGGGCGAGGACGAGAACGCCCGCGGCGACCGTCCCGCGCACGATCCAGCGGTAGGGGCGCAGGTTGCGGAGGGCGACGTAGGCCATCCAGGCGATCAGCACTCCGACGACGGCGGCGGCGATGCGGTGCGTGTACTCGATGATCGACTCGGAGGTGGCCTCCGGGATCAGGCCGCCCTCGCAGAGGGGCCAGCCGTGAGTGCCGCTACCCGCGGGCCCGCAGCCCAGGCCGGAGTCCGAAACCCGGACGATCCCGCCGATGAGGATGAGGATGAACGTTGCGGCCAGGGTCCATGTGGCGAGGCGGCGGAACCGAGCAAGCTCCGCATCGCCTCCAGGGGCGACGTGAGGCATGCGCTGGAGGCTACCGGGGCGTGCCCGGCTCGTCCTCACCGCCGGCCCCGCCGTCATCGGCCTCGGGCGTCTGCGGTGTCTCCTGGCCGGGTGCCTCGGGCTGGGCCTCCACCTCGGAGGCCTCCAGCGGCGCCTCGCTCTGGGCGGGCTCGGGCGCGCTGCCCTCGGGGGCGGGCGGCGCCGGCGCGTCCTGCTGGGGCGGCGGCGTATCGCCGGCCCCCTCCGCAGCCGCCGACGGGGCGGGCTCGACCCGCTCGAGCGGCTCGGGCCCGGTGAAGTCGTTGCTGCGCCTGCGGATCGCGTCGCGGATGTCGTACAGCGGCTCGGCGCTGCGCACGTCCGGGACGACGTCGAAGTTGTGCGGGGGAGGCGGCGAGGTGGCGAACCACTCGAGCGTGGGGGCGCCCCACGGGTCGTGGCCGCGCGCCGGGTTCCCGTTGTTCCAGCTGTAGGCGGCGTTGCCGAGCTGGACGAGGATGCCGCCGACGAGGATGAATGCGCCGATCGAGGCGATCAGGTTGTACCCGGCGACGCCAGTGCCCTCGTAGTACTTGAAGACGTCGACCGGCTGGCCCTCGAGCCCGGCGAAGAACATCGGGATCACGTAGAGGTGGATGCCGATGAACATCGCGAGCAGCGCGCCCTTGCCGACGCCCTCGCCGAGCAGGCGCGCCGAGAGCTTCGGGTACCAGTAGTGGAGGGCCGCGAAGCCGCCGAAGACGCCGCCGCCGACGAGCACGTAGATCGTGTCGCCCTGGCTGGCGGTGGTGTTGTCAAGCGCCCAGCCAACCGGGATCACGGAGTAGGCGAGCTCGCCCGCGAGGCCGCACGCCATCGTCGAGATGGCGGCGATCGCGTACCAGGCGGCCGCGCGCAGACGCAGCGCGCCGCCCCAGAGCGTGGCGATCCAGTTGTAGAGAAGCGCCCCGACCGGGATCGTGAGCGCGAGCGCGAAGAGCATCGCCGCGATCGTCCAGCCCTCGTTGAGCGGCGCCGCGTACATGTTCTGCATCCAGGCCAGGAGGCCCAGCGCGGCGATCGCCACGAACGAGAGCGTGGCCGCGCGGTGGCTGAAGATCGGCTTGCGCGCGAACGTCGGCAGCACCTCGGAGACGACGCCGCCGGCGAACAGCACCACGATCGCGTAGCAGCCGGTGAGGAAGAGGTAGGCAAGGTGCTGATAGAGGAGTGGCGCGCCGCCCTCGCCGGCCTCGAAGAAGATGCCGTCGAAGTGGCGGTCGACCATCAGCATCGCGAGCGCCGCGATCATCACCGGGCCGATCACGAGCAGCACGACGTTGATCACGGTGCCGGCCCAGGTGAAGAGCGGCACGCGCTTCCACGCGAGCCCCGGCGCCCGCATCTTGGCGACGGTCGCGAGCATGTTCACCGCGAAGCAGACGAACCCGCCGAGCGCGAGCGCCGTGCCGGCGATCCACGCGTCAGCGCCGTTCGAGGGCGAGAAAGCCAGCTCGGAGAGCGGCGGCAGGGCGACGGACCCGGTCTCCGGCACCGCGTAGAGGAAGCTCGCGTAGATCACGAGCGCGCCGAACGCGTAGAGCCAGTAGGAGAGCTGGCCGAGGCGGGGGAGAGCGGTCGACCGCGCGCCGATCTGCAGCGGCAGCAGGTAGCTCATCAGCCCGATCGCCGCCGGGAGCGCGAACAGCACCACGAAGGTGACGGTCCCGGCCGAGAGCAGGCGGTTGAAGATCTGCGGCTCGATCATCGAGTTCTCCGGCACGATCAGCTGCAGGCGCATCAGGAAGAACTCGGTGGCGGCGAGCGCGAGGAAGGTGAAGGCCGTCCCGAGGAAGAGGAGCCCGGTGACCTTGTGGTCGGCGCTGGCGACGCGCTCGGCCCAGGCGGGGCGCGCCGCGGGCACGCCGCGGGTGACTACCTCAGGCCTCGTACGCGTGGTCGTGGTGGTCGGCGGGGTCATTCAGAGAGCTCCTCGGCGGAAACGTCTTGGACTGCGTTCTGCGCCTCCGTCAGGTCGGCCTTCCGCTGCTCGACGTAGTCCAGGTACTCCTCCGGGGTCACGACGCGAACCCAGACCCGCATGGCCGGGTAGGCGCTGCCGGAGAACACCGTCGAGCGGCCCTCGTAGCGGCCAACCTCGTCGGCCTTGAACCAGGTCTGGACGGTGCTGCCCGGAGTGGCCTGCACCTGGCCGCCGAGCGCGGGCACCCACCACGAGTGCAGGACGTCGGTGGAAGTGATGTTGAGGACGACCGTCGTGTCGACCGGCACCACGAGCTCCCCGTAGGAGAACGTGCGCTGGCCGGGCTGGCCGCCCGGGTACTCGAACCGCCACAGCCACTGCTGCGCGATCGCGTCGATCTGCAGCGGGGCGGACTCGGAGGGCTCCTCGCCGGTGATCGGCTCGTCGCCGGTCGCCGACTCCTGGCCCTCGAGCAGGCTCACGGGCGGCAGGCCCTTGACGCCGACCTGGGCGGTGGCGGTGTCGGTAAGGCCCTCGGGGCCGGTCTCCTCGATCTGGCGGGCGTCGTTCGTCATCACGATGCCGAAGACGAAGACCGCCAGCGCCAGGGCGGCGGAAATCCCCACGACCGGGCGGAAGGCACCGCGGCCGGCCGAGAACCGGGCGACCTCGCGGCCCCGCTTCTCGCGGAAGCGAACGAGCGCCGCGATCAGCGCGACGTTCACGACCACGATCAGGAGGACCGTGATCACGATCATCACCCAGTAGGCGGTGGAGATCGTCTCGGCGTTCGGCGAATGCGCCTCCTCGAGGCCGAAGCCGTTCGCGTAAGCCGGCGCGACGCCGAGCAGGAGCGCGAGCGACGAGACGATGATTCCCAGGACGAGGTTTTGGCTACGACGGGCCAAGGCGGCGCCATTCTAAGCGTCCGACCGGAAACGCCGCGTGCCTCCCCCCCGAGGGGCCCCGGCGAGGCCCTTTCCGACTCCTATACTCGCGCCGCCTTGAGTGCGCGCCGCCGCAGATCCCCCGTGCTTCGCGGAGTCGTGCGAGGGGCCGCGATGGCGGCCGTCGGAGCGGCGATCGCCGTCCCCCTCGCGCGCCGCCGCAAGCGCGTTCCGGCCACGGTCACGACGGCCGCCCTGGTGGCGGGCCCGCTCGGGCTGGCGGTGCTCAAGCCACGCTCGCGCGGCCGCGACGTCGCCCTCTTCGCATTGCAGATGTGGGGCTTCACGATGGCCCACGAGCTGCCCTACGACGACCCGGAGGCGCTGCGCCGCCGGCTGAAGATCCACTACCCGATCCGCAGCGACCGGGTGATCGGAATGGGCGAGCTCCCGAACGTGCGCCTGCAGCGCCTGCTCTCGAAGCCGGGGCAGACGACCTGGCTCGACCGCGGCCTCTCGATCATCCACTGGGTCTGGTTCCTGCAGCCCCACGCGGCCCTGCTGTTCGTCCAGGCCCGTCACCCGGACTACTTCCCGCGCGCCGCCCGGCAGCTGGCCGCCACCTACGACCTCGGCTGCGCTCTCTACTTCGCGGTGCCCACCGCGCCACCGTGGTGGTCCGCGGAGCAGGGCTACATCAAGGCGCGGGTGAAGAAGATCGACGAGGAGGTCGCCGCCGAGCCGCCGATCCGCCGGATCATGGTCGACGCCGGCGAGCAGGTCTGGCGGCGCGCCTGGGAGCCGCTGTACGACGCGTTCAACTCGAACCCGTGGGCGGCGATGCCCTCGCTCCACTTCGCGACCTCGCTCATGGCGGCGATCCACCTCGCGGAGATCGGGCCGATCCCGGGCGCCCTCGGCTTCGCCTACGCGGGCACGCTCGCGTTCGCGCTCGTCTACCTCGGCGAGCACTACGTCACGGATCTGCTCGCGGGCGGCGCCCTCGTCGCCCTGGTCCGGCGCGGCGAGCCCCTGGCCGAGCCGCTCGTCGAGGCCGTGAACCGGGTGCTGCGGCGGCTCGAGGCCGTCGCGCAGTAGCAGTCGGGCCGCCGCAACTGCGACGATGCTGCCTCGGATGTCCGCTTCTAGCCCGAGGGGCCCAGGGAGGGGAGAGGAGCTCGATGCGACTCTTCCGATGACCCCTGAGGAATCGGGGATCGGCGCCGACGACCCCGTGGCGAGCGACTACGAGCCACGGTTCTTCGACAGCCCCAAGCGGATCGTCCAGACGCTCGTGATCGCGGTCCTCGTAGTGATCGCGATCTACCTGATCCTCCCGCAGATCCTCGACGCGGAGGAGGGGATCGAGAAGCTCGGCAAGGGCGACAAGACCTGGATCGCCGTCGCGGTCGCCTGCGCCTTCGCGATGTTCGCCTCCTACGTCGCGCTCTTCCTCGCGGTCGTGGGCCGGGCGGTCAAGCTGCGCTGGCGCGAGGGCTACCAGATCACGATGGCCGGCCTGGCGGCCACGCGGCTCTTCTCCGCGGGCGGCGCCGGCGGCATCGTCCTCACCTACTGGGCCCTGCGCAAAGCGGGGATGTCGCCGAAGGTCACGGCCGCGCGCATGGTCGCCTTCAACGTCCTCCTCTACGCCGTTTACATGCTCACGCTGGTGATCGACGGGACGCTGATGCGCACCGGCGTCTTCGACGTGCCGGCGCCGCCGGGCCTCACCGTGGTTCCGGCGGCCATCGCCGGCGGCGTGATCGTCATCTTCCTCTTGTTCGCGCTCGTCCCCGGGGACCTCGAGCGCCGCTTCTCGACGGCCTCCCAGGAGCACTTCTGGGGGCGCATGCTGCGGCGGATCGCGACGGTTCCCTCGACGCTCGCGGTCGGCACGCGCGAGGCCTTCCGCTTCGTCCGCGATCCCGAGCGCGGCGTGCTCGCGGTCGTCGGGGCGATCGGGTTCTGGGCGGCCCAGATCGCGATCCTCTGGGCCGCGTTCAAGGCGTTTGGCGGCGACGTGCCGGTTGCCGTCGTGGTCCAGGGGTTCTTCGTCGGCATGCTCGCGAACCTGATCCCCCTGCCCGGAGGGGTGGGGGGCGTCGATGCCGGGATGATCGGCGCGTTCGCGCTCTTCGACGTCCCGGGGCTCGGAGGGGCGACGATCTTCGCCGCGGTCCTGACCTACCGCCTGATCGCGTTCTGGCTGCCGCTGCCCCCTGGCGTCATCGCCTTCATCCAGCTGCGGCGCACTGTCACGCGGTGGGAGCAGCGCACCGGGCCGCCGGTCGGCAACGATGTGGCGGAGTCGCTTCCCGGGTCCATTACTTCATAAAGTGAAGTAACATCTGGGGAGCCGCCGAGACTGCACTTACGATGGGTGGGAACACGAGGAAGCGAGAAGGATGAGCGACCAGAAGATCGAGAACCTGATTATCGTCGGCGGCGGCCCCGCCGGTTACACAGCGGCCCTGTATGCGGCTCGCGCGAACCTCGAGCCGGTCGTCATCGAAGGCTTCCAGTGGGGCGGCCAGCTCCAGAACACGACCGACGTCGAAAACTTCCCGGGCTTTCCCGAGGGGATCATGGGGCCGGAGCTGATGAACAACGTGCGCGCCCAGGCCGAGCGCTTCGGCACGCGGTTCATCACCGATGACGCCACCTCGGTCGAGCTGAGCGACGGCGGCATCCACCGCGTGATGATCGGCGACGAGGAACACCTCGCCAAGGCCGTGATCCTCGCGATGGGCGCCGAGCCGCGCCGCCTCGGCATCCCGGGCGAGCTCGAGCTCTCCGGCAAGGGCGTCTCGACCTGCGGCGTCTGTGACGGCGCCTTCTTCAAGGGCGAGGACGTCGCGGTGATCGGCGGCGGCGACTCCGCGATGGAGGACGCGATCTTCATCTCGAAGTTCGCCAACAAGCTCACCTCGATCCACCGGCGCAACGAGTACCGCGCCTCGAAGATCATGCGCGAGCGCGCCGGCGAGCAGCCGAACATCGAGTTCAAGACCCCGTACGTGCCCGAGGAGTTCATCGCGGGCGACGACGGCAAGCTGCGGGCGATCGCGCTGCGCCATGCGGAGACCGGCGAGCGCGAGGAGCTCGAGGTCGGCGGCGCCTTCGTCGCCATCGGCCACATCCCGCGCTCGGAGCTCGTCCGCGGCCAGGTGGACACGGACGAGGAGGGCTACGTCCTCACGGAGGGCCGCTCGACCCGCACGAACCTCGCCGGTGTCTTCGCCGTCGGCGACCTCGTCGACCGCACCTACCGTCAGGCGGTCACCGCCGCCGGCACGGGCTGCATGGGCGCCCTCGACGCCGAGTGGTACCTGCGCGACACGCCGCCGTCGCCGGAGGCCCACTGGCAGAAGGGCGGCGAGCCGCTCGAGGTCGCGCCCGAGCTCGCGGGCTGAGCGCGGCCGGCCCTAGGTCCGGCACTTCCCGCGCAGCCGGTTCACGGTGAGCCGCTTCGGATCCAGCATGATCGGCGTGCGGCGGACGTTGTTGTCCTCGTTGCGCTCGTCGATCAGGTCGCGCGGGTCGGCCAGCATCACGAGGCAGTAGCGGCCGCGCGGCAGGCCGCCCACCCGCAGCTCCTGGCCCGGCACCCAGTACAGGTAGAGGTCGGTCCAGCCGATCGAGACGCCCTGGGTCGCCATCGCGTCGCACCCGATCGAGCCGGGCGGGCCGAACGGGTAGACCCCTTTCGGGGGCGTGCGCGGGTCCTTGGGGAAGGCACGGCGGTTGTCGCCGACGCAGAAACCGACCTTGCGCCGCTTCGCCACGAGCCTGCCGCGCGGCTCCCGGCGCAGCTCGTAGCGGGCGAAGTCGAGCACGTGCCAGTGGTCGTGAACGGCGTGATAGCGCATGCACCCGACCCGGCGCTCGGTCAGGATCCCGTCGACGCCCGCGCTGAAGCCGCCGTCCCCGTCCGTGTCGGCGAAGGTGCGTTGCGAGGCATCGCGGTCGTTGTCGGGGTTGCCGTCCCCGTCGCAGTTCCCGGATTCGGCGCTCGGGAAGATCTCGAGCGGGCCCTCGCCGCGGTTCGCGAACTCGGTCGTCATCCGCAGGAGCCGCCGTCCGCGCTCCTTGATGACGACGAGGTCGCTCCCGTCCGGCGCGAGCGTGACGAGGTCGGGGAGGAGGCCCTTGGCGCCGTCCGCCTCCGCGCTCTCCGAGATCGCGATCAGCCCCGCGGATGCCGCCGCGGATACGAGCGCCGTCGCCAGCGCCAGGCGCATCCGTGTCAAGGCGATCCCGCGCACCCGGATCCAGGATCGCAGAAGCTGGCCCGATCGCCTCTATCGAGAGGTCTAATGGTCAAACGCCCTGCGTCCACCTAGCCTCATGGTGATGGGGCGACGCGCTTGGACACTGCTGCTGATCCTCGGCGCGATTTGGGGATCCAGCTACATGTTCATCAAGATCGGGCTGCGCGACATGTCGCCCGGCGCGATCGCGTGGCTGCGGATCGCGCTCGCGGCCGTGGTGCTCGTCGCGCTCGCCCAGATGCGCGGCGCGCTCTCCGGCTTTCGCGGCAAGGCCCTGTCGCTGCTCGTCCTCGGGGCGGTGCAGACCGCCGGCCCGTTCATCCTGATCGGCGCGGGCGAGCAGGAGATCTCCTCCTCGCTCGCCGGCATCCTCGTCACCTCGGCGCCGCTCTTCACCGCGGTGCTGGCCATCTGGATCGACCACGAGGAGCGCTCGACGGGCATGCGGCTGGTCGGGCTCGTCCTCGGCTTCCTCGGCGTCGGCGTCCTGCTCGGCCTGGACGTCGGCGGCTCCGGCAACGAGCTCATCGGCGCGGGGGCCATCCTCCTCGCCGGCCTCGGTTACGCCGTCGGCGGGTTCATCGCGAAGCACGAGCTCGCCGGCCTGCCCCCGATCGGCGTCGCGGCCTGGGTGATGGTCGGGAGCACCGTGCTGCTGCTCCCCGCGGCTGTGATCGGCGCGCCGAGCGGTGTCTCGGACCTCGGCCCGATCGCCGCGGTCGTGGCGCTCGGGGTGATCGGGACCGGCGTCGCCTTCGCGATCTTCTACAGCCTGATCGCGATGATCGGGCCCGCCCGGGCCTTCATCGTCACCTACCTCGCGCCCGCCTTCGCGGTCGTCTACGGGGTGACGCTCCTCGACGAGGAGGTGACGGCGGCGACCATCGCCGGCCTGCTCTTGATCCTGATCGGTTCCTGGCTCGCCGCGGAGGGCAAGTTGCCGCAGCGGCTAAGACTCCGCCCGCGAGCGCAGGGAGGCGGCGACGTCGTAGCGGTCGCTCCCGGTTCGCTCCCTGAGGCCGTCGAGGACAGCGACGACGCGGGCGGCGCCCAACTCGTCGAGCCACTCGAAGGGCCCACGGGGGTGGTTGAGGCCGAGGCGCATGGCGGTGTCGACGTCGTCCGGGGTGGCGACGCCCTCGTCGACGGCGAAGGAGGCCTCGTTGACGAGCTGGGAGACGACGCGCTCGAGGATCGCCGTCCGCGCATCGTCCACAGCAGGCGCGGCTTCTCCCGCTGAGCGCTTGCCGTCCTCGTCGTAGGTGTAGAAGCCCGCTCCGGTCTTGCGGCCGAGGCGTCCCTCGGCGACCAGGCGCTCCTGGATCGGCGAGGGCTCCCAGCGCGAGATCGGGCGCTGGCGGTGGAAGGAGCGCGCGACCTCGAGGTTGACGTCGATCCCGATCAGGTCCATCAGCTCGAACGGGCCCATCCGGTAGCCGCCGTCCTCGCGCATCACCGTGTCGATCTGCTCGGGAGTAGCCGCGCCCTCCTCGACCATGCGCAGCGACTCGAGCGCGTAGGGCCGGTTGCAGCGGTTGACGACGAACCCGGGTGAGTCGGTGCAGCGGATCGGTGTGCGCCCCATGCGCTCGCCCACCTCGGTTGCCGCCGCTACCACCTCCTCGTCGGTCGCCGGGGCGGCGACGATCTCGACGAGCTTCATCAGCGGCGGCGGGTTGAAGAAGTGCATGCCGCAGATCCGCTGGGGTCGCTTCGCCTCTGCGGCGATGTCCGCCACCGGCAGGGAGGAGGTGTTCGTCGCGAGCACCGCGTCCGGGCCGCAGATGCGCTCGAGCTCGGCGAAGAGCGAGCGCTTCAGCTCGAGCCGCTCGGGAGCGGCTTCGATCACGAGGTCGCACCCGGCGAAGCCGTCGGTTGCGGCGGCGGTCTCGAGGCGCCCGGCAGCCGCTTCGGCGTCCTCCGGCGACCAGCGGCCGCGCTCCGCGCCGCGCTCGAGGTTGGCGCGCAGCTTCTCGGCGCCGCGGGCGAGTGCCTCGGGCTGCGGGTCGTGCAGGACGGTCTCGTAGCCGCCGAGCGCCGCGAGTTGGGCGATGCCCGAGCCCATCGTCCCGGCGCCGGCGACCCCGACGCGCTTCACGCTCACCTTCCCTTGAAGTCCGGCCGGCGCTTCTCGAGGAAGGCGCGCGTGCCCTCGACCCGGTCCTCGGTTGCCATCGACAGCTCGTAGAGGCGGCGCTCGGTCTCGAGCCCGGCGGAGAGCGGCGTCTCCTCGGCCGCCAGCACCGCCTGCTTCGCCAGGCGCACGGCGATCGGCGGGCGCTTCGCGATCCGCTGCGCCAGCTCGAGCGCCCGCTCGAGCCACTCGCGCTTCTTCGTCACCTGGTTCACGATGCCCAGGCGCTCGGCCTCGCGCGCGTCGAAGCGGCGCCCGGTGAGCACGAGCTCCATCGCGCGCTGCTTGCCGAGCACCCGCGCGAGGCGCTGGGTGCCGCCGCCTCCGGGGATGATCCCCAGCGTGATCTCCGGCTGGCCGAACTCGGCCGTCTCGGAGGCCACGATCACGTCGCAAAGCAGCGCGAGCTCGCACCCGCCGCCGAGCGCGAAGCCCGAGACCGCCGCCACCAGGGGCGTCTTGCACTCCGCGATCCGGCGCCAGAACGCCGCGGCGGGGTGGAAGAGCGCCTCGTGGAACTCGCGCTCGGCGAGCGCGCGGATGTCGGCGCCGGCCGCGAACACCTCGTCGGAGCCCGCGATCACGATGCAGCGGACCCCGTCGTCGGCGTCGAAGCGGGCGATCGCGGCGCCGAGCTCCTCCATTACCTCGGGCGAGAGCGCGTTGCGCGCCTCCGGGCGGTTCAGCCGGCAGAGGCCGACGTGGCCGTCGACGCTGGTCTCGACGAACGCCATCAGTCCGCGTTGAAGGCGTCGATCCCGGTCGCGAGCTTGCCGATGATCAGCTTCTGGATCTGGGACGTGCCCTCGTACAGCGTGGTCACGCGGGCATCGCGCAGGTAGCGCTCGACCGGGTAGTCGTCGACGTAGCCCGAGCCGCCGTGCACCTGGATCGCGAGGTTGGCGCACTCGACCGCGGACTCGGTCGCATAGAGCTTCGCGACCGAGGTCTCCATCGTGTTCGGCTTGCCCGCGTCCTTCAGCACCCCGGCGCGCCGCACGAGCATCCGGGCCGCGTCCCTGCGGACGATCATGTCGGCGATCATCTCCTGCACGAGCTGGAAGCTCGCGAGCGGCTTGCCGAACTGCGTGCGCTCCTGCGCGTAGGCGACCGAGGCCTGCACGCAGCCCTCGCAGATGCCGACGCACCCGGCGGCGACCGAGTAGCGCCCGGAGTCGAGCGCGGACATCGCCACCTTGAAGCCGTCGCCGACCTCGCCGAGCAGGGCGTCGTCGCCCACCTCGACGCCATCGAGCGAGATCGCGGCCGTATCCGAGGCCCGCAGGCCGAGCTTGCCGTGGATCTCCTGCGCGGCGAAGCCCTCGCTCGCCGTCGGCACGAGGAAGCAGGCGAGGCCCTTGTGCTTCTTCGCGGGATCCGTCTGGGCGAAGATCAGCGCGACCTCGGCGACGTTGCCGAACGAGATCCACATCTTCTGCCCGGTGAGCCGCCAGCCGCCGTCGATCTTCTCCGCCCGGGTCCGCAGCGATGCCGCGTCCGAACCCGTGTCCGGCTCGGTCAGGCCGAAGCACCCGAGCGCCTCGCCGGAGCAGAGCTTCGGCAGCCACTGCTGCTTCTGCTCCTCGGTGCCCCAGCGCTCGATCGAGCCGGCGACGAGGGAGGTCTGGACGGAGACGACCGTGCGCATCGCCGAGTCCCCGCGGCCGACCTCCTCGACGATCAGGCCGTAGGTGACGTAGTCGAGCCCGCGGCCGCCGTACTCCTCCGCGACCGGAGCGCCGAGGTAGCCCATCTCGCCGAGACGACGCGCCAGCTCGGCGTCGAAGCGCTGGGCGCGGTCCGCCTCGCGGGCCCGCGGGATGACCTCGTTGTCGACGAAGTCGCGGGCGGTCTCGACGATCAGGCGCTGCTCGTCGGTGAGCTCGATCACGCCCGCCCCCAGGTCGCTCATCGGGCGGCCCCCTGGAGCTGGACGTCGCGCTCGACCACTCCCGTGAAGACGGCTTGGGCCTCTCTCGTGCGCGGGCCGGGAGCGCCGAACTCGCGGCCGTCGATGCGCGCTACGGCCTGGACCTCGCGCGTCGTCGAGGCCAGGAAGGCCTCGCTCGCGCCGAGTACGTCATCGAGGGCGAACTCGCCCTCCTCGACGTCTGTTCCCGCTTCCGCGAGGCCGGCGATCAGGCGTGAGCGGGTGATCGAGTCGAGGATTCCGCACGCGAGCGACGGCGTGCGAAAGCGCCCTTCGGGCGTCACCCAGAAGATGGACGAGGTCGGGGCCTCGAGGACGGTGCCGTCGGGTCGGACGAGCAGGGCCTCCTCGGCGCCCTTGTTTGAAGCGAGGCGTGTTGCGTGCATATTGGCCGCATAGGAAATCGATTTCACGCCGTCGAGGATGACGGTGGGGGAGTAGCTGACGCTCGCCAGCGTGAGCGTCTCGTCCCAGGAGCGCAGGGGCTCGGCCACGATCAGGCGCCTGCCGCCGCGCGTGACGACGATGCGCACTTGCGCGTCCTCGCCGCCCACGTGGGCGAGGAGCGCGTCGAGCTCGGCCTCGAGGCGATTGCGCTCGAGGGGCAGGGCGATCGCGGCCGCGGAGCGCTCGAGGCGCGCCAGGTGGTCGGCGAGGGCGAACGGGCGCCCGCCATACAGCCGGATTACCTCGAAGACCCCGTCACCGCGGTATAGACCGTCGTCCGGGAGCGGCAATGCCGCGTCGGCTGTCTCGGTGATCGCACCGTCGATCGATGCCAGCTCCCGCGGGGGCACGCTTGCGAGCGTATAGGAAGCGCAACGATCGTCTGAGCTTGTCTTTATGCTTGCCCGGCCGGTTGCTATGCCTGCCGGTGGGTAGTTTGCGAACGCTCCCGATGGATTGGGGGCGAAAAAGAACCGCCACGGACGGCCCCCGATCAAAACGGGAGGTTTCGGCCAGGTGTCTTCGAAGTTGAGGTCCGTCCGCATAGCGGTCGTGGTCGCTGGCGCGCTCGCGGCGACCATGGTCGTGCCAGGTGTCGCTTCCGCGAACCTGGTGGATGACGTCATCAAGGGGGTGAACGACACCCTCACGGCTCTGCTGGGCGGCAAGAACCCGGCACCGGCCCCGGATTCCTCCGCGCCGCCGAAGACGGTCCAGGCGCAGGCGACCCCGAACGCGGGCACGCCGCCGGACTACACCCCGCCGGCCCACGGTGCGAACCAGCACGGGCAGGGCACGGCCGCTTCGGTCGACCTCACGCCCACGGATGACCTGCCGCTCGGTTATGACCCGGCCGGTGGCTCCGAGGAGGTCGTCGTCGGCGGTTCCCGCGGCGAGTTCGAGAACGGGAACTACCACGGCCACGTCACGATCTTGAGCCTGCTCGGCAACGAGCTGATCCAGGGCGCCGACACGAGCGAGGGCCAGACCTCGAACGGCCCGCTCGGCGACGTCAACGCCCTGCTCGGCGACATCTGCACGGGCACGGGCATCTGCCTCGGGGTCCTCAACGTCCACTCCGAGACGACCGACAAGGGCACCACGAACAGCTTCTCGGTTGCCGACGCCGGCGTAAACCTGGGCGGCCTGCAGCTCCTCGACCTGGGCGCCGTGAGCTCTTCGGGCTCGATCTCCCAGGCCCAGGGCTGCCGCACCGCCACCGGCACGAGCAGCGTGGCGAACGCGAACATCGCCGGCATCTCGGCGAACGCGATCAACTCGAGCTCCGAGTCGCGCGCCTGCAACGACGGCTCCGAGTCGCAGACGAACGACTCGAGCGTCCTCGGTCTGGCCGGGGCGGGCCTCCCGCTGCCCTCGCCGGGCTGTGAGAACGGCACCCCGGACACCGTGCTCGAGATCCCGCTCGTCCTGGCGCTCGTCTGCAACGCGGACGACGGCAGCGGCTCCGGCGGCGTCCAGCTCAAGGCGCCGTTCGGCGTCCGCGAGGGTCTCGCCGCGTTCGTCCTCGGCAATACCGTCAAGGCCACGACGGCGGCTGCCGAGAGCCGCGCGCAGGCTCCGGGCCGCGGCGGTGACGACGATGGCGATGACGACGACGGCCGGGACGACGACGGCCGCGACAACGACGGCGATCGCGACGGCGACGGCGTGCCCGACGGGCGCGACGACTGCCCGAACGTCCCGGGTCCGGCCTCCAACAACGGCTGCCCGGTCGACACGGACGGCGACGGCGTCATCGACGACGAGGACGCCTGCCCGACGATCCCGGGTCCGGCGGAGAACAACGGCTGCCCGTACGGCCTCGACACCGACAAGGACGGGGTCCCGGATTCCGAGGACGAGTGCCCGACGGTGCCCGGTCCGCCGGAGAACGACGGTTGCCCGTTCGGTGGCGGCCCGAGTGGTGACGGCCCCGACAACCTCGCCTTCACGGGCGCGGATGTCGCGACGCTCAGCCTGATCGGCTTCGGCGTCGCGGGCCTGGGCCTGGCGCTGATGGCGCTGGCCGATCGCCGCCGCCGGCGCGCTTAACGACGGTTGTCGCAGCGGGGCGGGCGCGCTTGCGCCCGCCCCGTTTGCGTGTCTGGAGGCCCTCGGCCGCGCGCCGTGGGCATGATGGGCTCATGGACTCGAAGGTGATCTGGCGCCGACGCGTGATCCTGATGCTGATCGTCGGCCTCGTGGTCGCGGTCCCGATCACGGTGCTCATCCGCGGAGGAGACGGAGACGAGCCCGCAACGGTGGGCGCGGCGCCGACGCAGATGCCGACGCCGGAGACCGGCCCCGACGAGCGGGACAAGGGGCTCGGGGTCTCCTACCGCGTGCCGAAGGGGTGGGACGAGTCCAAGGAGGCGAGCGCGATTCGGCTTTCCGCCCCCGACAAGACCGCGCAGGTGGTGATCGCGGCTCCGGCGCCCGCCGAGGACGCGGACGTGCTGCTTCGGGAGACGCTGGCCGCGTTCAAGACGCAGTACAAGAAAGTCAAGGTCGCTCCGGGCAGCGGGCGCGAGGTGGGCGGCGTGAAGGCCAAGGGCGCGGTGATCACGGCGCGGCGCAAGGGCCGCGAGCTGCGCGTCCTGGTCGCGGTCGCCCCCGCGAAGAAGAAGGCCTACCTCGTCGAGGTGTTCACCACGGCGAACGTCTCGCCGAGCAGCCTGCGCGAGGCGCAGGTGGCGCTCAACTCGCTCGAGTTCGAGAAGTAGTCCGCCGCGGACTAGGCCTCGACGTTCTCGATCACGGTCGCCAGGCCCTGGCCGACGCCGATGCATAGGGCCGCGATCCCGTAGCGGGCGCCGCGGCGGCGCAGCTCCCAGGCGAGCGTCGTGACGAGCCGGGCGCCCGAGCACCCGAGCGGGTGGCCAAGCGCGATCGCTCCGCCGTTCACGTTGAGGCGCTCCTCGTCGATGCCGAGCTCGCGCGCGCAGGCGAGGACCTGCGCCGCGAACGCCTCGTTGATCTCGATCAGGTCGATGTCCCCGAGCTCGAGGCGGGCCGCGTCGAGCGCGCGGCGGATGGCGGGTACCGGGCCGATGCCCATGTACGCGGGGTCGACGCCGGCAACGCCGTAGGCGACGATGCGCGCGAGCGGCTTGCGGCCGAGCTCGTCCGCCATCGCCTGCGTGCCGAGGACGACGCAGGCGGCGCCGTCATTCAAGGTCGAGGCGTTGCCCGCGGTGACGGTCCCGCCCTCGCGGAAGACGGGCCGCAGCGAGGCGAGCCGCTCGAGCGTGGTGTCGGCGCGCGGTCCCTCGTCGGCCTCCACGGTGATCGTCTCGCGCCCCTTCGGGGCCTCGATCGCAACGAGCTCGTCGGCGAAGCGCCCTTCCGCCTGGGCGGCGACCGCGCGCTGGTGGCTGCGCAGGGCGAAGGCGTCCTGGTCCTCGCGCGAGACGCCGTAGCGCTCGGCGACGTTCTCCGCGGTTTCGCCCATCGCCTCGGTCGAGTAGCGCTCGGCCATGCGCGGGTTGATCAGGCGCCACCCGAGCGCCGTGTCGTACATCTTGTGCTCGCCGCGCGGGAACGCTTGATCGGGCTTCGGCACGACCCACGGGGCCCGGCTCATCGACTCCGAGCCGCCGGCGAGGTAGAGGTCGCCCTCGTCCAGGCGCACGGCCCGCGAGGCCTGGTTGATTGCCTCGAGGCCGGACGCGCAGAGGCGGTTGACGGTCACGCCCGGCACCTCGACGGGCAGCCCGGCAAGCAGCGAAGCCATGCGGGCGACGTCGCGGTTGTCCTCGCCGGCCTGGTTGGCGGCGCCCCAGTAGACGTCCGAGACCCGCGCGGGATCGAGCCCGGTGCGCTCGACGGCCGCCTCGATCACGTGCGCGGCGAGGTCGTCGGGGCGCACGCCGGACAGGGCGCCCCGGTAGCGGCCCATCGGCGTGCGTACGGCGTCGATGATCAGCGCGTCGGTCACGAGGAGGCGTAAGGTAGTCGCGTGGCCGCGATCATGACCCCGGCGGTGGCGGGCTGATGGAGTTCATCGTCGTCTCCACGACCGTCGTGGCGTTCCTCGTCCTGTGCCTCGTGCTCCTCGCGCGGGCGTATCCGGGGAGCGGCGCCGACCTCCTCGACTGGAAGCCGACCCGCTCCTACGAGGTCGAGGCGCAGCTCGAGCTCGACGACGTCGCCCAGATGATCGAGGCCCAGAACGAGTACCGCCGTCGCCGCGGCGCGGCGGAGATCACCGAGGCGGACGCGGAGCGCATGGCGCGCGAAGACGAGGAGGTTCGCGAGCGCGCCCGCAGCGGCTACGACCGGATGCTCGGGCGGAAGGACGAGCTCGGACCGTAGGGGGTGCGATGGCGCGGGCGTTGATCGTCGGCTGCGGGTGCCGCGGCCGCTCACTCGGGGTGGCGCTCATCGAGCGCGGCTGGCAGGTGCGCGGGACGAGCCGCAAGCAGCAGACCCTCGCCGAGATCGAGGCGCAGGGGATCGAGGCGGTGGAAGCGGACCCGGATCGGATCGGGACGATCGTCGAAGCGATCGAGGGCGTCAGCCTGATCTTCTGGCTGCTCGGGTTTGCCACTGGCGAGCCGGACGAGCTGCGGGCCCTCCACGGCGAGCGGCTCGAGCGCCTGCTGGAGGAGATCGTGGACACCCCGGTGCGCGGGGTCGTCTACGAGCTCGGTACGGCGATCACGGGGAAGGAGGCCCTGCGGGCCCTCGAGCACCTGCGCGACGCGGGTGAGCGGTGGCGCATGCCGTTCGAGGTCGTCGATGCGGACGCCGACGACCACGAGGTCTGGCTGCAGGGGATGGTCGAGGCCGCGGACGCGCTGCTCGCGGCCTGAGCCGGATCAGTTCGGGTTCGCCTGGTCCGGGAAGTCGAGCGGGCGCGTCTCGATCTGCGTGTCCTGCCAGGGCGCCGTGGGCTCGATCCGATCCGGGGGCTGATCGAGCTCGTTGGCGAGCAGGATGAAGCCGACGACGAGGATGGCCACCACGCCGAGGAAGATCCCGTACGTGGTGATCTGCCGGCCGAGGCTCGGCCCGTAGCTGCCGCCGATGACCGGGCGTCGCTTGTCGAGCCCCATCGCGTCGGTCTGAGAGATCTTGCGTGTCGCGGGCACCTCCGCGGGCGCGCTGCGCTCGACCGCAGCGTCCGCGGGCGCCGTTGCCTCAGCCGCGCGGGGCGCCTCGGCCGCCGGGGTCGCGGCGGCCGGCGGCGCGCTTGCAGCCGGCGCTGCGCTCGCCGCAGGCGCGGGGCTTGCCGCGGGCGACGCGCTCGCGGCAGGCGCTCCGTTGCCCTCGGAGGTCGGGAGCGGCGCCGTCTCCGGTTCGCTCGTGGACGCCGCCGGCGCGGAGGCGCTCGCGGCGATCGGCTGGATGTTGACCGGCGGCGGGGTGGGGGCGCCCCTGCGCTGGGCCAGCGGGGTCGAAGGCTCGCTCGGCGGCGTCAGCGGCCGGAGGGGCGTGCTCGCCGCCGGGGTCTTGTCCGCGGCGCCGGTCTTCGCGGGCGCGCGCTTCGTCGGCGTGGTCTTCGCCGGGGTCTTGGCCGCGGCCGGCTTCGTCGCGGTAGATCGCGTCGCCGTCTTCCGCGTCGTCGCCTTGGAAGCGGCCGTCTTCTTCGCGGTGCTCTTGGAAGCTGTCTTCTTCGCCGTGCTGCGGGTGCCGGCGGCCTTCTTCGCCGCGGTGCTCCGCGACGCGGTCTTCTTCGCCGCGGTGGACTTGGCCGTCGTCTTCTTCGCCGTCGACCTCGTAGCCGCCGCCTTCTTCGCGGGCGCCTTCTTGGCGGTGGTCTTCTTGGCAGCCGCCGTGGTCTTCTTGGCGGTGGCGGTCTTGCGGGTCGAGGCGGCCTTCGCCGTGGACTTCTTCGCCGCCGTGCTCTTCGACGCGGTCTTCTTGGCGGCGGTGCTCTTCGCCGTCGTCTTCTTGCTCGCGGCCGCGGACTTCTTCGCCGTCGTCTTGCGCGACGTCGAGGCAGCGCGCTTCGTGGAGGAGGCTCGGCTCCCCCCGGAGGACTTGCTTGACGTGGAGCGGCGGCTCGCCTTCTTCTCCTCGGCCATAACCCTTGGGAGACTCTAACGAGCGGTGCACACGGAGGCGCCACGGAGTGGACAACCGGACCGCGCGCGCGAAAAGTCGTAAACTCCGATCAGGATTTAGGTAAAAGGATGCAGACGTGACGGAGTACGCGAAGGACGTTTTGGTTTCGACGGACTGGGTGGCGGAGCACCTCAACGACGACTCGATTCGCATCGTCGAGGTCGATGAGAACCCGGCCCTCTACGCCGAGGCCCACATCCCTGGCGCGATCGGGTTCGACTGGAAGAACGACCTGCAGGATCAGGTCAAGCGTGACTTCCTCGGCCCGGAGGAGTTCGGCGCCCTCATGGGCAGCCGCGGGATCTCGAACGACCACACGGTCGTTCTCTACGGCGACCGCAACAACTGGTTTGCGGCTTACACGTATTGGTACTTCCGCTACTACGGCCATGACAAGGTCAAGCTGGTGAACGGTCCGCGCGAGAAGTGGATCGGCGAGGGCCGGGAGACCTCGACCGAGGTCCCGTCCTACCCCGAGGCGACCTTCAAGGCCGGCGAGGGCGACCCGGCGATCCGCGCGCGCCGCGACGAGGTGCTGAAGGCGCTCGAGTCGGAGACGCGGCTCGTGGACGTCCGCAGCCCGCAGGAGTACTCCGGCGAGCTCATCGCGATGGCGGGCTACGAGCAGGAGGGCGCCCAGCGCGCCGGCCACATCCCCGGCGCCGCGTCCGTGCCGTGGGCGAAGGCGGTGAACGAGGACGGCACCTTCCGCTCCGCCGACGAGCTGCGCCAGCTCTACGAGGAGGCCGGCGTGCTGAAGGACGGCAGCCCGGTGATCGCCTACTGCCGCATCGGCGAGCGCTCGGCGCACACATGGTTCGTCCTGCACGAGCTGCTCGGCGCGGACAACGTGAAGAACTACGACGGCTCCTGGACCGAGTGGGGCAACCTCGTCGACGTCCCGATTGAGAAGGACGTCTAGAGCCCTCCTCTCCTTCCTGGCCGCGGCGGCGCTTGTCGCCGCGGCCGGGCCTTCAACGGCAACCGCGGCTTCGTCCCATCCGTGGGCCGAGCGCGTCAAGGCGGCCAAGCGGTTCGCCGACGGGCGGGCGGGGACGATCTCGTTCGCGGTCGTTGACGAAGAAGGGCGCCTGCGCGGCGATCACCCCGGCCGCGTCCACAACTCGGCGAGCGTGGTGAAGGTGCTCTTCATGATCTCCTACCTGCGCCAGCCCGGAGTGCGCGACGACGAGCTCACAGCGGCCGAGCGCGACCTCCTCGGCCCGATGATCAAGCGCTCCGACAACAAGCGCGCCGATGAGATCTACCGGCGGCTGGGGGAGGGGCCGCTGTACGCGCTCGCGCGCAAGGCCGGACTCGACCACTTCACGACCCGGCCAACCTGGGGCCTCACGACGATCACCGCCGGGTCGCAGGCCCGGTTCTTCCACCGGATCGAGCGCTACATCCCGAGGCGCCACCGCCGCTATGCGATGGATCTGCTCACCCGGATCGTGCCCTCCCAGCGCTGGGGGATCCCGCCCGTCGCGCCCGCGGGCTGGCGCCTTCACTACAAGGGCGGCTGGTCCGGGCGCCCGCACTGGCGCATCAACCAGGTAATGCTCCTGCGCAAGGGCGACCGGCGCCTGTCGCTTGCGATCCTGACCAAGGACCAACCGTCGAAGCGCTACGGGCAGGTTTCGATCCAGGGCGTCGCCAAGCGCCTGCTGCGCGGGTACCGGTAAGGCCCAGCTCAGACGGGCCGCAAGGCCGGGCTGACGAACGTGTCGCCCGCGAGCACGAGCCGGATCGCGTCGATCAGCTCGGCGCTGCCCGAGTCCTTCAGCACGTAGCCCCTGGCCCCCGCGGCGAGCGCCTGGTCTGCGAACGCCGCGTCGTTCTGCATCGTCACCACGACGACCCGCGTTCCGGGGAAGCGCTCGGTGAGCTTCGGGATCAGCTCGAGGCTCGGGCCGCCCGGCATGTTCAGGTCGAGCAGCAGGAGGGCGGGATGGTGCTCGCGCACGCCGCGCTCGGCGGCCTCGACGTCGCCGGCCTCGCCGACGATGTTCGCGTCGAGCTGGGTTTCGAGGATGAGGCGCAGCCCGTCGCGGACGATCCGGTGGTCGTCCGCGAGGAGGACGGTCAAGCCGGGATCCACGGGAGTCTCGGGGATGGTCGCCGCCTGCTCGCTCATGAGCCCGTCATCACCCTACGCCCGCTCGCGCCCGATTCCATCGGTGCGAAGGCCCGTCGGCCGTTCCGTAGTTCCTACGGACGGGGCGTATCGAGGCGCTTGAGGAACTCCCCGAGGATTCGTGCGGTCGCCCCCCAGATCAGGTGCCCGTCGACCACGTAGGTGGGCGTGCGAATGGGGACTCCCCTGCGGACGAGCCTGCGCATTCCGAAGCCCTCCCGCAGTCGGTCGAGCTCGAACGCGAGAATGGTCTCCACCTCGTCGGGGCTCGGATCGAAGTCCCGCAGGTCTCCGATCAGGCCGACGAACGGGTGGACCTTGAAGCCGGTGACGAAGGTCCCGATCGGCGGCAGCGCGCCGACGACCTCGACCTCGTCGCGGGTGAGCCCGATCTCCTCCTCGGCCTCGCGCAGCGCCGTCTCCAGCAGGGGCTCGTCGGGATGGTCGCGCCGGCCGCCCGGGAACGAGATCTCGCCCGCGTGCCGGCGCAAGTCGTGGCGGCGCTCCGTGAACACGATGCCCGGGCTCTCGGGGTAGCCGAAGACCGGGACGAGGACCGCGGCCTCGGTCTGTCCGTGCGCTTCCATGACCTCGGCCTGCTCGGGGGAGAGCAGCGCGGTGCGGAGGGAGTCGGACACCTCGCTCAGATGATCACCTGGACCGTGCCGCCGTCTACCGACCATGCCGAGCCCGCGACGTAGGAGGCGCGCTCCGAGCACAGGAACACGATCGCCGCGGCGATCTCGTCCGGCTCGGCGAGCCTGCCGATGGGCCGCTTCGCGCCGACCGCCTCGAGGACCTGCTCGCGGCTCGCGCCGGCGAGCTCGCTCGCCTGGTCGAGCAGGCCGCCCGGCTCCATCCACAGCTCCGTCTCCGTCGGCCCGGGGCAGACCGCGTTGACGAGGACGCCGCTGCCCGCGTAGCGGTCGGCGAAGAGGCGCGAGAGCGAGAGCATCCCCGCCTTCGCCACGGAGTACTCGCCCATCTCCGGCGAGGGCCGCTTGGCCGAGGTGGAGCTGACATTCACGACCCGGCCCCAGCCCCGTTCGCGCATCGGCGGCAGCGCGGCGCGCATCAGGCGCAGCGGCGCCATCACGTTCAGCTCCCAGGCCGCGTACCAGTCCTCGTCGGGAATCTCCTCGAGGTCCCGCCGCCGCGAGGTGCCCGCGTTGTTGACGAGCACGTCGAGCTTGCCGTTTGCCGCCTCGAGCAGGCGCTCGCCGGCGTCGTCGTCGGTCACGTCGAGCGCGACCGCCTCGGCGTGACCGCCGCTCTCCGAGCAGGCGGCCCGGCACTCCTCGATTGCGTCGGCGAGGTCGTCCGTCCCGCGCGCGACGAGCAGGACGTCCGCGCCCTCGGCGCAGAGCTGGCGGGCGGTGGCGCGTCCGATTCCGCGACTCGCCCCGGTGACGGCGCAGACTCTGCCCGCGAGCCCGAGATCCATCAGGCGGATTCGATCCTGTCCGAGATCTCGACCGGGGTCTCCCCGGCGATCGCGCGGTGCACCGGGCACTTGCTTGCGATCCGCAGGATCCGCTCGGTCTGCTCTTCCGTGAGTGGCTTCGGGACGCGCAGGGTCACGGTGAAGGAGCTCGCACCGCCGCGACCGTCGTCCTCGCGCTCCACCTCGACCTCGAGATCCCCCAGGTCCCAGCCCTTGCGATCCGCGTACATCTCGACGGTGATCGCCGTGCAGGCGGCGAGGGCCGCGGAGACGAGGCGTATGGGTGACGGCCCCTCGTCCGCGCCACCGGCGTCCTGGGGCTCGTCGGCGACGAGCTTGTGGCCGCCCTCGATCTCGATGTCGTGCGTGAAGCCGGTGCGCCGGCGAGCGATCGCGGTTGCCATCAGCCCTTGCCCTTCTCCCGGCCCGCGAAGAGCTCGGGGTCGTCGCGATCGGTGAAGCGCGCCATCGCGTAGACGGCGTCGGACGCGCGGTTGAGGAAGCGCTGGACCTCGGTCGAGGCGAGTTGCCCTTCGACCGCCAGCGCGGCGACACGGCGCTCGGCGCGGCGCAGCGTCGCGCGGGCGACGTCGAGCTGGGCGGAGAGCGGCGTCCCGCCGGGGATCACGAACTTCGGCGGGAGGTCGACCCGGTCCATGTAGCGGTCGATCACCGCGTCGAGTTCGTCGGTCATCTCAGCGGTCACACGGCTGACGCCGTCCTCGAGGCGATCCGCGGCTTCCGGGGCGGTCGCCAGCTCGGCTCCGGCGATGAAGAGATCGTTCTGCAGCCTGAGGATGTCGGCGGCGACCTCGGCGTCCTCGGGGCCGCACAGGGCCCGCGCAAGGCCGAGCGCCGAGGCGGCCTCGTCGATGGCGCCATAGGCCTCCGTGCGCGGGTCGGACTTCGCCACGCGCCCGCCGTACCAGAGGGAGGTCGTCCCGTCGTCGCCCTTCTTGGTGTAGATGCGCGTCATCTGGTCGTGAGCTTCGCCGACGATGCAGCGGTAACGACCCTACCGACCCGGCGACGTCGGCCGAGGGCGCGTCAGCTCAGCGGGTTGAAGACGAACCCGGTGAGGAGCTTCGGGAAGAAGTAGGTCGACTTCGGCGGCATCGTCTCGCCGGCCGCCGCGACCGCCCGTACCTGGTCGACCGGGGTCGGGCGCATGAGGAACACGGCGTGGGCGCCCGAGTCGAGCGAGGCGAGCGCCTCGTCGGCGGATGCGGTGTACGCGATCCCGCGTTTCGCCTCGACGTCCTCGGCAGTCATCCCGAGCGCCTCGTTGAGGATCAGCTTCTCGAGGATCGCGGCGTCGAGCGTGCGATAGGCCTCGGACATCCCGGGGAACCGCCCCGCGAGGATCGAGGCGTCGCGCAGGCGCACCCGGTAGCCCTGGCGGTGGTGGGCGTCGACATAGCCGAAGACGCCGATGCCCTCCTCGCCGGCCGGATCGAGGTCCCCGAGCTCGACCGGTTCGAGCTCGAAGTGCTCTTCGAACGCCGCGCGGACGGCGTTTCGCTTGCCCTCGTCGCGCAGGTCCGTGAGCAGGCGGTGGTAGCCGAAGACGGTCAGCCCCGGGTCCTCGAGCGAGACCAGCGCCATCAGCGTGTAGCGGTGCGGGCCGTCGCCGCCGATCGCGTCGGCGTAGGTGCGCGCGGTCTCGTAGCGGTGATGGCCGTCGGCGATCAGCAGCTCGGCCTCCGCCAGCTCCGCGGTGACCGCCCGGTGCGCGTCGGCGTCGCCGATGCGCCAAACGCGGTGCACGGTGCCGTCGTCGTCGGTCACCTCGCCCCACGGCTCGGAGCGGGTGAAGCCCTCGATGTGGCGCCAGGCATCGCCGGGGTGCAGGGAGAAGATGGGGGAGAGGTTGTGGCGCGTTGCCTCGGTGAGGCGCAGGCGGTCCTCCTTCGGCCCGGGCTGCGTGCGCTCGTGCGGGCGCACGAGGCCGGGCCCGTAATCGGTCACGCGAACCCGGCAGAGGAGGCCGCGGCGCGTGCGCCTGGTCCCGTCGGGGCCCTCGTAGTCCTGGGTGAGCGCCCAGAGCGCCGGCTCGCGGTCGGCGGCGAGGATGCCCTGCAGCGTCCACTCCTCGAGCGTCTGGGCAGCGTGCCCGTAGGGATCGCCCCCGTCGGGCGCCTCGGGCAGGTCGAGCTCGACCACGTTGAACGGCGAGCGGCCGATGAGCTCGGCGCGGCGCTCCGCGTCGATCACGTCGTAGGGCGGCGCCACGACGTCGCCGAGCGACGGCACCGCGTCGAGGTTGTAGTGGAGGGCGTTGAGGGGTCGGACGTCAGCCATAGGCGGGGCGCGTGAGGCTAGCGCGGCGACCGGCGCGCCACCCCACAGGCAGCGTGGAGTCGGGGTGCCCGGATTTGAACCGGGGATCTCCTGCCCCCAAAGCAGGCGCGATACCAGGCTTCGCTACACCCCGCGCGGCGAGTGTAACCCCGCGCGGAAGGGTAGGTTGGCTTGCAGCCGGCAACACGGAGGAGGATTCCAGTGAACCTGAAGCAGCTCACCGACAAGGCGAAGCAGCTGGTCGAGCGACGCGGCGGCACCGACGCGCTCAAGGAGGACGCGGAGGAGCTGAAGGACATCGCCACGGGGAAGGGCTCGCTGACGGACAAGGCGAAGGCCGCGGCCGAGGCGCTGAAGGAACCGGGCGCTGCCGGCGAGTCGCCGGCCGAGGCCGAACGCGCGGCGGAGAAGGTCGAGGGCGAGGAGCGCGGCAAGCACGCCGGAGCCGGCGAGCGCGCCAACGGCGGTGCGGGCGCTGCCTAGGCGCGCCCGCAAGCGCCCCCGGAAGGACTCGAACCTCCGACCCGCTGCTTAGAAGGCAGCCGCTCTATCCAGCTGAGCTACGGGGGCGTGCTGTCCAGCTTAAACGCGGGCTCGGCTCCCGCTAATGACGCGCGCTCAGCCCCTACACTGACGCCTGCGCGGTGAGCGTAGCTCAGTTGGTAGAGCTCTCGGTTGTGGTCCGAGTGGTCGGGGGTTCGAGTCCCCTCGCTCACCCTCTCACGTCCGGTTGGCCCGCCGCCGCGGGCGGACCCCCCGCGGCCATCGGCTCCCTCGGCAGGCGCCGGGTGAACCACAGGCCGAGCACCCCGACGGCCGCGACGCCGCCGAGCGCCGTCTTCAGCGCCGTGATCTGCGCGTCCTCGTAGGAGTCGACGAGCGCCTTCGACTCGCCGTCGGAGAGGCCTGCCTGCTGCGCGGCCTTGGAGGCTTCGCCTGCCGGGACGAACTGGAGGCCGCCGGAGGCCTTCTTGCTCACCTCGGTGCGGACGTTCGCGGGCAGGTTGGGGTTGTCGGAGATCTCCGCGCGGAACGCGGCCGTCAGGCTCGTGAGCAGGATCGAGCCGATGAGCGCCGTGCCGAGGGCGAGTCCCAGGTTCTGTCCCGTGCCCTGGACGCCGCCCGCTTCGCTCGTCTGCGCCGGCTTCACGGAAGAGAGGTTCACGTTGCCGAGCTGGGCGCCGATCAGCCCGAGTCCGATGCCGACGATCGCCATCGCCGTCAGGAACTCCGCGGCCTTCAGGTTGGGTTCGATCGTGGCCAGAAGGAGGGCGATGCCCCCGATCAGGACGAGGAATCCGAGGCGCGCCATCCCGCGCGGGGCGAACCGGCCGGCCATGCGCGAGGCGCCGAGCGAGACCACGAACACCGCCAGCGAGAGGGGGAGGACCCGCAGGCCGGTCTCGAGCGGATCCCGGGAGAGCACGATCTGCAGGTAGAGCGGCAGGACGAAGAACGTCCCGCTGAGGCAGAGCATCATCGTCGCCTGGGTGCTCACTCCGGCCCGCAGTTGGCGGAGCCTGAGCATGGAGAGATCGACCAGCGGCGCCCGTCCCAGCCGGATCATCCGCTCCTCCCAGCTCGCGAACCCGTAGAGCAGGGGGATGCCGGCGAGGATGAGGAACGGCACGGCCGAGAACCCGAACGGCGTGACCTCCGTGCCGCCGATGGTCAGCGCCTGCTTCGGGTGGATCCAGCCCCAATCGGTGGACTTCACGATCGCGAGCACGATCAGGGCCAGGCCGCCGGCGGAGAGCAAGGCGCCGACGACAT
>ERZ777003.1425-NODE-1425-length-35940-cov-7.812345_pt1 | contig 35940 bp, 27 predicted proteins | sample MGYA00374956_ERZ777003 | MGnify/ENA primary metagenome ERZ777003 (study PRJEB29302, sample SAMN06268252) | bioreactor metagenome | isolation source: Joint BioEnergy Institute, California, USA | place: USA:Joint BioEnergy Institute, California, USA | collected... | reverse complement strand
GCTGAAGCCTGCTGATTGATGCTCGCCACCATGAGCAGATAGGCGATGCCCTCGTGACTGTGCAACGGCCAGGGAACAGCTGCATACTGCACATCGGGAATCGCAGCGAAGTGTTCGACAAAGGCACGAATCGCTTCGAGAACGTCGTGATCATCCATTGGGAATGTCTATATCAGGGGTGGGCTAGTGGTGTGAGGGCAACGGATCACGACGTCCCAGCTCGTGATCCTGCAGCATGTGCTGATCTCCACTCCAACCTGCTCGCCTTTTGAAGATGCCTGTGCATGCAGACTGGGCGACACCTACCCATGGTACCGTTCGAGCAAGACCCGCTGTTACTGGGAGGGATGGTATAAGCGATAACGCTCTCTATGCCTCAGGAACAGTTCTGAAATCATTCTCACCCATCACACACGGCCCCGTGTTTCAGGCAAACGTCGGGGCCGGGTGTGATGGTTCGAGGATGACCTTCGGCAGCTATCCTGCGCTGTTCCGCTTGATCGCGTCCTTGAGGGTGCTGCTGGCGCTGAAGCCTGGGGTCTTCGTCGCCGGGATGCTGATCTTGGCGCGCGTCCGCGGGTTGACGCCCTCTCGTGCCTGGCGCTGCCGCACCTCGAAGGTGCCAAAGCCGGTCAGTGTGACCCTCTCACCACGCCGTAGTGCGTCCGCAATGACCTTCAGCGCCGTGTCGATGACCTCCCTGGCCTCCCTCTGCGAGATACCGGCCTGATCCGCCACCGTCTTAATAAATTCGGTCTTTTGCACTGTGTGCCTCCTCATGGCCGGAGATAGAACACGTGTGCCATTGAGCACAACTCTAGCACAGACATGCGCCCAATGCAACTGTCTCGAAGCTCGCGACGAGATGGGCTCGTATCCCTCAGGAGACATGATACGGCGAACCCTGTCGTGCGAGCCTTGTCGCAGCAGGCCGTGGGCCTGCGCTGCACGCCGAATGCCTCAGAGTGGAAGCGTCAGGGCGAGGAGGTGTTGACCACGGCCGGTAACGAGGCAATATCCAGACGAGGCACGACCCGCGATGGCCCGCAGCGTTGACGTTGTGCCACCCTACTGCTTCGCAGCCGGCTTATCAAGAGATAACGCCCTTGCGATCGTGACGAACGACGCTTTCAGGCTATCGGAGCAGGTCGAGACGTGCGCCTACGGCGCCGGGTACGGCCGCAACTGGAACGTCGCGCAGAACACCCGTCACGAGACGGTGGAGGGCGCCTATGCCCTCAGGCCTAGGAGGTCTCACCCTGCTTTTCGTCGGGGAGCTCAGAGCCCTGGAGGTGGGCGAGCAGGTCGGTCAGGTTCTGCACCAGCTCGCTGATATCTCCGATCAGCGCGTCCGTGTCGTTCGGGCTCAGCGTGTCAGCCCGCCCGATCGCACGCCGGACGCTCCGGTTTGTCCGCACGAGCTGCTCCCGTAGCGGGGCCACCCACCTGGGCGTGGGCGTGGCGGCGACCGGCGTGAGCGGCGAGCCACTGCGTATGGCGCGCGCGACGAGCCGGGCAACCGTCGGGCCGTCAATGCCGTTGCGCCGCGCCGCCACGCCGCTATTCGGCTCCGACCCGCTCGCCGACTCCAGCGCCGCGGCGCGCTCGGCCGCAATCTGCGACAGGCGATACAGGATGGCGTCGACCTGCGCCGGCGTCAGATCCTCGTTGCGAATGCCCTGGTGCAGCTGGCGCACCTGCGTCTCCTGCAGGCGCAGGCGGGCGAGCTGCTGCTGTTGGGCGGGCGAGAACGCCATCAGGCGCAGCAGCTGCTGCCGGCGCGCGCGGCTCATCTGCAGGCGCGCCTCAACCTCTTCCCACGGCGCGTCGCCAAGCGCCTGCTTCATCTGCTGGAGCGCCCATGCGCGCTCCATATCGCTGAACTCCTCACGGTCCTCGTTCTCCGCATACTGGATGCGCACCCGGTCGGACTGGCTCGGCGGATCGACAACGATCGCGTCAAGCTCCGCTATGCCGGTCAGGTGCGCGGCTGTCCAGCGCCGGTGGCCGACGAGGATGAGGTAGCGCGCCGCAGGATAGCGCTCGCTCTCGCCCGGGTACACGACAATCGGCTGAATCTGACGCTCGCGCAGCGACTGGCCGAGGGCCATGAGCTCCACCACGAGCTCGCGATACTCCGGCACCGGCTGGCCGTTGACGATCAGCTCCTCGGGCAGCGGCAGGAGGCGCGGCTGCCGCATCTCCGGCCGCAGATCCACGGCGATGTGGCCCACCGGGATCCGCTGCACCGTCCGCTGCCGCACCAGATCCTCGAGGCTCGCGCCAAAGTGCGCGCTGACAGCAGCCACGGCATCTGCTGGATCGGCCTGCACGATCTCTTCCTGGCGCGCAGCTGCGGCCTGCGGGGCAAGCGCCGCGGCGCGCTCTTGCATGGCCTTGATACGATCCTTCGCCTTCGCCGCCATTACGAGCCTCCGTCCAGCGTAATAAGCTCGTCCACCAGATCGAGGAAGAGGTTGCGCACCTCGTTCGCGTCCGGGCCGTTGTAGCGGAAGATACTCTGCTGCAGCCCGGCCGAGTCGCGCAGCGCCGCCCGAACCGGGATAACCGTCTTCAGCAGCTGTTGCTGGTACGATGTGCGCAGAAGATTGTCGTAGACCTGGTCGCCGGCGCTGCGCGCTGCGTAGCGGTTGCGCACAATGCTGACGCCCTGCAGCTTCGGATTGACCCGCTGCGCCTGGCTGACCGAGTCCATCAGCGCCTGCAGCGCACGCAGCACGAGATCCTCGGGCTGGACCGGCGCGATGCAGCGCGTCGCGGCCGCGAGCGCCGTCGCGAGCACCGGGCCGCGCGCCGGAGCGAGATCAAAGATGATGATATCGAACTGAGGCTGGGGCTGATTGACCCTGGCTATCGCATCCTGCAGGACGAACAGGCCGCTGTTTGGAGCGCTTGCGAGCTGCACCGGGACACTCGCCAGCGCAGGGTGCGCCGGCAGAAGGGTCACGCCCTCCTCTGTCTCACGGACACAATCGAGGATCGAGCGCCCGTTGAGCAGCCCGAGAAAGCTGTCCTCCGGGCGAATGGTCGCTCCGGTTCCCCCGAGCCAGTGGGTGGCATGGCTCTGCGCATCGAGGTCGATGAGCAGAACGCGGAGGCTGAGCCGGGCGAACGCAGCTGCCAGGTTAACGGCAAGGCAGGTCTTGCCGACCCCCCCCTTCTCAAGAGCAAGCGCATAGACCTGCATCGACTACCCTTTCATCATAGACCAGATCCGCGTCAATCAGCGATGCCCACTTGCGACTTTAGGGCGTTCCAATGCGGAATTCCGTGGGGCGTAAACATTACGCCCCTCGCAGATCGCGCCCCCGCAAGCACCGGCATACTGGCGACACAGCGCTTCTTTGCCCACTTGCGACTTTAGGGCGTTCCAATGCGGAATTCCGTGGGGCGTAAACATTACGCCCCAATCCTGTTTTCATACCTTCTGTGCCATTATAAGTGCTTTTCGTGGCCCGTCAATCGTACAAAGCACGTCTTGCTTCCCTCACAGAGAAGCACTGCCTCCGCACAGCGTCGAAGCACCATCTCGCGAGATACCTTGCGGCTTCTGCGATCAGTGCTCCACCGCCCGAGGCAAGCTCACGGCCGCGCGTCCTCGTCCGCCACCTCGTCGATCCCTAGCATCTGCCGCAACACGTCGTAGAGGCCTCGCCCAAACCCGGGGATGAACGCCAGGCGGCAGCCGTAGCGCGGGTTGTTCGTCCAGGGCCGTCGCAGCTCGTCACGCAGGTCGTCGAGCGTCGCCAGCCGCCGGGGCTCGACGCCCGGCATCGTGAGGAGCAGGGTGCCGCGCATCTCGGGATCAGTCGCTCCCTGCGCCTCGATCACCCGCAACAGCAGGTGCAGCGCGCGCCTGGGGACCGCCTGCCTTGTCTCCATGCCACGCAGCGCATCCTCTAGGCTGGTGACTGGGCGCTCGCCCTGCGCGGCGCGGTAGGCGTCCAGCAGGTAGGCCGGCGCCGCGGCGATCACCGCTTCGAGCCGCTGGCGCGCTGCGCCCTCCCCTGCCAGGGCGCTCGTCACGTCGGCGCGAATCGCGTCTCTAGCGATGTACTCGACCGGACACCGCGCACGACTGGCAAGATATTGCGCGATCATCCGGGTCAGGTCGTCTGCGCTTAGCTGAGTCATTCGACGCTCTGCGAGCGAGGCTCATCATGTTCGAGGCCGCCGATGGGGCGGGGCCGCCACCGGGCAAGGATCACTCCGGACGCTGGGTAGAGCCCCTTCTAAGGCACGCGATAGGCGAGACTCTGAAAGCGCGTCGTCCTCGAGTCGAACCGTAGCGGCACCACGCCGAGCGGCCCGTTGCGGTGCTTGGCGATGTGCAGCTCGGCGATACCCTTCTGGTCGGTGTCCCGGTCGTAGAGCTCCTCGCGGTAGATGAAGATCACCACGTCCGCCGCCTGCTCGATCTCCCCCGACTCCCTCAGGTCCGAGAGCTGCGGCACCTTGCTCGCCCGACCCTCGACGGCGCGCGAGAGCTGGCTGAGCGCGATCACCGGGACGTTCAGGTCCTTGGCCAGGTTCTTCAGCCCGCGCGCGATCTCCGAGACCTCCTGCACGCGATCAGGGCTCCGCCCCCGCACGAGCTGCAGGTAGTCGACGATGAGCACATCGAGCCCGCGCCAGGCCTGCAGCCGCCGCGCCCTGCTCCGCAGCTCGGACAGCGTGAGCGCTGCCGTGTCCTCGATGTGGATCGGCAGCGCCGCAAGCTCGCCCATCGCGGTGACGACCCGGCCCAGGTCCACGTCCGAGAGCGCACTGTTCCGCAGCCGGTGGGTGTCGATCCCCGTGTCGATCGCCAGCAGGCGCTGCGCCAGCTGCTCGCGGCTCATCTCCAGGCTGAACACGCCGATGACCTTCTCCTGCTGCGCCATGTTGTACGCCATGCTCAGCGCACACGACGTCTTGCCGGCGCCGGGGCGCGCGGCGATGACGATCAGGTCCGAGCGCTGCAGCCCGCCGAGCAGCGTGTCCAGGTCGCGAAAGCCGGTCGGTATCCCCACGACCTCGCCGCGCCGCTCCTGCATCGCGGTGATCTCCTCGTAGAGGTGGTCGAACACCTCGCCGAGGGACACGAAGTCGCGCGTGGCCCGCTGCTGAGCGATGTCCAGGATCTGCGCCTCGGCCTTGCTGAGCGTCTCGTCTAGCTCGGCCTCCTCGTCGAACCCGAGCGCGGCAATCTGCCCGCCGGCGGCGATCAGCTGCCTGAGCACGCCGGTGCGCTCGACGATCCGGGCGTAGTGCTCGATGTGGTAGGAGGTCGGCACCTGGTCAATCAGCGCCGCGAGGTAGACGATGCCGCCCACCTGCTCCAGCTGGCCCGCCCTGCGCAGCTCGTCGGACACGGTGCGTAGATCCGGCGGGATGCGGCGCGCGTAGAGGTCGAGCATCGCCTGGTAGATGCGGGCGTGCTTGACCAGGTAGAAGTGCGCCGGCTTCAGCCAGGGCGCCACGGCAATGATCGCGTCGCGGTTGAGCAGGATAGACCCCAGCACGGCCTGCTCCGCCTCGATGTTCTGCGGCAGCTCCGGAAGGGTTGCGCTCGGCGGAAAGGCGGCGCTGCCGGGAGGCATGCTGTGGGGCACGGCGCCGTGGGCTCCGTTGTTGGTCATCGCACTCCCCCGTGGTGGTCAGGGCACGAGCTCGCGTGCAGGCGGTAGTCGCTGGCAACGCACAGCAGCACGTCGGTGTGTGCGGCGATCCGGCTGGCCAGCGCGCCATCGAGAGCGTAGAGCTCGGCGAACGCTAGGTTGCTGGTCATAAACGTCACGCGCGGCGTCTCCTCGCTATGCTGGCGCGCGCGCTCGTCGAGCAGGCGGTAGAGCTGCTCGCGCGCCCACGGCGTCAGCTTCTCTCGGCCGAGGTCGTCAAGGACGAGCACGGGCGCGTCAACCAGGGCCTGCAGCAGTGTGGCCGGCCTGTGCTCGGTCGCCTCCTGCCTGAGCTCGGCGAGAAGCTGCGGGACGCTCGTATAGCGCAGCGCCAGCCCCCGCCGCGCCGCGATCTCCTTCGCCGTGGCGACAGCGATCGTCGTCTTGCCGCTGCCGGGCGGTCCGAGCAGGGTCGCCCCTCGCGCCGGCGCCGCACCTGCCATCGCGGCACACCGCGCCAGAGCGTAGGAGAGCAGCCGCGCCTGTTCAGCCGGCGTGAAGGCGTGGCCCGACCAGGTCACCGTATCATAGGGCCGGTCATCGACGCGAACGGCAGCAAGCTCGGCGGCCGCGAGCTCTGGCCCCGCGGCCTGCTCCAGATAGCCCCGCACCCGCTCGCGGTGCTGGCACGGGCAGCGCTGCACCTTGCCGTGCAGCGGGTGGCCGAACGGCACGTCGAGGAGGTAGTAGCCTGAGCCGTCGCAGGCGCAGGTCGTATCTGCCTCGAGCGGCACAGCGCCCGGCGCTGCGTTCTCAACGCCCGCGATGTAGGCGGCGACATCCAGCGCCTTCAGCTCGGGCGGGAGCGGGGGGTGCGCCCCTGTATTCGCCGGCGCGGTCCCTGGTATGGTCCAGCCGCGATCCCGCACGTCGCGCAGCATCGCGACGACCCAGCCGGCGAGGTCGCGCACCCCGGCCCGGGCCCTGCCACTTGCGATCGCGGCTCGCGCGAGCTCCGGCGGAATATCCGCCAGCTCATCGGCCACGCGCGGCCTGACGCCGAGCGCGCGCAGCAGTCGGCTAGTCTCAGTCTCGCTCGCCTCTGCCGGCTCAGATCGAGCGCCTCGCTCCTGTGACGGGCGCATGCGCTCGGGCCTCGCGTCGTGTTGATGCTGACGCGTGTGTCCACCACCCTTGGCGTGCTGCTCGAGGGGGGAGGGGGGGTGGCATGCCCCGTGATCGCATCCTGTGCCATGAGTCCATGCGGATGCCGCCTGAGCGCCGTCGAGCGCGCCTGCAGCGCGTGCTGCAGCGTCTGCGCCAGCTGCGGGGTCGTCCGTCAGACCGATCACCCTGCCGATCGACTCACTGATCGACTCACCGATCACCTGCGGCGGCACAAAAAAAAGCGGCCTACCGTGCACGGGCTCGTCGAGCGTGACCCCGAGGCGACGCAGCCCCTGCTCGGTCAGCGCCGTGCCCGCGGTGCTGAACAGCGGCTCCTGGGAGGCGAGCGCGAGGATCGTCGCGTCCTCCGGGAGGGGGCACGGCCTGCCGTCGCGGATCAGCCCCAGCCGGGTGAGCGCAGGCGACGATACCGCTCGACGGGCGAGCGCGCACGCGTAGGCCCCGACGTCCGCGAGGCTGAGGAGCGGCCGGGTCACGTAGCGCGTGATCTGCGCCGGGTGGAGCGCGTGCGGCTCGAGGCGGCCCAGGCACAGGTCGAGGAGGCGCGCATCAAGCCGCAGCGCGTGCACGTGGCGCGGGCGGCCGAGCCGCGCCTCATCGCACCGCCAGGGGCGGGGGGAGCCAGCGATCACTCCCCAGGTGGGCACGTAGCAGCTCTTGTGGCCCGGCTGCGCGGTCTCGATCAGCCAGCCGCTCAGGACGAGACGCCCGAGCGCGCGCACCGCGGCGCCGCGCGTGAGGGTGGGATCATAGCGCTGCGCGTCGGCGGCGGAGAGGGGGATCGGCGCCTTTGCGATCACGTAGCGGCGCGCGATGAGCGCGTAGAGGCCAAGCGCGATGCGGTTATTTTGATGGTCAGCGATGAGCTTGTCGGGGATGAGCAGGTAGCTCGTTAGCTTGCTCGCCGTCCCGTTGCGGAGGCGCGGTGGATCAGCCGCGCTTGTCGCGAGGGGGGGTGTGAGCATACAGGGCTCCTTCTACCAGCCGGCGACACATGGGAACAACACTCCATGGGCCATGTCAAGATGTCTTGACATGCCGATCAGCGGATGGTATAGTGGAGCAAATCGGGGCACAAACCCCCGAATACATCGCAGCGAGCACCGCTGTGGTGGGCGACGAGAAGACCTTCGACTCAAGCTTGCGAGGCGGAAGTCGGAGGTCTTTTGCTACCCTGCGACAGCGCTGCGACACGAGGGTGTATCCGTCTGCTCCTATAGATACAGGTCTCGTGCGTGAGCGGTGTCGTCTCAGGTCATCGCGATCTCCTCAGAACTTCTCCTGACACGCCTTCCAAACACAGCGCGGCCCGAAGTCGCTACCCAGAAGAGGGTATGCGCCACCGGACCGCTCGGCTGTACCCGCTGCTAGGACATGGAAGGACACTCACGCGCTCTGGCGCGACGTGCCGCGCATGAGTATATGGAGATAGCGCAGCTCTGGCTACTACCCTAATGGTCCTGCTGGCGTGTAGTCCTCAGCCAGCCCTCGCACCTGATCAGATGCTCGGCCGTCCGCTCCTCTGTTGGCAATGACCACTAGCTGTGTTGAGTCCATCATATTCATGAACCGTGCCAATTCCAACATGGCAACCGCGCCAATTTCGCGCCAAACCGCGCCAGTTTCGCGCCAAACCGCGCCATTTGATGGCATGGTTTGGCGCGGTTCGGCGACTCGTCAGTTCCCGGGATGTGGGGGTGTGGAAAACTGCGCCAACCGCGCCACATTGTGGCGCGGTTGTGTAGGAGGATCATGCTATCCGGTGAGGGTCCTGAGGCGGCTGTAGAATGAGCGGATCGTGCCACCCGATGACGGTCTTGAGGCGGCGGGGTAGGAGAATCGTGCCATCCGGCATTGGCGGGTAGGTGTCGTGCTATTCGCCATCTTCTTCTGTCTTGAGGCAGTAGCGCAGCGCGCGCCCTTCGCCGATCGCCTGGATCAGGTCGGCTTCCACGAGCACGCGCAGATCGCGCTGGATGGATCTGCGCGCCCGGTTGCCGATGATCTCCGTGATCTGGCGCGGCGAGAGCGCCTCGTGGGTGCGGATGATCGACAGTAGCCGCCGCTGGTTCTCGCTCAGGCGCGCGTACACCCCATCGACAGGGAAGATATCCATCGCCCGCCCGAGCACCGTCACGATGAACGAGGCGCCGGTGTCCTCGAACTTCGGCGGCGGATGCCCCTCCTGCTGCAGCACTGCGACGACCGTGTCGAGACCTTGCCCGAAGGCCTCGACGTAGCCGGCCTCGTACAGGATCGTCATAATGACCGGGTTGCGCGGTGCCTGCTCGGCCAGGATATTCTCGACGGTGATGCCTGGCGGAAGGCCGCCGGGGCTGATCCACTCGATCCGGTTGCGGAACAGCTGCACTCGACCCGCCGAGCGGAAGTTCTTGTAGTCGCGGTGCGCGACCATGTTGACGCCGAGCTCGCGGATGACCGCGCGCGGGTACTCGTGGACCTCGACACGCTTAAAGCTCGATTCGCTCAGCGTCATCCCGTGGTGGATGTTGTCCCACAGGTATGACTCGACCCTCGCGAGCTGGTCAAAGATGGTGCCGCCGATGTCTTTCTCGAGGTGCGTTACCTCATACGACAGCGTCTGCGTGCCACGGTAATGGCCGATATCGATCACGGCGCGCGGGAAGATGGCCTGCGGATCATGGCCGAAGCAGAGGAGGCCGGCAAGCGTGGCGCACTCAACGCCGTCGTGCATGGCGATGCACTTCTTGCGGCGCAGGTACTCCCACACATCCGTGGGGCCGCGGTAGCGCCCGCGCTCGATAGCTCCAGTGAGGTGTCGCGCGACCCGATCGAGATCGATCATGTCCGGAGTCGTGCCCTGCACCGGGAGGCTGTCATCGCTCCGGAGCGCGTGGACATCGATGTAGGCTGAATCGGTCATGACAGCGCGTCTCCGTCGAGTTGCTCTCTACGTGCTGAGCTCACCTTCACCAGCGCCAGTAGCCGCCATCGAGCCAGTGCTGAGCGGACGTGTCCATTTCCTGACGACGCTCATTATAGCACTGGAAAGGCATGGAGCGAGGTTGCTCCGCCCCGTGGCGTACCGAAGGCAGACGTGCCGCCTACCATCATCGAGTTGCTCAACCAATTTTAGCCCTACCCTCCCCTTGAGAAACAGTACCGTGGTTGGTTAGGATAAGGTAAATGAGCACTATTGCTTGGAGCGGATGCGGCACACTATAATCCGCGTGACGCCGAGAGCATTGTGCCAAGCGCTGGCACACCAGATCGCAGTCGTCTACGCTCGACTACCCCGCTCTCACGAATGCTGTCTGCGCTGACAGCACGTCATAGAGCGGAGTACACCACGTCGTGAATGTCACAGGGGTGCGCCACGCATGCATTTTGGTCACAATAACACGGGTCGGTCTTCGTGGAATCGGGGGGATGGGGATCGCGGTGGCGATGAGGTCATGGAGGTCCGGGTAGACCGGCTCAGGCACTTCACGACGCTGTTATCGGAGGCGCAGTCGAACCGCCCGTGCCGGCAGGTTCGCCGGGTGCTCGAGGAGATTAAGATGATGCTCTGCGGCCCTGCGCGGTAGCGAGCAGCAACGTTCCGTAACAATCTTCCCTGCCCAGCAGCGGGCGTACAGCGTGCGGTCCTCGTGGATCACCGACCCTGGATAGGGCGGCCCACAAGGGCCGCTTTCTCTTTATATGCGACAACAAGCAATCCTCTCGCTCGTGCTCGCGGCGGCCCTGCTCGCATCGTGCGCTGCAGCCGCCGCGCCGCCGCGCCAGGAGCAGCTTCCTGCCGGCTCCCCCGCGGCGCTCTTGACCGGTGCGGCAGCGCCGGTGCTGCCGCTGCCAGCAACGCCCCGCACGCCGCCTGCACCAGTTGCGGCTTCTGCCGCTGCGCTGCAGCAGTGGGCGAACCCAGTGGCCGGGTGGGTCACCGCCGGTGTAGGCGCAGTTGAGCTCAGCGCCATGTCGCCGACGCGCGCGGCGCGGATGCTCGCGCTCATGGCGATCGGCATGGACGCGGCGCTCGGGACTGCCAGCCGCGCGCGCGGGGCCGGGCGCGACGTCTCTGATCACGCGGCGCTGTCGAGCGCCGCCGGCGACATTCTCCTGGCGGTTCAGCCGGTGCTGGCCTCCGAGTCAACGATCGGCCGTGAGGCCGAGACCGCGGCATGGGTCGGGTACTGGCAGGGTCGGGACACGCCTGAGGGTGTGGCGCTCGGGCTTGCGCTCGGGCGCGAGGTTGCGCGCGCTGTGCTCGCAGCGGCCGCAGCCGACGGCGCAGCAGCGGCGCCCCGCACCGAGATGCAGGCCCGCGACCAGGACGGCGCGCCGATCGCGCAGGCCCCCGGCGTGTGGGTTCCGACGCCGCGCCTGCTTCAGCCGGGCGCCGATCCGCAGTGGGGGGCCGTGCGCCCGCTGGTGCTGCCGTCCGGCGCCGCTGCGCGCGTCTCCCCGCCGCCGGTGTGGGACAGCCCGGCCTTCCAGGAGGTGCGCGAGTTGTTCCGCGCGACGCAGGAGCAGCTCACCGAGGCCGAGCGCGCCATCGCCTGGAAGTGGGACCTGCGCCATGGGACGATCACGCCGGTGGGGGTGTGGTACCTCATCGGGCGCGACCTGGTGCTGCGCGAGCAGCTGGGCGCCGCGGAGAGCGCGCGCGTGTTCGCCGTGCTCGGCGCCGCCATCAACGACGCCGTCATCGCCTGCTGGGAGAGCAAGTACCACTACCGGGTTGCGCGCCCGGTCCAGTGGATGCAGGAGACCGGCGCCGCCCACTGGCTGCCGCCGCTTATCGACACGCCCAACCACCCGTCATACCCGTCCGGCCACTCCGTGATCTCAGCCGCCTCCGCGACGGTGCTAGGCCGGTTCTTCCCGGCCGAGGCCGCCGCGCTCGCCGAGCAGGCGCGTGAGGCCTCGCACTCGCGCGTCGCCGGCGGCATCCACTGGCCAATCGATGCCGAGGCCGGGCTCGCCCAAGGCGAGCAGGTCGCCGAACTGGTCATCTCCGCGCTCGGTCTTCAGTCCGCTTCACCGGCTACGAGGGAACACTGAGTATGCGCCGACCGATGTTGCTCCACCGCCTCTTCGCTGCCGCCGGCGCGCTCCTCGCGGCCGGGGCGCTGCTCCTCGCCGGTACGCCGGCGGGCGTCACGCCCCCGGTGGCGGACGCGCAGATCACCAACGGCACACCCGGCACGCGCCCGATCGCGAGCGCCGTGGACTGTATTCGCTCCGCGCCGGATCGCGGCCTCGCCCCGGGCGCCTCTCCCCGGTTTGTCTCCACCTGCTTCGCCTCGCTCTGGGACTACCGCGACTACAAGGACCCGGCGAACACCGGCACTACGATGGGCAACGCCAGCAGGTACGAGACCGCCCTGATCGCGTTCGGTGACACCAAGCAGCCGGACGGGACCGACGGCCCGAACGAGTACAAGGGCGACCCGATCGCGACGGTCGGGGATGTGGGCGCCGTCTACGGGCTCGCCTTCAGCAGCGGCGAGAACCCGGCCGCGAGGAACGGCGGCGCCACGCGGCGCGTCTACACGTCGGCCTACCTCAAGCGCGCGACGCGCTTCGGCGACTGGGGGCCCGGCGCGATCTACGTCCGCAATAGCACCGCGCCGCCGTCGATCGCGGGGTACGTCACCGTGCCCGGCGTCGTGCCCGGCCCGAGCAACGTCGCCTACGGGTTTGGCGGGCCGGACGCTACCGGCTGGGTGCCGCCGGGAGGGACGTTTCCCAACGGGGGCACGGCGGCAGACGCGACGATCTGGATGGGGGGCGTCCACCAGCTCTACGACGATCCCCTGCCCATCGCCTGGGTGGGCAAGGCCAGCCTGGGCGACCTGGACCTGGACCCGGACGAGCGCTTCCTCTACACGGTCAACCTGAACAACAAGCGGATCTACCGCTTCGATACCTGGGCCTCCAACCCGCAGTCCACGATGACGGTGCTGCCGAGCGTTATTGATGCCGGCCTGGGCCCGTGCAGCACGCGCGGCGGCGTGACCAACTACCGGCCCTTCGGCCTGGCCGTCACACGCGACTACCTCTACCTCGGGGCGGTGTGCAGCGCGGAGACGTCGGGGAAGAGCGCCAACCTCGGCGCGCGCGTGGACCGCATCCCGCTCTACTCTAACGGCACGTGGGGCGCGTGGCAGATCGTCCTCTCCATGCACCTCCCCGACTACGACGCCCAGCGCACCTACGGCACCTCGCGCGCTCTGGCCTGGCAGCCGTGGAGCACGAGCGACAGGTGCGGCTACGAGCACTCCGGGTCCGGCTTCCGGATCTGCCCGCAACCCATGCTTGTCGACATCGAGTTCGACGAGCAGAACAACATGATCCTTGGCTTCCGCGACCGCTACGGCGACGTGACGGGGAACGACCCGGTCCAGCGCAGCATCACGTCCGGCGACATCGTCCGCGCGCCCTGGAACGGCAGCGGCTGGAGCGCCCCGCCGGCAGCGAGCTCGGGCGAGTTCTTCAACGACTACCGCACGATGCAGCACGAGGGTGACAAGGCCGAGGTGGCGAGCGGCGCGTTGGCCTACGTGCCCGGTGACCAGAGCGGGAACTTCGGCGGCCAGATCCTGACGACCTGGCTGGACCCGTACAACGGGACGAGCTTCGGGACGGCCTGGTTCAACGCCCGCACCGGCGGCAGCCCAACCGCCCTCCAGGTCCTGTACGCTGGCGGGGTCGAGCTGCGCTACTTCGGCAAGGCCGAGGGGCTCGGCGACATCGAGCTGCTCTGCACCTGGGCCGCTGTCGGCGACCGGGTGTGGAACGACGTGAACGCCAACGGCGTGCAGGACGCCGGCGAGGCCGGTCTCAACGGTATCCGCGTGCAGCTGTTTGCGGCTTCCGACACGGGCTTTACGGCCCCCCTGGCGACCGTGACGACCGGCGACCTCGACGGCGACGGGAAGGGCGGCGAGTACCGCTTCTACGTGCATCCCTGGCAGAGCTACGTGGTGCGGCTGGATCCGTCGCAGTTTGCGCCTGGCGCCACCTTCGCCAGCTGGCGCATGAGCCCAGCCAACCAGGGCGGGAACGACGCCACCGACAGCGATGCGCATGAGCTCTACCGCACCATCGCCGTTGCGCCGCAGGGCGATACGGAGGTGAACACCAGCTACGACTTTGGCGTCACCGCCGTCGCCGGGACAGGAAAGCTGGGCGACCGGGTGTGGAACGACGTAAACGCCAACGGCGTGCAGGACGCCGGCGAGGCCGGCATCGCCGGCGTGCCGGTGAACCTGTACGCCTGCACCGACGCCTCGCGCCTGAGCTGCGCGGCGGGCGTGAACTTCGCCAAGGTTGCGTCGACGGCGACGAACACCGTGGGGAATTACACCTTCTCTCTCCTCCCGCCGAACTTCTATATCATCCGCTTCGACTCGCTCCCGGCCGGCTACACGCTCGCGCCGGCGAACCAGGGCGGAAACGACGCGCTGGATAGTGACGTCGTGCCGGGGACGAGCTGGCCCACGGGCGTGCTGCAGGTCGTCTCTGGGACCATTGACACCACACAGGACCTGGGCCTGGTGCCGAGCACCGGCGACATCCGGCTGACGCTGACGGGCAGCTCCTCGGTGCTCCTGGGCACAGTCGCGTCCTACACCGTCACAGCCATCGGCGGCACGGCGCCGGCGCAGAACGTCACGCTCAGCATCGCGCTTCCCCCTGGTGTGGCGAGCGTGAGCGCGCCGGGGGCGGCCTCGAGCAGCGCGACCGCGATTACGTGGAACGTGGGCTCGCTCCCCGCCGGGGCGAGGGTGGGCTACACCTTCAGCGTCACGTACAACGCCCTCGGCGCCAAAGCGCTGACCGCGACCATCGCCTCTAGCCCGTCCGACACAAACCTGTCCAACAACACGGCCTCAGCCTCGACGCTCGTCACCAGCCCCAACATCGCCGTCACGCTGACGGCGCCCGCAACGGTTGCGCCGGGCGAGCAGTTCACCTACCTGCTCGCCGTATCCAACCAGACCGCCCAACGCGGCGGGACAGTGCCGGCCACATCACTCGTTCCGGCGCAGGGTGTGACGCTGGTTGTCACGCTACCCGCGGGGGTCGACTATGTGGGCTACAGCGGCGGGAGCGGGGCGCTCAGTGGCAACACTGTGGGCGCCAGCGGCCAGCGAATCCTGACCTGGAGCCTGGGGACGCTGCCCGCTGGGGCGGTGCAGACGATAGACGTGATGGCTCGGGTGCGGACCACCGCGCCCTACCCGGCGAACCTGCCCACGACCGCCAGCGTCAGCAGCAGCCCCACGACGGCGGCGGACGCGACGAGCGACAACAGCGACTCGAAGACGCCCACGGTACGCTACCCCGATCTGGCGGTGACGATCTCGGCGCCCGCGTCGAGAGGTGAGGGGAGCGGTCTGACCTACACCGTCGCCTATCGGAACGAGGGCAGCGAGCAGGCGCTCGGCGCCTCGCTCTCGGTGACGCTGCCCTCAGGGGTAACGCTCGAGGCCGGCGGCGTCTCGAACGGCAGCTATGTCTTGAGCAACGGAGGGCGTACGCTGACCTGGGCGCTCGGGACCCTGAGCGCCGGCGCTACCGGTACGACCATCACCATCCCTACGACGGTGGATGCAGGCGCGTCCGGGTTATCGCCGCTCGTCGCGCAGGCGAGCATCACGAGCCAGACACCCGAGCTGGACCTGACGGACAACAACGCGAGCGCCACGACGACCGTGGTACCCCCGCCTCCACCGCCACCTGTCGCGAACAGCATGGGGATGCAGATCGCGATCCACTCGGACCTCGATCCGCTGAGCAGGGACTCGAACGAGACCAACGCGGTGTACCGCTCGAGCACGGCCGAGATTACCTGGCCCACCGGCGAGGTGCTTGACTTCACGCCCAGGGCGAGCATCACCCTGCCTGCGATGACGGTCGAGGAGGCGCAGTTCTACGAGTACCGCGCCAGGATCAGCGGGTGGGGAGTGCGAGCGTTTGCGGCGGACGGGCGAACGTACGCTGCGAACGGGAGCGGCGAGGATGACCGCGACATGATGGGCCGCAGCGGGTGCCGGCAGGGCTCAGCCGCACGCAGCGGGATTGACGGGTGCGCATACGCCTACATCGGCGGCGAGGATGCGACCAGACCGGTCGACCAGCAGCGGAAACCCACCGAGACGGAGATGGCGAGCCAGGCGCACGTCTACTGGTCGGCGCAGCGCCCGGCCTCAATGCGCGCCGATGTCTATACGTTCCGCGTCCGTGACCTGACGACTACGACGATCGCCGTCCAGGTGCAGGTGGTGGTGGACGTGGTGAGCCGTGAGACAGGCGCCGTGCTCCGCACAGAGACCATGCTGCGCGACCAGGTCTACACGGTGCGCCTGGTCGCGCCGCGCAGCGCGAAGTAGCCGGGGGAACAGCGGCATGCCAGGAATTCGTGTACTGGGCCTACATCTCGTCGAGTGCCAACACCCACCACACGCCCCCGAGATTGCCCACGCCGATCTCGTAGACGGCGTTCGGGTCGTAGGCCGGATCCTGTGGATTCGAGTAGGTGCAGGAGAGGATCAGGTTGCGATGCTCGGCGCTTGCCATCCAGGCATCGACGATGCTCTGCGGGTCGCCGCTCGGCCCGATGTTCTCGCCGACAGAAGTGCTCTCGAAGCCACCGTTCTCCGGGCGAGTGTACCAGCCCAGCGGGCTGTGGCGGTAGCCGCTCCGCTGCATCTCCAGGCTCCAGTTCTGGGCGCCGAGCATCAGGCGCTCGTCGATGACGGCCGCGGGGCAGCCGGCCTTCGCGCGCTCGATGTTGACCAGCCGGACGACCTCGTTGCTGAAGCAGCGCGAGTCGAGCGGGAAGCCCGCGCCATCACGCGCGCAGCTATCAGGGGTGGCGGTTGGAGGCGGAACGGTAACGGTTGGGACAGGGGTCGGGCGCTGGCTGGCCGGCTCGCTCCGAGCAGTGACGAGCGGCAGGTAGCTCATCGGGCTCAGCGTGTCCTGCAGCGACTGGGCAGCGGTGTGGCTGGCGAGCAGCAGCGCAGCGATGAGGGCGAGCAGCAGCCGGAGAGCGGTGTTCATTCGTCGAGGTCTTCTTGTCGGGTCGAAGGCGAATACGTCTGGAGAAAGAGCGCGCTCAGAACGATGTCGATCGCAGAGCGGGAGGGTTCGATGGTTCGCAGAGGCTTGTGCACTGGCCGGCGGCGGGGGCAGTCAATGGTCGAGTTCGTCCTGGTGCTCCCGGTGTTTCTCACCCTCATCTTCGGCGCGATCTGCGTGCTGCAAATCCTGCTGGTGCAGGACACGGTTGCCCAGGCAGCTCGCGCCTCTGCCCACCAGGCGGCGCTCATCGGCGGCGGTGATGGCGCGAGCGGCAGCCTGGCGACAGCGTCCGGCCGGGTAGCCGACGCGGCGCGCAGCGTCATCGACGGCGCTATGGCCACGGATGCGACAAAGGCAACTATCAGCGTTGTCTGCCGCGACCAGGCCGGTGCGGTCGTCAGCCAGTGCCGGCGCTACTACCCCATCACAGTCACGATCCAGTACGCCGACTCGCCGTGGGTCATCATCCCTGGCCTGTTCTCCTCGGTGGAGGCCCGGGTCAGCGCCACCCGCGTTGCTGAGCAGGACCTGCAGTAGGGATTGTACCCGCCGCGCCCGATCCCAGTCTTGTGATCCGGAGACAAAACGTATGCGTTTTCCTCACGCGCCGCACAGATCGCTTCGCCGGCGCGAGCCCGGCCAGGCCCTGCCCCTCGCCGCGATCGTTCTCGTCGCGCTGCTCGCGCTGCTGACGACGGCGATGGAGGTGCAGGAGCGCTTCTATCAGCGGCAGGTGGTCGAGGACGCGCTGCAGCAGGCCACCAGGTCTGCGGCTCAGAGCTTCAGGTACGAGGACTTCGCTGCCAATCGCAGCACGTTCGTCGTCGAGAGTGGCACTGCGACCAGGAGCGGGTGCGCGAGCGCGCCGGCGGGGAGCGCGCGTGCGATCGCGTGCCACGTCTTCCTCGTCAACCTGCGCGCGGCGGCGCGCGGGCTGATCGACACGCCCGAGCAGGTCGCCGAGCAGGTGTCCTGGACGATCTACGCCGGCGGCTCCGCCCAGACATGCACGTTCCCGCATGGGCGTGCGCCGGTCACCTCGAGCGCCCCGATGGTGTGCGCAAGCGTGCGGCCGCGCATGGTCGGCCTCCTGGGCTGGGGCGAGTGGGCGCCGCAGCTCGACGCGGCCGACGTGCTCGACCGATCGCAGTGAGCAGCCTATCAGAGGGTGAACATATGTTCTTCAAGGCGGCGTTCTTGAAATGCCGCTGATACCCCAGTGTTGCTACGTTCTCCTGGCTCTGAAGCCCTACACCGAGACAGAAGGAGTTCTCTCGTATGGCAGTCACCACCTCCGCGCGCACGCTCAGCGAGGCTGCGGCGCCGAAGAAGCAGGCCAGCGTCGTTCCCATCGCGCTGATCGTCCTTGGCATCCTGATCGCGGCCGGCGCCGGCGCCTACTCGTACTTCGAGGCCCGGCGCGCGGATGCGGTCGTCATCCTGGTCAGGGACATCCCCTACGGCCAGCAGATCACCGCGGCCGATCTGGCCACCGTTGAGGTCCCGCGCTACCGGCCGGCGCAGCTTACCGGCATCGCCAACCTCGCCGGCGTCATCGGCAAGTTCGCCGCCCGGGATCTCGGCGCAAACGACCTGGTACAGCCGGGCATGCTGCTCGCGGAGCCGCCCGCCGAGCCGGTCTACCCCAACGGGCGGAAGCTGTCGCCGAACATGGTGCCGGTGCCGTTCGCCGTGAGCGCCGTCGGCCCCATTACCGATCGGGACCGCCTCAACCTGCTGTTCATCGCCGACGACGACAGCCTGTGCAAGGGCCTGGGCGGCAGCGCGCCGATCGCCGGCGGCAAAAGCTTTGCCTGCCGCTTCCTGACCGATGTGAGCATCCTCTACATCGACGGCGGCACCGCCTACCTCGAGCTTACCCCCTACCAGGCGCACGCGCTGTGGTCGCTGCAGGCCGCCGGCGTGGCCCTGGTGGGCGAGCGGTACGGCGCCACCTCCGATCCGCTCGCGCCGCTCGAGCGCCTGGAGGCCGGGCAGATCACGTACGAGGAGCTGACGGCCCCCGCCCCGACGCTGACCGGCGCGCGGGCGCCCCACGTGTCCGAGGCCGGCGGCCAGCCCGCGGACAGCGCTAACCCGGCAACGATGGAGCCGGCCGCGACTCCTGGCGGTACGCCGGCCGAGATCCCCGGCTCCACCCTGCCGATCCCCGGCGTCCAGCCCACGGCGGCGCCGGCGCCGACCGATCCTGCCGCGGCGAGCGAGAACGGCACGCAGCCGTAGACCAGCAGCGTGAGGCACAAGCAGAGGCCATGCAGACTTCCACCCCTCCGCCCCACACGGCCCCGCACGCTGGCGACGTGCATCTCACCCTCTTCAATACGATTGATGAGGCGCTCATCGAGCTGCGGCGGGAGTGCGCGCGCGGGCGCATCGACTGGTCGCGCCCCGTCCCCGAGGCGCTGCGCGCCATCGGGATGCACGAGGAGTTCGGTGACGGCGACGGGGAGGCGCTCCGCAAGTGGCGGCTGATCCCGTGGTTCGGCCCGCTCGAGCATTTCCTGCACGCCGCGCCCGGCGAGCCCGCGGTGAGCGACGTCCTGATCAACGGCCCCGGCCGCCCCATCACGATCTTCCAGGCGGGCCAGCGCGTGCGCAGCGGCATTGAGCCCCACCTGTCGTGGATCGTCTTTCTCCAGCGCCAGCTGCTGCTGCACGCCGGCATGGTCTCGCCGGAAGACCCCGACGCCTGGCCGTCACGGGCAGGGGGCCACGGCGAGTCCCAGGTGATCGGCACGGTGGAGCGCCGCATCCGCTTCGCGCTCACGCGCCCGCCGGCCACGCCGATCGGACCCACGGTCGCCGTGCGCCTGCTGCCGCTGCGCTGGATGACGTTCGATGACCTGATCGCCGACGGGATCGCCCTGCCCGAGATGAAGGACCTGTTCCTCCACGCGCTGCGGTCGGGCGTCTCGATCCTCGTCGCCGGCGGCACCGGCAGCGGCAAGACGACCCTCACCGCCGCTGTCTTGCGGGAGATCGGCAAGGAGAAGCGCGTGCTGGTCATCGAGGAGGCGGCCGAGCTGCCGATGCTGGAGGACAGCGTTCATCTGGAAGTCCTCCGCAGCGGCCACACCTTTGCCGACTGCGTGCGCTTCACGCTGCGCCAGAAGCCGGACATCATCGCCGTGGGCGAGGTGCGCGGCCCCGAGGCCCTCGCGATGCTCCAGGCCGCCGCCACCGGCCACCCGGGCATCGGCACCATCCACGCGCCGGACACGCTCTCGGCGCTGGCCAACCTCGAGCGCATGGCGTGCGAGGACGGCAGCGTGCCGCCGGATGTGGTGCGCCGGATGATCGGCGCGCGGGCCGCCCCGCTGATCGTGGCCCACGTCGGGCGCTACGGCGGCCGGCGCCGCATCGGCCGGGTCGACGAGGTGCTTGTTCAGGCCGGCGCGCAGGCCGGCGCCGGGTTCTCGCTGCAGCCCCTGTTCACCTTCGAGGAGGACCGCGGCGCGTACACGCGCCGCGGGGTGCAGGGCCTCTGGGGCGAACGACGCTTCTAGACCACGTTGTATGAGGAGATGACTGACGTGAGCACTCAGTTTGAGCTGATGGTTATCTCGGGGAGCGCCTCGCTCCAGGAGACGCTCGCCACCCTGGACTCGGTGGCCCTTATCAGCGTCCCCACGACGGCGCGCGCCCTGAGCCTGCTGGACGGCGACTGGCTGCCAGGGGCCGTGTACGTCGAGGACACGCTGCGCGGGACGCTCGACGATGTCTGGGCGATCGTGCGCGCGGCTATGCGAAGGCAGGTCAGGGTGGTGGTCAACCTGCAGGGCCGCGGGGCGGGCCGCGCCTCTGAGTTCCAGGCGGCCGGCGCAACCGTGATCGACGCCCGCACGCCGGATGCGGTCGCGGACCAGGTGAGCAAGGCGCTGGGGACTCGCCGCCGCGCCCACTCCGAGGCGATCATGGTCGCCGTCACGGCCGTCAAGGGCGGCGTCGGCAAGACGCTGCTGACGGCGATGCTCGCCGAGGGGCTGCGGCAGCGCGGCGTGAGCGTGCTGGTTATCGACAACGACATCTCGAACTCAGGCATCCGCCCCACGTTCCGCATCCCGTCGACCGCCCCCACCTACACGGGCCTGCTCGGCGACGGGCTCGGCATGGCCGCCTGGACCCCCGAGCGCCTCCGCTCCTGCATCTACCAGCACCGGGAGAGCGGCCTCGACTTCCTGCTCGGCCCCGAGGAGATGGTGGAGGCGATCCACGACCTGGACAGCAAGAACTTCTACGCCTTTCTCCACGCCGTGCGCCAGCTCAGTGGCTATCAGGTGCTCCTCTTCGACACGAGCCCTGAGATCGTGCGCCGCCCTGCCCCCTACATCGTCGGCCGCGAGGGCGGCTGGCTCGTGCTGCCGGCGCCGCCGAGCCGCAAGGAGCGCACCGGCGTCCTGAACCTGCTGCGCGCGCTCAGGCACAACCCGGGCGACGACCTGACGGGCCGCACGCTCCTTGTGGGCATGGAGCCGGAGCGGGGCGTCGTGTCGAGCCTGAGCACGGCGCTCCCGCTGTTCGCCCGCGAGGCCCCGAGCGCCAGGCTGCTTGGCACGCTCGTGCACGACCCGCGCACCGTCAGCCTGGCCGACGCCGGCGAGCAGGGCTATCGCTCCCCGCTGACGGTAGTGCCGCACGGCCGGTTCGCCCGCTCGGTGCACGACATCGTGGACGCCCTGGCGCATGAGATCGGCCTGACGACACCGCTCGCGAAGCCGCGCAGCACGCTCCTCGACCGCCTGTTTCGGGCCAGGCCGGTAGCCCCGGCGGGCGTGGCCATGGATGGCCGGAAGGTGGCGGCATGAGCGGCGCATCGCTGATCGAGAAGGTCGAGTCGCTGCCCGCGTTCCTGCGCGGCCCCGAGGACGACGGGGTGGGGGCGCTGCTCGGCGCGCCGGCGGCCGGCGCCGGCGCATCGCCGGTCGAGGACCCGCGCGTGCTCGACGCCGCGCGCACCGTGCTCGTGGAGCGCCTCGCGGTGAGCTACCTGGCGCCGTTCGCGCCGGCGGCCGAGCGCAACGCACAGGTCGTCGCCGTGCTCCGGCAGGCGATCGTCGCGGCGCGCGAGGCGCAGGAGGCCGAGAACCCGCTCTACGGCGTCCCGCTGGAGAGGGACGTGCTGCTAGCGATCTACAGCCGCACGATCGGCTGGCACCCGATCCAGAAGTACCTGGACGACCCGCGCATCAACGAGATCAAGATCAACGGCACGACCGTCATGGTGCAGGAGGCGGGCGGGGAGTTCGTGGTGGTGCCCGAGCAATTCGCCACGGCTGAGGAGGTGATCCGGCGTGCCAGCTTCCTCGCCACGGCGCACCGGGTCAGGCTCGACGAGGCGACGCCGCAGGTGTCCATCCCGGCCGAGTACGGGACGCGCGTGCACGTCTCGATCTACCCGGTTGTCGACAGAGGAAGCGTGCTGGTCTGCATCCGGCGCGGGCGCACGTCCGCGTGGGATCTGCGCGACGTGGAGGCGCGCGGGACGATCAACAGCGCGATCCGCGACCTGCTCGGCCTGCTGGCGCGGGCCGGCTGCTCGTTCCTCCTCGCCGGCGCCACGGGGAGCGGCAAGACGGCCCTGCTCGAGGCGCTGATCAACTCCCTGCCCGGCGACATCCACGTGCTGACGATCGAGGATCTCACCCGCGAGCTGTTCCTGCGCCGCGCCGAGCTCTGGACCCGCGAGCTGGTGGACACGATCCGCGACCCCGACTCGTTCAGCCGGGCGGCGCGCGAGGCGCTGCGGCAGACGCCCGGGCTGCTGGCGGTCGGCGAGACGCGCGGCAAGGAGGCGGGCGCGATCCTGTCCCTGGGCATGTCGGGCCACCCGGTCGCCACGACGATGCACGCGCAGGACGCGCAGCGGGCCGTCGAGCGCTTCGCCTCCTACGCGTCGCTCCCCGGCGCGTACCTGTACGAGGGGCGGCGCGACGATGCGCTGCGCGACGCCGTGAGCGCCTTCCAAGTCGTGATCTTTGTTGAGCAGCTCGCCGGCCGGCGCCTGGTGAGCGAGATCTCGCTCACCAGCGGCGTTGCCCTCGATGATGCCGGGCGGCTCCAGCCGGTGCTCGTGCCGCTCGCGCGGCTGGTCGTCCGGGATGGCGGAGGCCTCGATTGGGAGCTGCTCGCCCGGGCCCTGCCGGACGGCAGCCTCGGCTGGGCGAACGGAGAGAGCACCCCGGCGGCGCTGGACAGAAAGCTGCGGGCGGCGCTCATGGCCTCCGCCCTGCGGTCGGCGCGCCCGAGCGTCAACGACGTTGCCGAGACGGAGGAGCGCGCGCGGCAGGCGATCGCGGTGGGTGATGCGGAGCGAGCCCTCAACATCATGCAGCCCGCCTGGGCGCGCACCCGCGACAGCCGGCTGCTCGTGCTGGCGCGGCAGGCGATCGCCCTGGCGCCGGCGCGCTTCGCTCACGTCCGCGATACGGCGCAGCACGCGGCCGTCGAGCTCGAGATCCTGCTCCAGGGGCGCCTGTGGGCGCGCTCCCAGGCGGCCTTCGATGGCCTGATGGCCGAGCTTGCGGCCGCGGCGGTCGCCGAGCCGGCGGGCGGCTGGGGGGCGATCGCGGAGCGGATCGGGGCGGGCATGGCTGTCGATGCCGAGGTGGCGCGTGCCTGCGCCGATGCTGAGCTGGAGCTGGCCGCCGGCCGGCCGTGGGCGGCCATCGAGGCGCTCGAGCGCTTCGACACAGAGGAGCTTGCGCCGTCGCCGGCGCTGCTGGTCATCCGCGGCCGCGAGGCGGCGCAGCGGGCGCTCGTGGATCGGGGCGAGGGCTCCCCGGATGTGCTGCGGACGCTGGTTGTGCGCCGCGAGGCGCTCGAGGAGCGCATGAGCCGCGAAGACAACGACAGGAGAGCCGTATGACGCTGATCGACCCGGGGACGACCTACCCCGAGACTGCCTGGATCGCCCACTCGTTCCCGCTGTGGCTCGCCGTAGCGCTGGCGCTGGGCGCGTCGCTGGTGCTGCGCGGGCCGCTCAGGCGGGCGATCCAGGCGCTGCTGTACGACCAGGCCGTGCGGGCGCGGCGGAGGACGGGACGGGGAGATCTCCCGATCGACCCGGCGCTACACTTTGCGTCCGAGGTGGTCGCCCCGCAGCAGCTGATCGCGATCGCGCTGGTCGTCGTGGTCGCCGGCCTCCTCACGCTCTCGCTGCTCACGCCGGTGTTGCTGGCGCTCCTTCTCGCGATGCCGATCGCGGGCCTGGTGCTCTGGGCGGTCGTCTGGGGCATGGAGCAGCGCTACACCAGCGCGCTTGACCGGTCGCTCCCCCCGGCCGTCGGGCGGCTCGTCATGCAGATGCAGGCGGGGGACAGCTTCGCATTGGCGCTGGAGACGGTAGCGGCCGAGCTGTGCCCTGGCCCGCTGCGCGACGAGTGGCTGTTCATCGTCCAGGCGATCAACCGGCCACTTTCAACGACGCTGCTGGCGACCGACGCGGAGTGTGTGTTCGCCCTGGGGGCGCAGACCCCCTCGCTTCGGCACAGCTCGTTCCTGAGCCACCTGGAGGTGGCGCTCGGCCAGCCGCAGGACGCCCAGGTCAAGCGACTCCGGGCCGCGCACGCCGGTCTCCTCGAGGCCGAGCAGCGCCGGAGCAGCGCTGCAACCGAGCTGGCGCAGATGCGCTACAGCGGCTACGTGATTGGCCTGGCGGCAACCGGCCTGGCGCTCTACCTCGCCGCGACGCAGTGGGACCGCTTCGTCACCGCCTACACGGGTGTGCTGGGCCCGTTTGCCGCCGTGCTCGTCGGAGCTGCGCTGGCGGCCCCATTTGTGGCGGGCAGCCTGCTCGCGCGGGTTGAGGACGTCGATTACTAGCAGGCGCCCCGGTTGTGGCGCTCTCAGGAGAGAATGACATGAACGAACTGCTGCTCTCCCCGGCCACCCCGTTCGTGGGGCTCAGCGTTGTGGGGGCGCTGCTGGCTGCGCTGGGCTTGGTGTGGGCGGAGCGCGAGCGCCACGCGCTGGCGGGCTTTCGCGCCCTCCCGAGCAGGCTCGGCATGAGCGGGCGGTATATCGTCGGGCAGGTCGCGGCCGTCCCGCTCGCGGGCCTGCTGGTGCTCATCGTGTTGGCCACAGGTATGGAGGGGATGCAGCGCACCCTGCTCCTGGCGTGCGCTGCCGGGATGTATCTCTGCCTCGGCGTTGTCATCCCGCGCAGGCCGATCGTGCGGCAGCAGCAGGAGGATCGCCGGATCCGCTCCCTGCTGCCGGGCTTCGTCAACTACGTCCGGGTGTCGCTTGAGGGATACGACGCGCCGATCACGCTGCTGGAGCGCTATGTCGCGCGTCCAAACTCGCGGCTCGCCGTGATGCAGGACGTGGTGCGGAGCGCGCTGGATCTGCACGCCAGCCGCCGGCTGCGCCCTTTCGAGGCGCTCGCTCTGGTCGCCAGGGCCCGCGCCTGTGTGGAGCTGCGCGACGTTGCCGAGCAACTGGCCCAGTCCGAGCGCGACGGGACCACCCCGGTGGCGGCGCTGGAGGCGTTCGGTAGGACGCTGGAGACGATCCTGAGGGACGAGTTCCAGCGGATGCTCAAGCGCCGGATGATGTATCTCATGGCGACGGTGGCGATCAGCCTGGTGGTTGGGATCCTTGGCAACCTGCTCTTTGTGATGACCCGCGGTGGGCAGCTGCTGGGGGGATGATATGTCTCACCCGCGAACTGCTGGGACTTCCTCTGCCGGCATCTGAGAGATTAACCCGATTTATGGTAGACAGTGTCTCCAACCGAAACGGAGGAGACACATGCGACTGCGATATGCGGAAGAGCGCGACAAAGCCTACCGGATCTTGGATCTGACGAGCCTGACCGTCGACGAGTTCGAGCATCTAGTGCCGGCCTTCGAGACCGCGTTTCTGGCGTATATGGACGAGTGGACGCTGGAGGGTAAGCCGCGCACCGGCCGACGCTACAGCCAATATGCCAACTGCCCGTTGCCCTCGCCCGAGGACCGGCTGCTGTTTATCTTGAGCTACCTGAAAGTTGCGCCGATCCAAGCGGCGCACGGAGTGCTGTTTGGCATGGGACAACCGAAAGCCACCCAGTGGATCCACACACTCCTGCCGGTCTTGGGCCAAGCACTGGCCGCTTCCGGCGACCTTCCGGCACGGACGCGTGCCGAACTCCAAGAACGCCTGTCACAGGTCACGCTGGAGGCATCTCCCCCCTTTTTGTCCACGACGGCACCGAACGCCCAATCGTCCGCCCCCAAGACGCGGATGAACAAAGGAGCTGTTATAGCGGCAAGAAAAAGCGACATACTGTGAAGAACGTGCTGGTGGTTCAGGCCTTTCTGGTGCTGTTTTTGAGTGACACCTATGAGGGAAGTGCCCACGACAAGCCGATTGCCGATGCGACACCCTACCCGCTCCCGCACGACAGCGAACTGCTCGATGATCTGGGCTTTCTTGGGTACGAGCTCGCCAATGTTCAGCATACGCGTCCAGTCAGGAAGCCGATGGGCGGTGAACTCACAACGGACCAGAAGGAGCACAATCGCCAGGTCGCACGACGGCGTGTGGTCATCGAGCACATCCTCAGCAGCATCAAGCGCTGTCATATCCTCAAGGACACCATTCGCCTGTGGAAAGACGACGTTCGAGACCTGGTCATGGAGATCTGCTGCGGTTTACACAACTTTCGCCTGCGCTTGAACCCCTGGCCTACTCGCACCCTTTAATCGGGATAATCTCTAATCTCCCATATCTTCAAGTACCTCTCATCGTCCTGATATGTGGGGTATCGAGCCACTTGGTGCTGTGCGCCCTCTTCGTTGTTGGCGAGCAGGTTCTTGAGATAGTCTTGGTCTGTCACAACACGTCTCCTTCTGGCTGCGCTGCCATTGTATACGAAACCCTGAAGCCAAGGTTACACCTGAACGAAAAAGGCGGGAGCACAGTTCTTCACTGTACCCCCGCCGTAGGCGGTTACTCATTCCCCGCTCCCCCAGGCAGCTCCAGATGGAACTTCACGGAATCATCCCGTGTCCTTAGGCTCTCTCTGACTATCCGTTCTAGGATGGGGATGGTGCTGAGACGCGACGCCGAGATAGTTGCGGGCGAGCTTCACACCCACATTTCAACGACCGTTCGAGCGACCTTTGTCGCCGAGTGGCTGTCGGCTGCGTCTCTTACGTCGCGGATGGAGCAGCTCAATGCCGAATGTATCCAGCACGGTGAAGAGCATCGGTTCAGCCAGGAAGGCATCGACCAGGTCACTATAGTCGTGCAACAAACGATGCAAGCATGAGTGTTCTGGCAAGCGAGAGAATCAGGCAGTGTAGTTGGCCACCAGCCAGCGACAGAAAGCGTGCTCGCGCCCGCCCTTGAGCGCAAAGACCAGGCCGATAGTGACGATCTCACTCGCGTACAGCCCGGCATCGGAGCGCTTCTTGATGTTTCCGAGCCGTTCGTCATGGATATGGAACAGACGGATGATGCTCTCATCTATCCGCAGAGCGCCCTCCTATGTTGTGAATCCGAGCAATCTCAGCAGCGGGGGCAGCTATGCTTTCGGCAACTCCCGTGTAGCCCAGTTCCCTTCACCTGCCTCTGTTAACGTCACAACGCCTTCGACCAACTCGCAGCATTGGTTAGATAGCTGGTGCCATTTTGGTAATAGCGCGATGGCACACTGCGTGTCGAGATGGCGCTCACACGGGCGCTGCAGTGATGCGCGTAGCTGGCGAGCGGAAAGCGCGTCCAGATCAAAGAGACGAGCGTCGTGGATGTGATCGCTGCGAGATGCGTGCCATATCCAGCTCTCGCGGAGACGAACGGAACGTGTCATAATCGCGATATCGTAACGTCGTCTCACGGGTAGTCTCAACAACCATCCCTGCCCAGCAGCGGGCATACAGCGTGCGGTCCTGGTGGATCACTGTCCCTGGATAGGGGCGGCCCACCCGGGCCGCTTTTTTAGTGCCTTGGAACATGGTGATGCAGCGCAGTTCATCCATCTACATCGTCACGGGTAGCCTCACAACCGTACGCGCGGTCCCCTTCCGGCTCGGCTCTATCCTGCGTGTCCTTCACGCAGGCGAGTACGTCGAGGTCGAGGAGGTGCTGGAGCGCCCGAGGAACTGGGCCAGGGTTGTGGGGGGCGGCTACATCCGCATGAAGCATCTGGCCCTGGCCCACGAGGCCGCGCCATGAGCCAGAAGAGTCGCAAGAGCAGGTGTGGGGGGCCTCCTCGGCCGAGCGCCGCCCTTCTGCTGAGCGCAGCGCTGCTGCTCGCGAGCTGCGGCGGGCCGGCCCCTCCGGCCCAGGCCGAGCTGCAGGCGACCGCGAGCGTCGCCGGCTGCTGGCCGGGCAACGGCCCACCCCCCGCACCGGTGACGGTCACCCCGGTGACGACTGCTGGCCCTGTGCCGATCGCGACTGCGACGTCGCCGCCGACCTCGACGCCCTACCCGCGCTGCACACCGCTGCCGGGCCAGACGCAGGAGCCGTGGCCGGCGCCGCCTCCGATGTCCGCGCCCTATCCGACCCGCGCGGCCGCGCTGCGGATCGGCGGGAGCGGGCCGCAGACCGTCCTGCGGCTGCCGGGCACGCTGCTCGCAATCGACCTCGCCTCGCACCCGACAGAGGGGTGGCCGGTCGCCGGCGCGGTGCGCTGGCCGTTCCCCGGCCGCGACGCGCGCGAGGCGTACGTCCGCGCCTTCGACCCGCGCGGCGGCGCCTGGGGGCCGGCGCAGCAGATCGATGTGGGCTCCTCCTCGCTTGGCGCGGACGGCTTCTCGGACCTTGTGCTCGGCGTCGAGGGGGACGGGACGATCCACGCCGTCTGGGGGCCGGATGACGAGCGCTGGGACGACGGGTACGGCGCGCTGTGGGCAAGCGCGAGCGACGACTACGGCCGCACGTGGAGCGCGTCGTATCGCCTCACCGCCGGCTGCAAGCGCGCGAGCGACCTGGCGGTGTCGGCCGAGGGCTCCATGGCGCTCCTGATGGTCTGCGATGACGGCGGAGGGCGCACCGTGCCGGCGATGATGACCTACGTGCCCGGCCAGGGCTGGGGGCCGCGCCAGCTGATCGACGTTGCCGTGCGGTACTACGCCGACGGGGCGGTAGCGATCATCGGCGATGGCGGCGATGCCCGCGCGGTGGCCGTGATGCTCGACGAGCGGGGCGGCGGCCCGATCGCGCTGCTGATGAGCCGCCGCCTGGCGGGCCACGGCGCGTGGCAGCTCGAGCAGCGGGCGGTAAGGGCCGGCACCTCGCGACCAACGGAGCGGATGTGGCACGTCCGCAGCCTGACCTACACGCGGCCAGGCGCGAGCGAGCAGGCGGTCTCCTTCGCCTGGACCGAGGCGGCCGCCGGCCGCGCCTTCGCCCTCACATCGCTCGACGGCGGGCGAAGCTGGGGGGAGACCGAGGTCATTGCCGGCGCCGGCGATCCCGGTGCCCCCATCACGTTCGCCGCGCTCGCGTACGACGTGCGCGCCGACCGGCTGGTCGCCGTCTGGACGTGCTGCACGGACGACCTATGGACGTCGCACGGCGCGGTGCACTACGGCGGGTGGAGCGCGCCGGGCAGCGGCGTGTGGGAGCGCTGGGACCATCCGCTCACGACCGGCGCCCGCGGGGCCTATGCCACGCAGATGGCGCAGGCGGCCAACGGCAGCATGGCCTGGCTGGCCTGGATTGATGAGCAGCACCAGGTGATCGTCCGCTCGATCGACCTCAACACGGTCGTTCCCGTCGACACCTACCCGACGCCCGGGCCTCAGTGACAGAACGAGCGATCGATGCAGGAGTCAACGGCACAACGCTCCCCTCTCTCGGCGCAGGCGCGCCGCCTGCTCGCGGCCGCGGCGGCCATCGTGCTTGCCGGCCTCGTCCTGTCCTGCGGAGGCGCGGGCGGCATGGCAGGGGCGACCAACGCGCCGCGCTGGGCCTGCCCGAGCCCGACACCCAAGCCGTTCGGCAGGGCGGGCCCGGTCAAGGAGGTTCTCCGCCACACCCGGCCCATCACCGAGGGAGGCGACTACGAGGAGACGATCTATTACGAGCTGTGGGAGCAGGAGTACGGCGACTTGGGCGGGCCACCGTTCCCCTCGCCGACGCCCTACGGGATGATCGGCACCTCCTACGCGCTCGGCCAGCGCGTCGAGATCTGGCCGGCGCACCTGCTGGTGACTGCCGCCGGAGGGCCTGTCGTCGACGTCGCCGGCGCGTCTGAGGGCTCGCGCCAGCTCCACGTGATCACGCTGGAGTGGGTCAACCACACCGATCGCGACCTCCCGGTCGACTACGGCGCGCAGCTGCTCGTCGAGGGCATCCGAGACCCGAGCGGCCGGGTGCAGGCGGGCGAGGGGTGGCGCGTCACGGCGGAGGCGCTGCACAGCGCCGGCGTCGGCGGCCTGCCGGCGACAATCCCGCCGGGCGAGAGCTCGGTCAGGGTGCCGGTGATCGGCGTTCGGGGCGAGGTCGAGACAGTCTCCTTCACCTTCATCGCCGACCCGCACGGCGCACGGCTTATGCCAACCGCAGCTCAGGCGACGCCGACGCCGAACGCGCACCTGCGCGCCGCGGGCCCGTCGCTGCTGACCGTGTACTGGAGCAACACCGTCCCCCAGCTCGCCAACGCCCCGCTGTGCGCGAGTGCCGGCGCGCTGACTGACTGGGACACCAGCGCCGCCTGGGGCGCTCCGGCCAACGCCGGCCTTGAGGCGCCCCCCGGCGCCGGCCGGCTCGTGCAGATCGCGCTGGGCCAGGTCGGCAAGCGCTACGTGTGGGGCGCGAAAGGGCCGGAGACCTTCGACTGCTCGGGGCTGGCCTCGTGGAGCTACGTCCAGATCGGAATCGCCATCCCGCAGGGCACCGCAAACCAGTGGCCCAGGATGCGAGCCGCCGACCGCAGCCAGCTCAGGCCGGGCGACCTGATCTTTTTCTCGCTGAGCGCCGGCCGGGTCGATCACGTCGGCATTCTCGCCGGCGACCTGAACGGCGACGGGACGTGGGACATGGTGCACGCCGCGAACCCGGCGCTCGGCGTGCGCGTGGACTACAGCGTGTTCGAGTCTCGCTACTACGGCCCGCGGATCGTGGGCTTCCGCACAGCGCGCTAGAGCGGAGGAGCGACCAATGTCACGAAAGCAGCTTCAAGGACTCGCCCTCCTTGCCGCCCTGGCGGCGCTGGCCGGCGCGGTCCTGTTCCCCCCGACCATACTGCTCGCGCAGGAGCGCCAGCCGTCGCTCGTGGTCACGCTCCGCGACGAGCGGGGCGCGGGGATCGCCGGCGCGCGCGTGGCCGTGCGAGACGCAGACGGCCGCCGTGAGCTTGCGGAGATCACGACCGGCGCGGACGGCAGGGCCGCGTTTGAGACGCTTGGCGCCTCCCGCGTCCGCGTGGCGGTCGCCGGCGCCCTGCCGAACGGCCTCCGGCTCTACCAGCCCGGCGAGGACGCCGCCGGCGTGCTCGTGATGGCGCTGCCGGCCGTGCTGGACCTCCGCGTCGAGCTAGACGGCCTCGTGCTGCCCGACCCGGCGACGATGGTTATCCCCGAGTACGGCGCCGCGATCGACGGTGCGCTGGCCGGCGTGCCTGAGGCGCCGGCGGCAGCTACGGCGACCGGCGGCGCGATCGTTCATGGCCCGCGTCCCGACACGCAGAGCCCGGTCGCCTCTCAGCCGGCGAGCGCGCGCCCGGTGTGGGCGGTGTTCGCCGCCATTGGGCTGCTCGTGCTGGCAATCGCGGCGGTGTGGGCCGCGCAGGCGCGAGGAGGGCTGTGACGATGTGGCGTGTGGCTGCCTCGCTTGCGCGCACCCCGCGACGCCTGGGCGCCCTCGGCGTCGCGATCGGGGCGGCGCTCGCGCCGGCCCTCGCGCGGGCTCAGTTCTTCGACCCTGACCCGATGATGGACCAGGCCGCCTACAGCCTGTGGTCGGGCATCCTGCTGGCGCTCTGGCAGGCCAACCAGGCGCTGCTCGGCCTCGCCTACACCCTGGACCAGATGCGGGTGTGGATCGTCGACACGGCGTTCCGCAGCGCCTTTCAGGCGATGGTGCAGGCGGTGATCGACCCGCTCGTCGCGCCCGTCGCGGTCATCGCGCTCATCGCATTCGGCCTGTCGTTCCTGCTGCTGCCGCTGCTCGGCCAGGGCGCCATCATCGGCAACGTGCGCCAGATCGTGACGCTGGCGATGGCCGCCCCGGTCCTGCTCGCGTCGGCCGGGCCGCTACTGGCTGACATCGAGAAGGCGCGGCGGGACGTCGGGGTGCAGCTCGCTGCGGCCGCGGGCGCGGTGCTGCCGGGCGATATCTTCGGCGTGCGCCCGAGCGACAGGCAGATGGCGACCCCGGTGCCGCTGTACACCAGCCAGCGCTTCATCTGCGGCACGGTGATGGTCCGGCCGGGCGCGGAGGGGGCGATGCGCGACAGCCCGCCGCTGCGGATGGACGACCTGGCGGCCGCGCTCGCCTGGGCGACGGCCGAGGACATCCACTGCCCCGCCCCCGGCGTGGCCTACCCGCAGGCGTTTGCGATCGCGCCGCCCGAGGGGCCGGGGTACATCAACGAGAGCGGGAACATCTCGTCGCTGCCCGACAGCGACCGCAACGGCCAGATCGAGCGCACCCAGCTCGGCGTCAACCGGCTGGCGCTCGGCATCGTCCCGTCGGCGCTCGGCGCGCTCGAGGCGTTCCTCCAGCTCGTTTTCTCGCTCGCGCTCACGGCGCTCTGGATGATGCTGCCCTTCACGCTGCTGCTGATGTTCTTCCAGAAGGACGCCGGCCCCCTGATGCGTCTGATCGGCCAGGCCTTCGATGTCGTCAGGAGCTCCTGGGGCGCGAGCCTGCTGCTCGGCCTGGTCTTCGTGTGCGTCGCCGGCGCCGCGCAGACCGGCAACGCAGCCGCCTACATCGGCGCGTCGATCGGCGGCGTCCTGCTCAGCGCCTCCATGCTGTCGTCGGCTGTCGGCACCCTGCTCCAGAGCTTCGCCTCGTTCAACAGCCTCGTGGGCGCCGGGGGCGCGCTCGGGCGGGCTTTGGAGCCGCCTGGGAAGCTCGCCCGCGGCGGGCTGCACGCCGCAGGCGGTGCCGCGGGCGGCGCTGCGCGGGCGGGGGTCGCCTACGGGGCGGCGCTGCGCGCCACGCGGAGCCGCCGCTACGCCGGCGCCGCAGCGCTCGGGACCATGCGCCCGATCGCCCGGATCGGCGAGGTGGCGCGGTCGATGGGCTGGCTCGAGGACGAGGAGCTCTACAGCGGCCTGAAGGCCGGTGAGCGGATGCGGGCGAGAGAGGGCCTGGGCTCCTTCAACCGCCGCGTGCGGGCTGATGCCGCGCGCCCCGTCGGTGGCAAGACGCCGGGGGTGCGCGCGCGCGAGCGGGCGGCGCTGCGGGCGCTCACGCGCATGGAGGCGCCGGCGCTGCTGGACCGGGCCGGAGCAATGGCGGCGGGCGTTGCGGCGCGCGCCGGCAATGCGGTGCGCTCCATCTCCGGCGGCGGGCACTCTCGCGACGCCGCTGCCCAGGATGCGGCTGCTGCCCCAGGCACACCCTGGCAGGAGGTGGGGCGCGCCGCGCAGGCGCCGGGGGAGGCTGCCACAGCATCCAAACGAACGCCGGCCGCCGGCGATCCTGGCGGCGGCGAGGTCACCGGCCCCGCGCGCGGCGCAGGCAGCGCAGGCGCTGCTGTTGCCCCTGGCGCGCACGCTGGGCGCAGGCGCGTCGGGGACGAGCTCAGGGCGCGCCGCGCGCCAGATCTCTCCCGCGCTGCGATCCGCCAGGGCGCGGACCCTCGGGCCATGGAGCGCGTGGAGCGGATCGATGCCGCCAGCCCGCCCGCGGGTGTCGAGGTCCACCAGCGGCACGCATCCGACCTCACCCTTCGGGAGCGCGCGGCGCTGCTCGCGCAGGGGTACGCGCTCCAGGTCGAGCCGGACGGCTGGCTGACCTACTGGCGCCCGGCGCAGGCCGGCGACGGTGAGCGCCTGCCGGGCGTTGAGGCGCCGGAGGGCCCCACGAGCCGCGGCCGCCCCAGGCGCTCCGCCGGCGGATCGGCGAGGCGAACGCGTGGCGCCGGTGACTACGGACCTGACGACGAGGAGTAATTGCAGATGCCACACAGGCTACCCTTCCTGGTTCTCCTGGCAGCCGCGCTGCTCGCGCTCGCCGATCCCGGCGGAGCGCGAGCCCAGAGCGGCCCGGCGACGCCCGTGCCCGCCGATCAGCTGCCGGACCGCTGCGAGCAGAACGACTCGCCCGAGCGGCCGTGCGCGCTGGCGCTGGACGCCGTGAGCGGCCTGATGACCTTCGTGCCGGAGGGCGACGAGGACTACTACAGCGTCAACCTGGGCGCGCCGGCGGACACCGGCCTCGGGCTCGAGGTGGCCGTGCGCGGCACGGCGGGGCTGGACCTCCGGACGACCATCTCTCGCGCCGGCGAGGCCGTCCCGCTGGCGGTGTTCAGCACCCCGGCGCTCTCGGCGACGCTCCCCGCCGGCCTGACGGGCTGGATCCTCATCCGCGTGGAGAACCGAGCGCCGGGCCTGGCGGCCGGCCAGAGCTATCGGGTGGAGACCCGCTGGACGCTGCCGCCCGCGCTGGCGCCGGCGCCGCTCCCGGCCGGCACAGACGCCGCCACACCCCCCGCGCCCGACGCGCTTGAGAACAACTGGAGCCCCGAGGTGGCGTCCCCGATCGGCGTGGGCTTCGTCTACGACCTGACGTTCGCCTGCCCGGTCGCGGGCGGCTGCCCGGGGGGCGATCACGATTACCTGCGCGTCCCGGTGAAGCGTGGCCTGACCTACGTGTTCGCCACCTTCGACCTCGGCCCCGGAGTGGACACCGCGATCGACGTGTTCTGGCTGGACATGACGACGCCGGCGATCTCCAACGACGACGTGCGGGCCGGGACGGCCTTCCTGAGCATGGTGCGCTGGCGCGCGCCGGACAACGGCGAGGCGATCGTTCGCATCGCCCCGCGCACGGGCGGGCTGAACCCGGTGGTATTCGATCAGGCGGCCGGGCGCTACCGGTTCGCAGCGGCTCTGGCGGAGAGCGCTATCGGCCTCGATATCCAGCGGCGGGTTGCCGAGCAGGCGGGGGACGCGGCGCCCACGGCCGCGCCAGCGCCGGATGCGAGCGAGCCCGGCGCCGGGGCGGCGCCGGAGCAGATCACAGAGGGGGTGAGCACCGGCCCGGCGGTGATCGTCGCTGGTACGGTGATGCGGGACGGCCCGTCGGATGCCGCGCAGGAGCTGGAGCGCCTGGCGGCGGACACGCCGGTCGAGCTGATGGGCCGGGCCAGCGGCCTGTGGGTGCTGGTGAAGCCCGACCGCGGGCTCCGGCCCGGCTGGGTCCGCTACGCCGCGGTCCAGGCGCTCCGGCCACTGGGCAGCGCGCCGGCTGGCGGCACCGGCGGCGTGCCGGCGGCGTCCGCCGGCGATCCCGGGCTTGCTGCGGGCCAGGGCGGCGATCTGGCAGGCGGCGATACCGCGGGGGCGGGCGGCGTGAGGCGCCTCCCCGATCTCCCCGCGCCGGCGCCCGCGCCGGCCGCGCCCAAGGCGGCGCTCGTCGTACCGGTGACCGTCGCGGAGGCGCTGCCCGAGGGGGACGGCAGCGCGCCGCGGCCGCTCGCCGGCGTGCGCGTCCAGCTCGTGAGCGTGTTCGGCGACGTGCTGGTTGAGGCGGTGACCGGGGGCGCGGGCCGGGTCACCCTGCAGTACGACGTGCCGCCGGGGGCCGCCGTGCGCGTGCGCGTCCCGGCGTTCGGGGTTGAGGCCCCGGTGGAGAGGCAGAGTCCGGCCACCGCCATCGCCATCCCGGTGGCGGCGGCCGCGACGGGAGGTGCCCGATGACCACACGTGCAGCGATGGCGCTCCGGCAGCAGGATGCGATGGCCCGGGCCGAGGTTGCCCGCCAGTGGCGCGAGTGGCGCCGCTACCTTCAGGCGCACCTGACCCTGCTCACCACCTCGGATGACGAGGTCGTCGAGCCGGCCCTTGAGGCTGAGGAGGCGCGCGGCTCGGAGCGCGCCCGGGCGCAGCGCGACCTTGCCGCGCTCGAGCCGCAGCGGCGGGCGGTG
>ERZ777003.1421-NODE-1421-length-36005-cov-6.009458_pt1 | contig 36005 bp, 32 predicted proteins | sample MGYA00374956_ERZ777003 | MGnify/ENA primary metagenome ERZ777003 (study PRJEB29302, sample SAMN06268252) | bioreactor metagenome | isolation source: Joint BioEnergy Institute, California, USA | place: USA:Joint BioEnergy Institute, California, USA | collected... | reverse complement strand
CGCCGCGTTTGCCGATGACGGTCGGGGCGCCCTCGTCAATTCAGCCCGGCAGATCCAATACGCGTGGCGCAGCGAGCACCCGGGGGCGCCGGGCACGGCCGACGACTACGCCGGTGCGGCTCGGCGGGCGGCGCTGCGCATGCGGGCCGAGCTGTGGGAGGCCGTCTCGGGGAAACGAGGGGCGGCCGCCGCGGGTCACCAAGGAGGGAATGCACATGTCGACGATTGACGTGATGGAGACGCTGCTTGCCAGCGGTGCGGTGCTCAAGGGCCACTTCTTGCTTACCTCCGGCCAGCACAGCGACATGTACGTCGAGAAGTTCCGGCTTCTGGAGCGTCCGGACTTGACTGAGCCCATCATGCGAATGCTAGCCGACCGCTTTCGCGGCGCGGGCGTCGAGGTGGTACTCGGTCCGGCAGTGGGCGGGATCATTGTGGCGTACGAGATCGCCCGCCAGCTCGGCGTCCGGGCGGTTTTCGCCGAGCGGCAATGGGGCAACTTGACGCTCCGGCGCGGCTTTAAGCTGCGGCCGGGTGAGCGCTGCCTGGTGGTGGAGGACGTGGTCACGACCGGCGGGTCGGTACGGGAAGCGCTCGGCGTCGCCCGGCGGGCGGGTGCGGACATCGTCGGCGTGGCGTTGATCGCCGACCGCAGCGGGGGACAGGCGCTAGATTTCGGGGTGCCGGTTGAATACCTGGTTTCCCTGGACGTGCCGCACTGGGACGCCGACCAATGCCCGCTCTGCCGGGCGGGCGTGCCCATCGAGCACCGCGGGAGCCGTGATGTGCTGTGAACCGGACGGTAGAAAATGTCGGCGAGTTTGGTCTCATCGAGCAGCTGCGGCGCTGGCAGCAGTCCCGCCCGGGGCTGTTTGTCGGCATCGGCGACGACGCGGCGGTGCTGGCGGGGCCGTTGGGCTACAGGACGCTGTTTACCGCCGACATGCTGGTGGAAGGCGTCCACTTTTTCCCGGACGCGGATCCGTACAACCTGGGCCGCAAGGCGATGGCCGCCAACTTGAGCGACATCGCGGCCATGGGCGGAACGCCCACTTTCGCGACCGTATCGCTGGGCGTGCCGCCTGCGACGCCCGTAGAGCGGATAGACCGGCTGTATGCGGGTATGAGCGATGAGGCGGGGGCGTTTGGGGCGAGCCTTGTAGGAGGGGACACGGTCAAGGCGCCGGTGTTGACGGTCAGCATCGCGCTCCTGGGCGAGGTGGAGGAGCAGCGGTTGCTCTTGCGCAAGGGTGCCCGGGTCGGGGATCGGATCTGCGTCACCCACCGCATCGGGGACGCCGCGGCTGGGCTTCTGCTGCTAGAGCGACCCGATCTCCGTGTCCCGCCCGACACCCGCACGCGCCTACTGCACGCGCACTGGAGGCCGGTGCCCCGGGTCGAAGCCGGCCGGGAGCTGAGCCGGGGAATCGCTACGGCCGCGATTGACCTGAGCGACGGGCTGGCCGGCGACCTTCAGCGGCTGTGCGCTGCGAGCCGCGTGGGCGCCGTCATCGACGCGGCGTCGCTGCCGCTGTCGGATGACGTGCGCGCCGTCGCGGCCGCGGCGGGCCTTGACCCGATAGACATCGCCCTGCACGGCGGCGAAGACTACGAGCTTCTGTTCACCACATCGTTCCTGCGGGACGGCACCCAGGCTCTGCCGCGTTCGGGCGTACGATGCACCGTCATCGGCGAGATCGTGCCCCCGGAGCAGGGAATCTCTCTGCGCATGCCGGGCGGGGAACGGGTGCCCGTAGCCGAAGGCGGCTTCCGCCACTTCTAGGCGTGGCTGCGGGCGGCCCGCACGGGCGGATCGACGTAACCACCGCCGGCTGCCCGGTCCCACCGCCGGTTCCAGTCCAGCCTGTCCGGGGCGTACCGGCCAGCGCCCATCGATGGACGGGTCTCAGCGGCCGTGGCGCAAACGTAATGAACGAGGTTTTCGATCCAGCGCTGCTGGATGTCCCGCTCGTCAAAGCGGAGAGGCTTGGAGTTGAGTTCGAACACCCACATGCGTTCCTGGCCATCGACGCCAAGATCCATGGTCATCTCCACGAAATCACGGCCAAGGGCGCTCTCCATGGCCCGGGCCGCCCGCTCCGCCAGATCGGCCGCGCGCTCGACCAGCACGCGGGTGGTGTCCGCACCGAACGCCGCGGTGAGGGCGGCTTCCATGGACATGCGGCGCCCTCCCCGAGGCACGTGGGTCGTGATCTGACCGGGACCGGCGACTCGGGCCGCCCCTCCCGTAAAGCGCCACTGCCCGTCGGGTTGCTTTTGCACCAGCAGCCGCAGGTCAAAGGGACGACCGTTGACCCGGGCGAGGGCGATTCCCTGCTGGGCCAAGTAGGGCCGCCCGCGCACAAGCCTCAAGACGGCTTCCCACAACGATCCCCAACCGGAGAACACGGTGGTGCGGGTACGTCCGGGCCCGAGGTTGTAGCGTAGGCGCCAGCGCCCGCTGCCCGCGGGACTGATCTCCATCGTGCCGTTGCCCAGGCTGCCGCCGACGGCTTTCAAGTATACCCGCCTGTGCTGCTCGACGAAGCGGCGCAGCCGCGCCCCGTCCTTGAGCGGGATTGTGGCCGGCAGGTGATGGGCTAGCTCGGGATCCCGCCCAAGAGCCCGGGCGAGCATGGACTTGTTGAGGTAGTGGGGGTTGTAGACGCGCCCCTCCAGCTCCGCCATGAGCCGGCGCAAGCACTGCCGCACCGCGGGCCTGGATTCGGCGGTGCGGGTCGGGATGCGGTTGTAGACGACGTCCGGCATCGGAAACGAGCCGAAGTACCAGTGCCGGGCGCTGCCGGCGCCGGCCCGCCACCCCATGACTTTCCGGCGCCGCCAGTCGATGCCTCCGGGTGAGAACACATATACCAGCACTCCGTGTTCCCGGCCGGCCCGGCACAGCTCCGCGAAGGTGCGCCACTGGGGCCAGCGGGGGCCCCGTACCGACGAACCGTCCGGATACGTCGTTAAGATGCCCAAGACTGCCCGCGGCATCGTTACGTTCGCTCCCTTTCTGTCAGTTCGCCCGGCGGATCACAGGCCGGGGCACCGTTTTCGAACCCCGCCAGCCAGCGGGCAAAGCGAAGCGGCCGCTGTACCGACAGGCTTCGTGTGCGGGGGGAACCGGCCTCCCGCGTCATTTGCAGGAACGGCTTCGAGTTGACCTCGATCAGCCAGATCCGGCCCCGCCGGTCGACGCCGAGATCCAGGCCGAGTTCTCCGATGGGGCCGGCCAGTGTGTGCTCGATCTCCCGGGCGCACGCGAGGCCCGTTTCGTGCAGCTGGCGCAGCAGCGCCCCGGCCCGGGCGCCGAAGACCCGGCGCAAAAGCGGTCCGGCGCGGGCGCCCTGGCCGCCGCGGCTCAAATTGGCGGTGAAGTTGCCCGGTGCCGCAATCCGCACGTACATCTTGGTCAACGCCCAGTGGCCCCGGTTGCTGCGCTGGAGCAGGATGCGAATGTCAAAAGGCCGTCCCCGCCACGTCGCCAGGGGCACGCCCTGCTGGATGATGTACGGGCGGCCGCGAACGGCCCGCGCGACCCGGGCCCCCGCGGCGGCCAAGGTGGTCACGGGCTGCACGATGGCTCGGTCCTTGAGCTGGTAGGCCACGCTGTACCCGGAACCCGTCCGGCGCACGCAGATGATCCCAAGTCCCAGGCTGCCGCCGATGGGCTTGAGGAACGCCGTCCGCGAGCCGCTTAAGAATCGCTCGAGCTGCGCCGGGCCGCTGTAGCGCTCCGTCGGCGGCAAGAGGCGGGCGAGAAACGCACTGCGGGACAGCTCCTGGTGCATGCGCCACTTGTCGAAAAAGCCCGTGGCGTTGAACCACGCCGGCACTTGCCGGCCGAGGCGCTCCCGGAAGCGCATGTAGGGGGCGCTCCATTCCGTGCGCCGGGTTTGAATGCGGTCGTAGACCACATCGGGGATGGGGAACGCGCTGCGCCGCCAGCGCCCAAGAGGCCAGACGCCGCTGTACGTATAGCCGTACACGCACTTGCGCTCCCAGTCCACGTCGCGCGGCGCGAACACATACGCCCCGACGGCAAGCCGTTCGCCCCAGCGGGTCAAAGCGCGAAAGAAGGGATCATGTTCTCCGTAGAGTGTTCCGCCGCGGACCCGCAGGGCCAGGATGCCCACAAAGGGTCCGATGGCCAGTTCGCGCCGGACGGGATCTTTGCGCAAATGCAGCCGTGCCCCGTGGGGGATCCGGAGCCGGTTTAGGAGTCCAGCGTCCATGAGCACCCATGGAGTCGACTGTCCGGTCCGGTCCGGGGCGACGACGGCGCGGGCGGCTTCCTTTATGGGGCCGGCGGCGATCTCGATCTCGCCCCCGGAGAGCCCCAGGCGGGCCGCCACGGAAGCCGGCAAGACGACTTCATGGCGGCCCAGGTGTGGGGCGGCACCGATGAGGACGGGGTGGACTACCGGCATACTGTGGGGGGTCCCCTTTCCCGTCGCGGCGAGCCCTGGGCTTTGAGCCTGCCCGTCGCCCGAGGCGGTCAGCGGTCGGCGTGCTCTTCGGCCAGCTCCTCAACGGCGTTACCGTCGAACTCGTCGTCGCCGAGGTCGTCCTCGAACTCTTCATCGAGCTCGCTGTCCATAATCTCCCAGAGCTCGAGCGTCTTCTTGTCATCGCCGCCGGAACCGACGCTCGCGTACACCGGCACCCACAACGTCGTCTCCCCGATCACCTCCGCCGCGTAGCCGTCCTCGACCAAGACCTGCACGACCCCGTCCGCGTCCAGCGCGATCTCCCGCGCCCGGGGCTGCCTGGTGCACGCGATCCGGCACTCAGGGTGCAGCACCGCACCCGCCGAGCCGGTCAGGTACTGCACGGGCAGGTGCTCGTCAAACTCCACCGACTGCACGGAGACGGCCGTGTGGACCTTGCCGCGCCCGGAGTCCGATCCGTCGCCGTTGCCCGTGTAGGCGTACCAGACGTGGATGTCGTAAGACCCTTGCACCGCCACGCCTCCGCCGCCCGTCAGGACCGCCGTCACCCGGTGGTTGGTGATGCGGCAGCCCAAGAGGTCATCGGGATGGTACTTGGTGCGGAAGCGGTGGGTCCTCACAAACCCTCGCTTTCCCCGGGCACAGACCGCCTTGACAAAGATCTCCCGCAAGGCGCTCATGAGATCAATCACTCTCCTCCTCCTGGGTGGACCTCGATGTATGTTATGGAGGCGGGCCGGAGGGTGTTCCGCCCCGGGCCATCGCCAGCCCTCCGGGGCGTAGGCCGCCGGGGGGCCGGCGACGGCTCAAGGCTTAGCCCGCAAGCCACCGGCGCTTGAGGTCGACTCGCTCGTTCCAACGCCGTTCCTCGGCAACCATTTGGCGGATGAGGTCGATTTGCTCCCGGAACTCGTGGAACGACGGCGCTTGCTGCAGATCCCGCCATATCTGCAGGAAGCTCGGCCGCAGAGCCGGCTTGTCGGCCCGGTAAAAGGCGCGCTGGTTGGCCAAGGACAGGAAGACGTTGCGGCGCAGGCGCGGGTAGTCGGTGGCGACCACCTTGGCCAAACAGAGGACGGCCTGGGCGTACTGGGGCGAGATGAGCCAGCTGCCCGGCGTGCGGTATTCAAAGCCGCCGTGGGGCTGGGAGCGCCAGTCGCCCAAAAAGCCGTAGCGCGGCCGGCGCAGGCGGGAACTGCGCGGGTTTTCGAGAAACAGCACCGGTAAGGCCAGGTAGTTGTCCAGGGCTTGCAAGAGGTCGGTGGAGAGGCGAATGTTGCTGAAGTGAACGTGGCCGCCGATGGAGAAGCGCCTGAGCGACGTGCCGCCGGCCTCGAAGTTGATCCGGTAGCCGCGCACGGTGCTCGCGGCCCGGGCGATGGCCTGCCGCAAGTTTTCGACCAGCTGCAGCGGGTCAGGGCTGGGATCAGGCCGGACCTCGGCCAGAGGGTAGACCAGCACCCCGTGGCGCATGAAACACGCCCGGTCGAGGCCGACCGTGCCGAAGCGGGTGAAAAAGCGGGAGGCGCTGACGGTGCGACCGCTCACCCGGCTGCGGAGGATGAACTCGGGGTCCGCGCCGAGCACGACTTCACGCCCGGGCGTTTCGCCGGCGGCTGCCGCCCGGGCGTCGGCTACGGCCGCCGCATACGTTTCCATGGCGTGAGCGAAACGCCGCGCCAGCCGGGCGTCCAGCGACGGGGCGGGCACGACCCGGACGACGGCCAGCTGGCCCCCGGAGGCGACTCCGACGTCGACCGCGCCGAAATGCAGGCCCAGCGCGTAGCAAGCCCGGCGCGCGATGTGCCGCACCCGGGCCAATAGGCGAGAGCTTCCGATGGGTCCGTGCCGCAGCCGTCGCCCCGACCAGACCATAACCGCCAGCGTGCGCAAGTCAAAGACGAACACCCGCCAGCGGGCTTCGAGTCCCGGCACGGCGGGGATGTTGTTCAGGCGCAGCATGGTGTGGCACTCCGGTCCGGTGGCGTTGAGGATGGCGTCCCGTGCGTTGACGACCCACTGGCCGTTGTCGTAGCCATGGGTGGCGCCCCAGCGGATGACGCACGTCCAGTCGCCGGGCTGGAATTCCTGGGAAAACACGTATTCCGGCAAGCGCCTGACCAGGGCGGGATGGGGCGCGCGTTCCCCGTAGATCACGAGGCAGCTCAAAGGGGAGAACCTCCCCGCGGGCGTGATGGGATGTAACACAATATGCGGGACGGCGAAGGGGTGCAAAGGGATCGCCCGGTCCGTCCGGAACTTACTCGGCGAAGGAGGAGCAGCCCCCGTGGACGCATACGTTTTTCAAAACATCAGCCCCCTGGACCATCGCTACCAAGTCAGCGACCCCGACCTCGCGGCGGAGTTGCGGATGTATTTGTCGGAGGACGCCTTTGTCCGCTGCCAGCTCGAGGTGGAGGTGGCGCTGACGGAAACGCTGGCTGCCCGCGGCCTGTGCGCGCCGGAGGTGGCGCAGGCGGTACGGGCGGCGGCCGCGCAGGTGACGCCGGCGGAGGTGTATGAGCGGGAGCGCACGACGCGCCACAACATCCGTGCCCTGGTCAACGCCATACGCGACCGGCTGCCCGAGGCGGCCCGGCCGTACGTGCATTTCACCGCCACGTCCATGGACATCATGGACACGGCGCGCGCGCTGCAGTATCGAGGGGTGACGCAATCGGTGCTGCTGCCGCGCCTTGGCGGCCTTCTGGAAACCTGGATCGCGCTGGCGCGGCGGGAAGCGGAGACGCTTCAAATCGGCCGCACCCACGGGCAACACGCGGTACCGATTACCTTTGGCTTCGCGGTCAGCGAGTACGTGGCGCGGCTGGGCGAGCGCATGGAACGCATCGCGCAGGCTGCCGCCAACCTGCGGGGCAAGATGGCCGGCGCGGTCGGAGCGTACAACGCCTCGGCGCTGTTTTTCCCCGATCCGGACGCCTTTGAACGGGAAGTGCTCGCGCGCCTTGGCCTTGAGCCCGGCGAGCACGCGACGCAGATCGTGATGCCGGAGTACGTCACCGACTACGTTCACGCCCTCGTCAGCTGCTTCGGCGTGCTGGCCAACTTCGCCGACGACATGCGTCACCTGCAGCGCAGCGAGATAGGTGAAACCGGGGAGGCTTTTGATCCGCTGCAGGTCGGCTCGTCCACCATGCCCCACAAGCGCAACCCGTGGAACTTCGAGCACGTCAAAAGCCTTTGGAAGACGTTCATGCCCCGCATGACGACGGTGTACATGGACCAGATTTCCGAGCACCAGCGGGACCTGACCAACTCGGCGTCGAGCCGCTTCGTCGTGGAGGTGATCGCGGGCTTGGCCCTGGCGGCGGGCAGGCTAAGGCGCGAGTCGGAGCGCCTCGTGGTGGACCGGGCGGCCATGGCCCGCAACTTCGCCCGGTCCAAAGACAACATCATTGCAGAACCGCTCTACATCCTGCTGGCGAGCGCCGGCCACCCTGACGCGCACGAGGCGGTGCGGCGGCTCACGTTGGCAGCGGAGCGGGAAGGCCGGCCTCTCCCCGAGATCGTCGAGGAGCAAGCCGAGCTCGCCCCGTACCTGGGCCGGCTGTCGCCGGAGCAGCGGGCGGTGATCGCCGAGCCCGAGCGCTACGCCGGCATTGCCGCCCGCAAGGCGCTGGCCGTTTGCGACCGGTGGGAGGAGCGGCTTGGCAGGATTTTGGCGAACAAAAACTGAGATGAGCAACCGAATGTACGGAAACTAGGTTGTCATTCCCGCGCCGATCTGGTAACATTGGGGCGTAAAACGACCGGAATCCGAACGATGTGGAGTCCGGCGGGAGGCTATGTTCATGAACGGCGCGGATTCGCCGGCGGCGCCCGTCCTGTACCGGGGTAAGGCAAAGACGGTGTACGGGACGGACCGGCCGGACCGGGTACTGGTTCGATTCCGGGACGACATCACGGCGGGCAACGGCCAAAAGCGGGCGGAGATATCCGGCAAAGGGGAGTTGAATAGCCGGATCTCCGCCTTGCTCTTTTCAGAACTGGAGCGGGCCGGGGTGGCTACGCACTATGTAGCCGATGGTGGGCCCGCGGCGCTGCTTTGCCGGCTGGTGCAGATTCTTCCCTTGGAAGTCGTTGTGCGCAACCGCGCGGCCGGCTCGCTCAGCGCCCGCCTGGGCTTGCCTGAAGGCGAAGTGCTGCCCGAGCCCATCGTGGAGTTTTACTACAAGCGCGACGACCTTGGGGACCCGTTGGTCAATCGTGACCACATCCGGATCCTCGGCATCGCCTCCGACGCCGTCCTGGAGCGGATCGAGGCCATCGCCCGGCGCGCCAACGAGGTGCTCGCGGAGCGCTTTGCCAGGGCGGGGCTCACGCTGGTCGACATCAAGCTCGAGTTTGGCCTAGCCGGCGACGAGCTGCTCGTGGCCGACGAGATCTCTCCCGACACTATGCGGGTGTGGGACGCCGACAGCGGCGAACGGCTGGACAAGGACCGGTTTCGCCGGGATTTGGGCGGGGTGCGCGAAGGCTACGAGACGATCTTGCGGCGGCTAGAGGGAACCGTCTCGTCCGTGGCCGTGTTCACGGTTTGTGTGCGCGTTTTTCCCAAAGAGGGTATGCTGGATCCCCAAGGGCGGGCAGTCCGAGACGGCCTGCATACGCTCGGGTTCCCGGGCGTCCGGGACGTGCGGGTGGGCAAGGCGATCCGGCTGGACGTGGTCGCACCGTCCGCGGCGGCGGCCCGGGACCAGGCGGAAGACATGGCCCGGCGTGTCCTGGCCAATCCCGTCATCGAGCAGTTCACCGTCGAGGCGGTCCTGCCCCAGGGGGGATCGCGGTGAAGTGCGCCGTCATTGTCTTTCCCGGCTCCAACTGCGACCGCGACGCCCACCGGGCGGTGGCCGAAGTGCTCGGCGAGCGGGCCGTCTACGTCCGCCACGATGCGACGAACCTGCAAGATGCCGACCTGGTTTTGTTGCCGGGCGGGTTTTCCTACGGCGACTACTTGCGGGCCGGTGCGCTGGCCCGCTTCGCGCCCGTCATGGAAGCCGTGCGGCGCTTTGCTGCCGCGGGTGGACCGGTGCTCGGGATTTGCAACGGCTTTCAAATCTTGTGCGAGGCGGGGATGCTGCCGGGGGCGCTCGTGCGCAACCGGGACCGCCGTTTCGTCTGCCGCCCTGTACACCTCGTCGTGGAAAACACGGAGACGCCGTTTACGAGCCGTTACGCCCCGGGCCAGGTGATCCGGCTGCCCATCGCCCACGGCGAAGGGTGCTACGTCGCCCCGGGCGAGGTCCTGGATGAGCTTGAGCGGACCCGGCGCGTCGTGTTTCGCTACTGCCACCCAAGTGGGTCCGTCACGGCGGAGGCGAACCCCAACGGTTCCGCCCGCAACATCGCCGGCATCGTCAACGAAGCCGGCAACGTGCTCGGGCTCATGCCCCACCCGGAGCGGGCGGTGGAAGCGTACATGACGAGCACGGACGGCCTTGCGATGTTCGCCGCGGTGCGGGATTGGCTGGCTGGACCCGGCGCCCGGGCCGTTTCCCGGGATCAAGCTGCGGCCGGCGCAACAACAGGAGGTGCACGACGGGTATGAGCGTTCACGCTCCGTGGCGGGCCATGGGGCTCAAAGACGCTGAATATGAGCGTATCCGGGAGCTATTGGGCCGGGACCCAAACCGCGTGGAACTGGGCATGTTTGCGGTTCTCTGGTCCGAGCACTGCGCCTACAAGCACTCAAAACGCCTGCTCAGGCGGTTTCCGGCCAAGGGCGAGGCGGTCGTCGTCGGCCCCGGGGAGAACGCGGGCGTGATCGATGCCGGCGCGGGCGACACGCTGGTCGCGTTCCGTTGCGAGTCCCACAACCGGCCGTCAGCCGTGGAGCCGTACCAGGGCGCGGCCACCGGCGTCGGGGGCATTTTGCGGGACGTGCTTTCCATGGGAGCCCGGCCCATCGCGCTCCTGGATTCGCTGCGCTTTGGGCCGCTGGACGACGAGCGGGTGCGGCATTTGGTGTCGGGCGTGGTGGCGGGCATCAGCGGCTACGGCAACAGCGTCGGCGTACCGACGGTCGGCGGCGAGATCCAGTTCGACCCGGGCTACCGGCATAATCCCCTCGTGAACGTGATGTGCGTCGGCATCTTGCCCCGGCAGCGGCTGACCCGAGCAGTGGCTGCAGGACCGGGCAATACCGTCATCTACGTCGGTTCTCCGACGGGGCGCGACGGCATCCACGGCGCGACATTCGCCTCCGATCAGCTGGGGCGGGAAACCGAGTCCCGCCGGCCGGCGGTGCAGATTGGCGACCCTTTCGCCGAGAAACTCCTGATCGAGGCGTGCCTCGAGCTCATCGACCAGGGATTTGTCGTCGGCATTCAGGACATGGGCGCGGCCGGCCTCACGTCTTCTAGCGCCGAGACCGCCGCCCGGGGCGGCTGCGGCATCGAGCTGGATCTTGACTTCGTGCCGCAGCGGGAAACCGGGATGGACGCGTACGAGATTATGCTGTCGGAATCCCAGGAGCGCATGCTCGTCATCGTCCGCCAGGGGTACGAGGAAGAGGTGCACGCGATCTGCCGCCGGCACGGCGTGCCGAGCGCCGCCGTCGGCACCGTCATCGCCGAGCCGGTGCTGCGGGTGCGCCACCACGGGGAGGTCGTGGCCGAAGTGCCGGTGGAGGCTCTGGCCGGCCAGGCGCCCGTGTACGATCCGCCGGCGGAGCGGCCGGCGGACCTCGCCGCGCGCCAAACGTTGGACATCTCTTCCGTACCTGTTCCCCAAGATCTGAAGGCGGTGTTGCTCCAGCTCCTCGGAAGCCCGACCATCGCCGAAAAGGCGTGGGTGTACAGCCAGTACGACTACGAGGTCGGCGCTGGAACGGTTCTCGGCCCCGGCCGGGCGGATGCGGCCGTCGTCCGCATCCCCGGCACCCGGCGGGCGGTGGCGCTCAAAATGGACGGCAATGCCCGCTACGTAGCGCTCGACCCGCTGACCGGCGGGATGATCGCAGTCGCGGAGGCGGCGCGCAACGTCGTTTGCGCCGGGGGTCGTCCTGTGGCGATCACCAACTGCCTCAACTGGGGCAGCCCCGAAAAGCCCGATGTCTTTTGGACCATGAAGGAAGCCGTCGAAGGCATGAGCCGGGCGTGCGAGGCGTTGGGAACGCCCGTAACCGGCGGCAACGTCAGCCTCTACAACGAGCACGAGGGAACTCCCATCCCGCCCACGCCTATCGTCGGGATGGTGGGCGTCATCGACGATCTCGACCAGGCGGTGGAAATGGGGGTTCCGGAGGAAGGGCTTGCCGTCGCGCTCCTCGGGGAAACCCGGGAGGAGTTGGGCGCGAGCGAGTACTTGGCCGTCGTCCACGGCCAGGTGCGGGGCTTGCCGCCCCGGATCGACCTCGACCTGGAGCGCCGCGTGCAAGAGGCGTGCCTGACCGCGATCCGGGCAGGGCTGATAAGAAGCGCCCACGACTGCTCCGACGGGGGCCTTGCGGTGGCGCTGGCCGAAAGCTGCCTCGTGGGCGGCGTTGGCGCCCGCATCGAGCTCGCCGCAGCCTTTCGGCCCGACGCGCTCCTCTTTGGTGAGAGCCAGTCCCGCGTCATCGTGGCTTTAAGGGAGGAGGACTGGCCGGCTCTGGAAGCCATCGCCCGCGAGGCCGCGGTACCCATGCAGCGCCTTGGGAGCACGGGCGGGCGGCAACTGGTGATCGACGTGGGCGGGGCGTGTGCTGTGCGGGCGGAGCTGGACGAGCTTGACCGGGCCTGGCGCGGTGCTATCCCGGGCACGATGGACCCGGGAGGGGAGGCGTAGTCCATGTGCGGCGTCATCGGCGTTTACGGGCCGCCCGGCTCCCGGGCGGCGGACCGGCTCTACCTAGGCCTTTACGCGCTGCAGCACCGGGGCGAGGAGAGTTGCGGCATCGCGGTGTCCGACGGCGAGCGGGTGCGTGTCGTGAAGGGGATGGGCCTCGTCCCCGACGTATTTGACCGGGAGAGGTTGGCGGCCTTGCCGGGGGCCATCGGCGTCGGCCACGTACGCTACTCGACCACCGGGGCGTCGGAGGTGGCCAACGCCCAGCCGCTCACCGCCCATACTAGCCGCGGACCCAGTGCCGTAGCCCACAACGGCGACCTGGTCAACGCCCGCGACTTGCGCACGCAGCTTCTGCAGCAAGGCTCCGTCTTTCAGACGACGACCGATTCCGAAGTCATTTTGAACCTGTTTGCCCGCTGGGCCGACGATGACGAGGAGACGGCCGCGATACGCACCATGACCGCGATCCGGGGCGGGTACGCGGTGGTGTTGCTCACCAGGGATCGGCTGCTGGCCTTCCGCGACCCGTTTGGAATCCGGCCGCTTTGCTGGGGAAAGGCGGGCGAGACGTTCATCGTCGCCTCCGAGAGCTGCGCCCTGACCGCGCTCGGAGTGGAGCAGGTGCATGAGGTGGCGCCCGGAGAGCTGTTGACCGTTGATGCGCGCGGCATGCACCGGCGGCGGCTGCCCGAAGGGCGCGACGGGCGGGCGCCGTGCGCGTTCGAGTACATTTACTTCTCCCGGCCCGACTCGGAGCTTCTCGCCAGAAACGTGCACCTGGTGCGCAAAGCCATCGGCCGCCGTCTATACGAGGAGCACCCGGTGGAGGCCGACGTCGTCATCGCCGCGCCCGACTCCGGAACGTCGGCGGCCATGGGCTTCGCCGAGGCGGCCGGCCTGCCCTTCGAGATCGGCCTTGTCAAGAATCGCTACGTCGGCCGGACGTTTATACACCCGGAAGAAGGCATGCGCCACCTTGCGGTCAAAGTCAAGCTCAACCCCAACCGGCAAGTGCTGGCCGGAAAGCGCGTGGTCGTTCTGGACGATTCCATCGTGCGGGGCACCACGTCCCAGCGCACGGTGGCGCTCGTCCGGGAGGCGGGCGCCCGGGAAGTGCACATGTATGTCGCCGCGCCCCCCTTCTTGCACCCGTGCCATTACGGCATCGACATCTCGTCCCGGCGGGAGCTCATCGCGGCCCAGCGCAGCCTGGAGGAGATCCGGCGGTTTATCGGAGCGGATTCCTTGTACTACTTGAGCGTCGAGGGCCTGTGCGCGGCGGTGGGCGTGCGGCCGGAGCAATTGTGCCTGGCGTGCATGACGGGAATGTACCCCGAACCGGTGCTCGGCCAATCGCCTGCGCACGGCCACGTCCTGGAAGGGAGCGGTCGCGGTGAGTGACGGCTTGACTTACAAGGAGGCCGGCGTCGACATCGAAGCCGGATACCGGGCCGTGGAGCGAATTAGGGCGCTGGTCGGCCCGACGCTGGGTCCGGAGGTGCTCCTGCACGTAGGCGGTTTCGGCGGCGCGTACGCCCTCGGCGACGGCGACGACGCCCCGGTGCTCGTGGCCGGGTGCGACGGCGTAGGCACCAAGCTCAAGATCGCCTTTATGACCGGACGGCACGACACGGTCGGCATCGACGCGGTCGCCTACTGCGTGAACGATATCCTCTGCCACGGCGCGCGGCCCATCTTCTTCCTCGACTATGTGGCGGTGGGCAAGCTCCATCCCGCCCAGGTGGAGGCCATCGTGCGGGGCGTCGCGGCCGGTTGCCGTGAGGCAGGCTGTGCGCTGCTAGGCGGTGAGACCGCGGAGATGCCCGGTTTTTACGCGCCGGGCGAATACGACATCGCCGGATTTGCCGTGGGCGTCGTCACAAGAAACCGGCTCATCGACGGAGGCCGCGTCGCACCGGGCGACGCCATCGTAGGCCTCGCGTCCACCGGCTTGCACAGCAGCGGGTATTCGCTGGCCCGGCGCGCGCTGCTTGAGCTGGCCCGGTTGCCGCTGGAGGGCCTGGTGCCGTCCCTAGGCCGGACGCTGGCCGAGGAGCTGCTTGAGCCGACCGCCATCTATGTGCGGCCGGTCTTGAGCCTCTGCGACGCCGTCGACGTGCGGGGCATCGCCAACATCTCCGGCGGCGGCCTTCCCGAAAACTTGCCGCGGGCGATGGCTCCCGGCACCCGGGCGCGCGTCTACTGGGGCCGCTGGCCGGTGCCGCCCATCTTTGATCTGATCCAAAGCGCGGGGCGCGTGCCCGCCGGAGAAATGCTGCGGACTTTCAACCTCGGAGTCGGCATGTGCGTCATCGTCCCGGCGGAGCAGGCGGCGGACGCCGTGCGGCACTTGGCCGGACACGGACAGCAGGCGTGGGTCATCGGGGAAGTTGTGGCCGGCGAGCCTGGCGTGGACGTCGTCGGTTTCGGCGAGGACGGCCTATGATTCGCCTGGCGGTGCTCGTGTCAGGCCGGGGCAGCAACCTGCAGGCGATCCTCGCCGCGGCGGCCGCGGGCCGGGTAGCGGCCGACCCGGTGCTCGTCATCTCCGACAACCCCCAAGCGCCGGCCCTCGACATCGCCCGAAGCTACGGACTGGCGGTCCTAGGCGTCGCGCCGAAGGAGGCGGGGGGCCGGGCGGCGTTTTTCCGGCTCGTGGAGCGCGAGCTGGCGGCGGCCCGTGTGGATCTTGTCGCCCTCGCGGGATTTATGCGGATCTTGCCGGCCCACATCGTGAGCCGGTTCCGCTGGCGCATCCTCAACATCCACCCGTCGCTCTTGCCCGCGTTTCCCGGGCTTGATGCGCCCCGGCAAGCCATCGAGTACGGGGTACGCGTGAGCGGCTGCACGGTGCACTTTGTGGATGAAGGGGTCGACAGCGGGCCTATCGTGCTGCAGGCCGCCGTGCCGGTGCTGCCTGGCGACACGCCCGATACCCTTGCCGCGCGCATCCGCGAGGAGGAGCACCGGATCTACCCGGAGGCCATCCACCTCTTCTCCCAAGGGCGGCTCCGGGTGGAAGGCCGGCGGGTGCGCATCCTTGACCCATTGGCGTAGCGGACAGGAGGCGAAAAATGTGCAGGCCATTACGGGGCGGCGAGCCCTGATCAGCGTGTCGGACAAGCGGGGCGTGGTCGAGTTTGCCAGGGGTCTTGCGGCCCTCGGTTTCGAGATCGTGTCGACCGGGGGCACCGCTGCCGTCCTCCAGGAGCACGTGCCCGTCACGCCCGTGAGCGCGGTGACCGGGTTTCCCGAGATTTTGGACGGGCGCGTCAAGACGCTGCACCCCAGCGTCCACGGCGGCATCTTGGCCCGGCGGGACCGGGCGGATCACATGGCCGCCCTCGCGGAGCACGGTATGGCGCCCTTTGACGTGGTGGCCGTGAACTTGTATCCGTTTGTGGAGACTATCCGGCGCCCCGGATGCACGCTGGAGGAAGCCGTCGAGCAGATCGACATCGGGGGCCCCGCTATGGTGCGGGCGGCCGCCAAAAATCACGCCTACGTCTGGGTCGTGGTCAACCCGGAGCGCTATCAGGCGGTGCTGGATGCGTTGGCCGCGGACACTGACCAGGAAGCCGATGCGGCTGTCCTCCTCCGCCGCACCCTGGCGCAGGAGGCGTTTGCCCACACCGCTGCCTATGACGCCGCCATAGCGGCGTATCTGGAGGGCCAGCTTTTGGCCCGAGAGGTCGGTGGGCCGGCCGCAGGGGACGACGGCGCCGCCGGGGAGGGAACGCCGGACGGGGGCCGCACCGATTTCCCCGCGGTGTGGCAGGTGCGGCTCGTGCGGACGCAGGCGCTTCGATACGGTGAGAACCCGCACCAGGCCGCCGCGTTTTACGTCGAGACTCCGCCGGCCGCGGGCACCATCGCCGCGGCCGAGCAGCTGCAGGGTAAGGAGCTTTCCTATAACAATATCCAGGACGCCCACGCCGCGCTGGAGATGGTGCGGGAGTTTGACCGGCCGGCCGTGGCCGCGGTCAAGCACACAAACCCGTGCGGCCTCGCCCTGGGGGATACGGTGGCGGAAGCCTTTGCCCGCGCTCGGGATGCGGATCCGGTTTCCATTTTCGGCGGCATCGTGGCCGCGAACCGGACCGTTGACGCGGCGGCGGCCGCGGCCATGCGGGAACTATTTCTAGAGGTGATCATCGCGCCCGACTTCGATCCGGAGGCTCGAGCGATCTTGGCCGGCCGGCCCAACCTGCGCCTCTTGCGGGTGCAGCCGTGGGCGCCGCCGCGGAGGTACTTTGACGTAAGGAGCGTGGGCGGCGGGATTTTGGTGCAGGAGGCCGACTGGCGCCCTGAGCGTCTCGACCCGGCGGTGGAGCGGGTCGTTACCCGGCGGGCGCCTAGCCCCGAGGAGTGGGCGCAACTCGAATTCGCGTGGAAGGTCGTCAAGTATGTCAAGTCCAATGCCATCGTGCTCGCGCGGGATTGGGTCGCCATCGGGGTCGGCGCAGGCCAGATGAACCGCGTCACGGCCGCACGGCTTGCCCTGGAGCAGGCTGGAGAGCGGGCGCGGGGGGCGGTGCTCGCGTCCGAGGCGTTTTTCCCGTTCGCGGACGTGGTGGAAACGGCCGCCCAAGCGGGCATTACGGCCATCGTCCAGCCGGGTGGATCGCGGCGGGATGCCGACTCCATCGCGGCCGCGGACGCGGCGGGCATCGCCATGGTGTTCACCGGCAGGCGGCACTTCCGGCATTGAGCCCGCCCGCTGGCACGGAGGAGGATGAACATGCGGGTACTCATTGTCGGCCAAGGCGCCCGGGAGCATGCCCTCGCCTGGGCGCTCGCGAAAAGCCCCCACCTGGAGCGGCTTTACTGCGCCCCGGGCAACTCCGGCATCGCCGCGGTCGCCGAGTGCGTGCAGGTGGCTCGCGGGGGCGCCGCTGACCTGGCCGAGTGGGCGGCGGAGAACGGGATCGATCTCACGGTCGTGGGGCCGGAGGTGCCGCTGGTCGCCGGCATTGCGGACGCCTTCGCGGCGCGCGGTTTGCGCTTGGTCGGGCCCTCGCGGGATGCAGCCCTCATCGAGGGGAGCAAGGTCTTTGCAAAGGACCTGATGGCCCGGTGGGGCATCCCGACGGCCGCTTACCGGGTGTTCTCAGACCCCGGGGAGGCCCGCGCCTACGCCCGCCGGCAGCCGCTGCCCGTGGTCATCAAGGCCGACGGGCTTGCCGCGGGCAAGGGCGTGACGGTGGCTTGGGACTGGGAAACCGCCGACGCGGCCATCCGGGCCGTGATGGAGGAACGGGTTTACGGCGAGGCCGGCGAACGGGTCATCATCGAAGAATTTTTGCCCGGCCGGGAGTTGAGCGTGCTGGCTCTCACCGACGGGCACACGGTGGTGCCCCTGGCACCAGCCCGGGACCACAAGCGAGTGGGGGACGGCGACACCGGCCCCAACACAGGCGGCATGGGCGCCTTTTCCCCCGTGCCCGGGGTGACGCCGGCGCTCGTTGAGCGTATCCGGGACGAGATTCTCGTGCCCACCGTGCGGGCGCTGGCCGCCGAAGGCCGCCCCTACCGGGGCGTGCTGTACGCCGGTCTCATGCTCACGGACCAAGGACCTAAGGTCGTCGAGTTCAACTGCCGCTTTGGTGACCCGGAGGCCCAGGTGGTCGTGCCTCGCCTGGCTACCGATTGGCTGACCGTGTTTGACGCGCTGACGCGCGGCCGCTTGCACGAGGTGGAGCTGAAGTGGCGTGACGAGGCGGCGGTGTGCGTCGTGATGGCGTCCGCAGGCTACCCGGGCACGTATGAGACCGGCCGGCCGATTCGGGGCCTTGAGGCGGCGTCCGCCGAGCCCGGCGTCCTCGTGTTCCATGCGGCGACTCGCAGGGACGGCGACGCCTGGGCGACCAGCGGCGGAAGGGTACTGGCCGTCACCGCCCTGGGCGCAGGGCTGGCGGCGGCGCGGGAGCGCGCGTACCGGGCCGTGGGGCATATCCACTTCGACGGCATGCACTACCGGCGGGACATCGCGAACAGCGCCTTGACGGTTTCCTCCTCGGGTGACACGTAGACCGTGCGATGGTGGTCATAGATGACCATCCCCGGGCGGGCGCCCCTTGGTTTGCGCACGTGTCGCACCCGCGTCCAGTCCACGGCCACGTTGCTGGAGAGCCGGGCTTTGCTAAAGTAGGCGGCGAGCTGCGCCGCGTCCGCCACATCGTCTTCGAGCGGCTCCCCGTCCACCTGCAAAATGACGTGGGCGCCCGGCAGGTCCTTGACATGCAGCCAAATGTCGTCCGGCCGCGCGGTCTTGAGGGTGAGCCGGTCGTTTTCCCGGTTGCTGCGGCCGATCAGTACCCGCGCGCCCCGGCGGGTGCGGGCGACGAGGGGTCCCGCGGCGCTCCCGCTGGCCGGTGGCTTGGCCCGGGTCGGCTCAGGGCCGTGAGAAGACGCCGGTTCACCGCGCCGGGCGCCGGGAGCCTGCAGCTTGGGCTTAGGCAGCACGCCGGCGCCCGCGAGTTCCGTCGCGATCTCCGCCAGTGCCCCAGCTTCGTCGGCCATTTCGATGTGCAGCGCGACCTGCTCCAGGTACGCGAGCTCAACCAGGGCGGCGTCCAACTGAGCCCGCACGGCTTCCTGGGCCGAGCGGGCTTTCGCGTAGCGCTTGAAGTACCGCTGGGCGTTCTCGGCAGGCTCGAGCGCCGGGTCAAGCGGGATGGTGACCGGCGCGCCCCCCGCATGGTAGTTGGCTACCGTCGCTGACGGCCCGCGCTTGAGCTCGTGCAAGTGCGCGGTGAGAAGCTCCCCAAAGAGGCGGTACTCGTCGGCCCGCTCGGCGTTGGCAAGATCGTGGCGCAAGTTCTCGACTTTGCGCACCAGCCGCTCGATGGCCGCTGCCGTCGCACGACCGAGACGCTGCTTTTCCCGGTCGATCGCGACGACCTGCAGGCGGTGGTCGAAATACGTTGCCGCCGCTTCGCTGGCACTGGCGCACGCGCGGACGCTTCCTTGGACGTGCACCGGCCGGAACGCCCAGAAGTCGGTGGGTTTCCCGCTGTCATCCACGATGAGCACGGGCTCAAACCGGCCCGCGGCCACCGCCCCGGCGAGGGTGACCACGGTGTCAGCGACGCGCTCAAGCGCCCGGGCGGTCATCTCTCCGTGGGTGCAGTCCGGATCGACGCCCGAGCGGGCGAGAACCTCCCGCACCGCGAACGGTCCAAACCCGTCGTACAGCTCGGCGATGGTCCGGGCGACCTTCTGAGGGCCGGGCTGCAGGGCGAGCAGGCGGGCGACGTCCGGTCTTTGGGCCGCGCGAGGATCGCGCTTTTTTGGCAGCGGCGGCGGCTCATAGATCTCGCCGGGCACGAGCTGCCGCCGTGGGCCGGCGCCCGTCGCGGAGCGGTGCATCGCGTCAAGGATACGCCCGGTCCCTTCTTCCACGAGGATCACGTTGCTGTGGCGACCGGTGAGCTCGACGATGAGGACGAGCCGCACGCGCCGGCCGCTTGAGTCGATCGTCTCGCAGGTGAGATGGATGATCCGGTCGAGCCCCACTTGCGAGACGTTGAGGATTCGGGCCGGCTCGAGATGCTTGCGCAGGAGCATGCAAAAGGCGGGCGGGTGCGTGGGGTTTGGGGGCGCGGCATCGGTGAGGTGCATCCGGGCGTGCTGCGGGTCGGTGCTGATGAGGAGCCGGTGATTGCAGCCGGGCATGCGGCAGGCGAGCACCAAGGTCCGGGCGTCGGGCTGATGAATCTTGTGGATGCGGGCCGCAGTCAAGATCGATTGAAGTTCGGCGGCGACGGCGGCCGCAAAGAGGCCGTCGAAAGGCATGGTCATTCCTCCGCAGGAGGGGTCGGCGGTGTCCGGGGACCATTGTACCACACGGGTTGGCGGCGTTGGGGGCGAGTGCTCGCACTGCAGGAGGCGAGCTGCGGGCGGCGAAAATACGATCGGATCAAGGGGGGCCTGGCATGCGGGTATTGGCAGCGGTACTGGCGGCAGCGCTGTTCGTTGTGGCGTGGGCCGGTGACATCGGTTACGGTCAGGTGGACAGCGCGGTTGTCCGGCTGGAAACCGGGCTGCGGTTCGTGGCCCTCGGATGGGCCCGGGAAGGCCAGGAACATCTCCAGCAGGCGGTTCGGCTCGCCCCCGGCTGGACGGAGGCCCGGGTGCTGCTCGCCTTGAGCCACCATGCCCAGGGCCAGTGGGAGCAGGCGCTTGCCCAGTACGAGGCAGTGCTCGAGCGGGACCCGGACCTCGGCGCACTGCGGGTGCTCATGGGTGACATTTACTTCGCCCAAGGGCGCCTGGACGAGGCCGCGCAGGAGTATTCCGCGGCGCTGGCGCATGCCGACGGAGCGGGCTGGGCCTACTACGGTCTCGGCCGCGTGCAGCAGGTTAAGGGCGAAGACGGCGCTGTGGACATGTACGCCGCGGCGGTTTCCCATGCGCCGGACCTGCTGGATGCCCGCATCCGTCTTGGCCGGCTGCTGCGGGCCAGCGGGCGCCTTGAGGAGGCCCTGGAGCACTTGCAGTACGCCCAGCGGCTCAACAGCCGCCTGCCGGAGGTCCGGCTCGAGCTAGGTATCGTGTACGAACTGCTCGGCCGTATTGCCGAGGCCGAGCACGAGTACCGGATGGTCATCCAGCTCGATCCGGCCAACGACGAGGCGCTTCTGCGCCTCGGGACGCTGGAGGCGGCCCACGGCGACACATGATTCGCCCCCGGGGGAAATATGCATGAAGTGCTGCCTGCGTGCAGGCGGCACTTCTTTTCCCCCGAGGGGGGCTCCCGATGGCCGAACCCCTTTGGCACCAGCTCTCGGCCCAAGACGCGGTGCGCCGTGCCGGCACGCACGCCGGGCGAGGGCTGTCAGACGCCGAAGCCACTAAGCGGCTTGCCCGTTTCGGGCCCAACCGCCTTCCGGAGCAGGAAGGCGCCTCTCCTCTTGCCATTCTCCTGAAACAGTTCCAGGACCTCATGGTTCTCGTCCTCTTGGGTGCGGCCCTCATCTCGGGCGCCCTGGGCGAGCTTCTTGACGCCGCTGCGATTTTCGTCATCGTCCTCCTCAACGGCATCCTCGGGTTTCTGCAGGAGTTCCGGGCCGAGCGCTCCTTGGCCGCACTGCGAAGGCTTGCCGCTCCTACAGCCCGGGTCATCCGCGGCGGGCTCGAACACGTCATCCCCGCCGCCGAACTTGTACCCGGCGACGTGGTGCTGCTTGCCGACGGTGATCGCGTGCCCGCCGACGGGCGTCTCCTGGAAGGCCACGCGCTGGCCGTCGACGAGTCGCTCCTCACAGGCGAGTCGGCGCCGGTGGCCAAGGACGATTCCGCCGTGCTCCCGGCCGGCACCAGCCTCGCGGACCGGGTCAACATGGTGTTTATGGGCACTACGGTCACCCGCGGCCGCGGCTCGTTCGTGGTGACCGCCACCGGGATGCAGACGCAGATTGGGCAAATCGCAGGTATGATCCAGCAGGCCGAGCCGCAGCAGACGCCTCTCCAGGCGCGGCTCGAGCAGCTGGGCCGCGTGCTCGTACTGGCCGCGTTCGCGGTGGTCGCGGTCGTGTTCGCGGCCGGCGTTCTCCATGGACTGCCGGTTTACCGCATGTTTTTGACCGCCGTCAGCTTGGCGGTGGCTGCCATCCCCGAAGGATTGCCCGCGGTGGTCACCATCGCCCTCGCCCTGGGCGTGCAGCGCATGGCCCGGCGCAACGCCATCGTCCGCCGCCTGCCGGCGGTGGAGACGCTGGGGTGCGCGACGGTGATCTGTTCCGACAAGACGGGCACGCTGACCCGAAACGAGATGACGGTGACCCGGCTCTGGCTTGCGGGCCGGGATGTGGAAGTGACCGGCACCGGATACACGCCCCAGGGAGAATTCTTTGCAGCCGGCACGAGGGTCGATCCGGCGCAAGACTCGGATCTCAGGATGGCCTTACGCATCGCGGCCACCTGCAACCATGCCCGGTTGCAACGCAAGCCCGATGGCGGTGGGTGGCAGGCCTTTGGCGACCCGACGGAAGCGGCCCTCGTCGTGGCCGCGGCCAAAGCCGGCATCACGCCGAACCGGGACGTGGCGGGAGAAATCCCGTTTGACGGGGAAAGGAAGCGCATGAGCGTGCTAGTGCGGGACGGAGGCCGCCTGGTGCTCATGTGCAAGGGCGCGCCGGAAATGCTCCTGCCCCGCTGCGACCGCATCTACCGCGAAGGGCTCCTCGAGCCGCTTAGGGCCGAAGATCGGCGGGCCGTCATGGCGGCCGTGGAGGGGATGGCCCGCCAGGCGTTGCGGGTGCTCGCGGTCGCCTACGCGGAACGGCCTGCCGGTCCGTTGCCGCGCCAGCTCGACGACGGCTGGGAGCAGCGGCTGGTATTTGCAGGGCTTATCGGTATGATCGATCCGCCCCGGCCGGAGGTGAGGGCTGCGCTGCGCACCGCCCGGGAGGCGGGAATCCGCACGATCGTCATCACGGGCGACCACGCCGATACCGCGTTCGCGATCGCCAAAGAGCTGAACATTGTCCGCGACATGTCGGAAGTTGCCACCGGGAGTGACTTGGACCGGTGGTCGGCGACGCAGCTTGAGGAGGCGGTGCGCAAGGTAACGGTGTTCGCCCGGGTTTCACCCGAGCACAAGTTGCAGATCGTCCGGGCTCTCCGGCGCCAAGGCGAGGTAGTGGCCATGACCGGGGACGGGGTCAACGACGCACCCGCCCTCAAGGAAGCGGACATCGGCGTGGCCATGGGCCAGACGGGCACCGACGTCACGCGGGATGCGGCGGACATGGTGCTGGCGGACGACAACTACGCCACGATTGTGGCCGCGGTCGAGGAAGGGCGCGGCATTTACGACAATATCCGCCGGTTCATCCGGTACCTCCTCGGGTGCAATGTGGGGGAGGTGCTGACGATGTTTGGGGCGGCCATGGCCGCTCTGCCCCTGCCGCTGTCGCCGCTGATGCTCTTGTGGGTGAACCTGGTCACCGACGGCTTGCCGGCAATTGCCCTGGGGATGACCCGTCCGGACGACGACATCATGCGCCGGCCGCCGCGATCGCCGCGGGAGGGCGTGTTCAGCCGCGGGCTGCACGGGATGATCCTCGGCCGGGGTCTGCTCATCGCGGCCTGCACGCTGGCGATTTTCGTTCTTGCGCTGCGGGAGCCGGGGGGCGAGATTCGGGCACGTACGCTGGCATTCACCACGCTCGTGGTAGCCCAGCTCATCTACGCTTTCCAGTGCCAGTCGGAACACCACAGCGTGTTTGACATCGGCATCACCCGCAACCCGCACCTTGTAGCCGCCGTCGCCACGTCTCTGGCGATGCACCTGGCGGTGCTCTACGTGCCGCTGCTGAACCGGGTATTCGCCGTCGTGCCGCTGGGAGCGGCCGACTGGGGCATTGTGCTGGCCTTTTCCGGCTGGTTCCTTTTGGTCGAGGGGGTGCTGCGGGGGGCGCGGCGGGTGCTCAGACGCTGGGTTTCCGCGTCCCGGGCGTAGTTTACAACGCTGTTGGCAATAGGTTACAATGGGTGCAAATGCGCCCAGGGGGTTTGGGCACGCTTTGCTGCGAAGCATGACAGGCTACGGCCGGGCGGCAGCCTCCTTGGGGGGTCGGGCGGCGACGGTCGAGGTGCGTTCCGTCAACCACCGGTTTCTCGACCTGGTGGTGCGGTTGCCGCGCGGCCTCGGCGGGCTCGAGGAGCGGGTGCGCGGCGCCGTCCAGGACCGGATCCACCGGGGACGTATCGAGATCGCGGTAGCGGTAGAGGAACACGGCGGCGCAGACCGAAGGGTCAAGATTGATCGCGGGCTCGTCCTCGCCCTGCGGGCGGCCTTGGAGGAGGCCCGCGACGTGCTGGAGTCGCCCGAACCCGTCACCTTGTCCCATGTGCTGGCTGTCCCGGATGTGCTCCAGGTAGAGGAGCCTGAGCCGGACCTTGAGGGCTGGTGGGACGTGGTGCGCGAGGCCCTCGGCCAGGCGCTGGCCAGCGTCGTGGCTATGCGGACGCGCGAGGGACAAGCCTTGGCCGTCGATATTATGGCCCGCGCCCAGCGGCTCGAGGGCTTGGCCGCTTTGGTGCGCCAGCGTTCGCCGGTGGTCGTGCAGGAAGCCAAGGCCCGCCTGGAGCAGCGCCTCGGCGAGCTTGTGCCGCAAGGGGTCGATCCCCAGAGGATCGCGCAGGAAGTGGCGATCATCGCGGACCGGTGCGACGTGAGTGAGGAACTGGCTCGCGTCGAAAGCCACCTGCGTCAGCTGCGGGAGCTGGTGGACGAGCCGTCGCCCGCCGGCCGCAAGCTGGATTTCCTGCTGCAAGAGTTGAATCGCGAGTGGAACACCATCGGCTCCAAGGCCAGCGACGCCCAGATCGCCCAGTGGGTGATCGAGGCCAAGGCCGAGCTGGAAAAGATCCGGGAACAGGTACAGAATATCGAGTAGCAGGAGGTGGCGGGGGGTGGCTCTGCCCAAGTTGACCCCGGAGGAAAAGCGGAAGGCCCTAGCCAAGGCACAGGAGATGCGCAGCCGGCGGGCGCGGCTGCGGCAGGATTTGAAGCGGGGGGCCATCAGCCTGCGCGACGTGCTCGCCCGGGAGGACGACGAGGTGGTTCAGAAGATGCGGGTGGCGTACTTGCTCCAGTCGCTCCCGCAGGTCGGCAAGGTAACCACCAACCGGGTCATGAAGGACATCGGAATCCACGCCAACCGCCGGGTCCAAGGCCTTGGCGCGCGCCAGCGAGAGGCTCTGCTGGAGCGGTTCGGGGATACGGGCCGCGCCTAAGCCCCTGGCCGGGCGCCCAAGGGTGCGGGGAGCGCCGGAATGCGGCGCAGGCGCCCGGGTCTTTTGAGGCTGTAAGGACCGGGTAGGGGAGAGTGCAGTGGACACCAGGCTGATCAACATCGGATTCGGCAACGTGGTCGCCGCCCACCGGATCGTCGCCATCGTGGGTCCGGAGTCGGCGCCCATCAAGCGCCTCGTTCAGGAGGCGAGAGACAAGGGAACGCTGATCGACGCGACGTACGGGCGCCGGACTCGCGCCGTGATCATCACGGACACAGCCTATGTGATTTTGTCGGCCGTTCAGCCGGAGACCGTGGCGCAGCGCCTGAACCAGCGGGAGAGGCTCGACGCCGCGGCGGGGGTTTCTTGACGGGCGCGCCATGAACACGGTAGCCAACGGGCGGCGAGGGTTTCTAGTAGTCCTGAGCGGACCTTCCGGCGTGGGCAAAAACACTCTGCTCAGTGCGGTGCTGCCCCGGGTAGAGGGGCTGCAGTATTCCGTCTCCGCCACCACACGGCCGCCCCGCGCCGGGGAGGTGCACGGCCGTGACTACTTTTTCCTGTCGGACGAGGAGTTCGACGCCATGGTGGAGCGAGGGGAGCTCCTGGAGTGGGCGGAGTTCGTCGGCCGGCGCTACGGCACTCCCCGCCGCTATATCGAAGAGTGCCTCGACAAAGGCTTGACGGTCATCCTGGACATCGATATCCAGGGAGCGGCTCAAATCCGCCGGGCCCTGCCCGAAGCCGTGCTCGTCTTTTTGCTGCCGCCGAGCTTGGACGAGCTGCGCCGGCGCATTTACGGCAGGGCGAAAGATTCGGAGGCCGCCATCGCCGAGCGCCTTTCCTGGGCGCGTCAGGAACTGGCGGCCGTGGCCGATTACGATTACGTGATCGTCAACGATGATCTCGAGCGGGCCTGCGACGAGCTGCGGGCGATCATCGTCGCGGAGCGGTGCCGCGTCGAGCGCAGCGGGTACGGTGCCCTGGTCGCGGGCTTTCGAGAGGAGGGTGAAGGGGCATGATCATGAACCAGCCGTCCATCGACCTGCTGCGGGAGAAGGTGGACAGCCGCTACACGCTGGTGGTGGCGGCCGCCAAGCGCGCGCGGCAGTTGCTTGAGGGTGCGCCGCGTCTTGCCGACGTGTCTTCCGACAAGCCGGTGACCATCGCGCTGTGGGAGATTGGGGAGGACAAGCTGGAGTTTGAGCGGACCAAAGCCGGCATCAAGTGACCCGACCGGTCCCATCGCCGAGGTGATCGTCGACGTCCCGGTTCCCGGTGTGGACCGGGTTTTTCACTATCAAGTGCCGGCTGGACTCGCCGCACGGGTGCGGGTCGGGCAGCGGGTTCTCGTCCCCTTTGGAGGCCGGCGGGTCGAGGGGTACGTCGTCGGCTTCACTACTGAAACGTCGGCGCGCCAGCTCAAGCCGCTCCTTGCCATCCGCAGCGAGGATCCGTTCTTTGACGCGAATGGCGTCTCGCTGGCCGAATGGCTGTGCGAACGCTGGCTGTGCCTGCGGGTGGAGGCCCTCCGTTGCTTAGCGCCGCCCGGCGCCGCGGGGGTGGACCCGGTCCGGGCCCGGATCGTCCCCGGTTGGCGGCTCGCGGTGGGCGCGGCCGACGCGCGTGCGGCCGTGGCGGAGCTCGTCGCCCGCGCACCGAAGCAGGCGGCGGTGGTGTCGCTCCTCTTGCAGGCGGCTGAGGCAGGGGATCCCGCTCCATTGCCCGCTGTGGATATACGCCGCCGGACGGGAGCGCCGGCCAGTTCCCTACATGCCCTGGCGGAGAGGGGGTTGATCGCAGCCGCTCCAGTGCGGGTCGAACGGGCGCCCGCTCCGCCCCGCGTGGCCGAAGCAGCTGACCCGCTGCCGCTCACTTCCGAGCAGGAACTGGCCTTGACGGCCATCCGGGCCGGCCAGCGGGAGGGCGACAGGCGGCCTGTCCTGCTGCAGGGGGTGACGGGCAGCGGCAAGACGGAGATCTACCTGCGCCTCGTGGCCGACGCGGTGGCCGCCGGCCGGGGGGCGCTGGTTCTTGTGCCCGAGATCTCCCTCACGCCGCAGACGTTCGCCCGCTTTGCGGCCCGGTTCCCGGGGCAAGTTGCCGTGCTGCACAGCGGTCTTGGAGCTGGGGAACGGTTTGATCAGTGGGAGCGGGTAGCGCACGGGCGGGCGCCGATTGTTGTGGGCGCCCGGTCGGCCGTCTTCGCGCCGGTCCCGGACTTGGGGCTGGTCATTGTCGACGAGGAGCACGAGACTTCCTATAAGCAAGAGGAAAGCCCCCGCTACCACGCACGAGAGGTGGCGCTGGAGCGAGCCCGGCGGGCCGGCGCCCTGTGCGTGCTGGGCAGCGCCACGCCGTCCCTGGAAAGCTACGTCCAGGCACGACGCGGAGAGCTTAGGCTCGTGCGCCTCAGGCGGCGCGTGGACGGGCGGGAACTGCCGCCGGTCGAAGTCGTCGACATGCGGGCGGAGATGGTGGCCGGCAACCGCACCATCTTCAGCGCCCGGCTGACCGAGGCGCTGGCCGAGTGCTTGTCCCGGGGCCGGCAGGCGGTGCTGTTTTTGAACCGGCGCGGCCATGCCCAGTTCCTCCTTTGCCGCGAGTGCGGGCATGTGGTGCGCTGCGCTGACTGCGCTGTGAGCCTCACGTACCATGCGGCGCCCGCGGAGCACCTGCGGTGCCACTATTGCGACGGGATGCACCCGCTGCCGTCCCGGTGTCCCCAGTGTTCCGGCCCGTACTTGAGACCATTCGGCGCGGGAACCCAGCGGGTGGAGGCGCTGGTGCAGGAACTGTTCCCGAGGGCCCGGGTGCGGCGGATGGACCTCGATACAACTGTGCGGAAAGGGGCGCACGCGGCCTTGTACGAGGCGGTGCGCCGGGGCGAGGTGGACGTCATCGTCGGCACCCAGATGGTCGCCAAGGGCCTTGACTTTCCCAACGTGACGCTGGTGGGCGTCGTGGCCGCCGACAGCACGCTGCACGTGCCGGACTTTCGCGCCGCGGAGCGCACCTACCAGCTGCTGACGCAGGTCGGAGGCCGCGCCGGGCGCGGGGTGGACCCCGGCCGGGTCATCGTCCAGACGTACCAGCCGGACCACTACAGCATTGCAGCGGCGCGCGACTATGATGATGACGGGTTTTACCGCCGGGAGGCCGCCTATCGCCGAGGAGGAGGATACCCGCCTTTTGCTTCGCTGGTGCGGGTTCTGGTCAGTGCCGCAGCGGGTGCTCCCGAGGCGGCCCGCATCGCCGCGCAGGCCGTCCGCGAGTGCGCCGCAGGGGCGGATGTGACCGTGGCCGGACCGGCGCCGGCTCCCCTCGCGCGCCTGCGGGGGCGGGAGCGGTGGCACGTCTTGATCAAAGGGGACGGCGACGGACCGCGCCAAGTGGCCGCCGCCGCCCGGGAGCTGTGGCGCCACGCCCTGGGCCGGCGGGACGTGACGGTGGCCATCGACGTAAATCCCATGTCGTTGCTATAAGGGGGCCGTTGGACGATGGCAGTGCTCGACATCGTATTGGTGCCCGACCCGGTGCTGCGTCAAAAGGCGCGGCCCGTGGAGCGGGTCACCAAGCGCATTCAGAAATTGATCCGGGATATGGCCGATACCATGTACGCGGCCAACGGAGCGGGACTTGCCGCTCCCCAGGTGGGGGTGTCGGAGCGGGTCATCGTGGTCGACGACGGTAACGGCCTTGTCGCCCTGGTTAACCCGCGTCTTGTCGCCGCCCAGGGTTCGGAGGTGGACGTGGAAGGGTGTCTCAGCATTCCCAATGTCAACGTCTACGTCGAGCGGGCGGCCCAGGTGGAGGTGGAGGGCTGGGACGAACGGGGCCGCACGGTCCGCATCAAGGCCGAAGGCCTGCTGGCTCGCGCCCTGCAGCATGAGATCGATCACTTGGACGGAGTTCTCATCACCGATAAGGGGAGCCCCATCGAGCGGCCGAAGGAGCCGGCCCGCGACGAGGGGGAGCCGGCGGTCGGCCCGGGGGGCGAGGCGGGCGGGAACGCCCCATGAGCGGCCTACGCGTGGTCTTTATGGGCACGCCCGACTTTGCCGTGCCTTCGCTCCAGGCCATCATGTCGGCCGGGCACCGCGTGGTCGCGGTTTTCACCCAGCCCGACCGGCCAAGGGGACGCGGGCACAAGCTCGCTCCGTCCCCGGTGAAACAGGCGGCGGCGGCCAGCGGCATCCCCGTCTATCAACCCCTGAGGCTGCGGGACCCGGACGCCTTGATGGCTTTGCAGGCCTTGGCGCCGGACGTGATCTGCGTCGTCGCCTATGGCCAGATCTTGCCCAAGGCCGTTCTCGATTTGCCGCCTTTGGGCTGCGTCAACGTACATGCCTCCCTTTTGCCCCGCTGGCGGGGCGCGGCGCCCATCCAAGCCGCGCTGCTGGCGGGCGACCCGGTGACGGGCGTGACCACGATGTTCATGGATGAAGGGCTTGACACAGGGGACATCATCCTCGAGCGCAGCATTCCGATCACGCCCGAAGATGACGCCGGCACCTTGCACGACAAGCTGGCCTCCGCCGGTGCAGCGCTGCTTGTGGAGACGCTGGCGCTGCTCGCGGCCGGGCAGGCGCCTCGCCGCCCGCAGGATGGGGCGCAAGCCACATATGCCCCGAAGGTCGACCGCTCCCGGGCGGTCATCGACTGGACCCTGCCTTCCTCCCATATCCGCAATCAGGTGCGGGCGTACGCGCCGTGGCCCGGCGCCTACACGTTCCATGCCGGACGTATACTAAAAGTGCTGCAGGCTGAGTCCCGCGAGGAGTCGGCCGGCGCCCAACCCGGCCAGGTGGTCGCTGTGGAGGAGGAGGGCTTCGTCGTGCAAGCCGGGCTCGGCACGGTGCTCGTGCGCCGGGTGCAGCCGCCCGGCAAGGGGCCGATGGGCGGGCGCGACTACGTCAACGGCTACCGCCTGCGGGTGGGCGAGCTGCTCGGCTTCCCATCTGCGAGTCCGGACGGCACGGATTGACTTTCCTGCACCTTTGCGCCATGATCAAGATGTAAAGACCACCGCAACCTGAAAGGAGGCGATAGGCGAGTGTTTTTTCCGTTCTACGATCCGACGTTCATCCTGCTGATTCCCGCCTTGATCCTTGCGTTGTACGCCCAGCAGAAGGTGCATTCAACCTTTTCGCGCTACAGCCGTGTCCCGGCGCGGGCTTACCGGACGGGTGCTCAAGTAGCCCGGGAACTGCTAGATCACGCGGGATTGCGGGATGTGCCCGTGGAGCTTGTGAGGGGTACCTTGTCGGACCACTACGATCCCCGCACCCGCACCATGCGCCTGTCGCCGGAGGTGTATCACGGCACTTCCATCGCGGCGCTGGCGGTTGCGGCCCACGAAACCGGCCATGCGCTCCAGCACGCCGGCAACTACGTGCCGCTGACGGTACGCAACGGGTTGTTTCCGGTCGCGGCCATCGGGTCGCAGATGGCGTTTCCGCTGTTTTTCCTGGGCTTGATCTTCGGCGCCGAGCCGCTGCTCAACATCGGGATCTGGCTCTTTATCGCCGCCCTGGCGTTCCAGGTGATTACGCTGCCGGTCGAGTACGACGCGAGCGGACGGGCTATGCGATTGCTGGCGGCCGGAGGGTATTTGGACACTGATGAGGTGCCCAAGGCCAAGGCCGTGCTCAACGCCGCCGCCTTGACCTACGTAGCCGCCGTGGCGGTCGCCTTGATGAACCTGCTCCGCCTGCTGGTGCTGCGCAACTCTCGGGACTAGAGCCTGGGCAGCCGCTAGGTTCAGTCCAACGAATACGGGGCGGCCGCTGGGCGGCCGCCTCTTTCCATCCATCCACCACCGTCGAAAGGGGACGAGCCGCCCTTGCGCCAGCGGACCGGCCTCAGGGACAAAATGGACGCACGGCAAGCCGCCGTGGACATCCTGGTCGCCATCGAAGAGCGTGCGGCGTACGCTGGATTGGCCTTGGACGCCGAGCTCGCGCGGCGGGGCGGTTCATCCCAGGTGCGCGCCTATATTACCGAAATCGTCTACGGTGTCCTTCGCTGGCGCGGCACGTTGGACTGGATGATCGGCCTGTGCAGCCGCCGCTCCATCGACGCCCTTGATCCGGGCGTCCGCAGCATCTTGCGTGTCGCCGCGTACGAGATGCGCTTCCTCTCCTCGGTGCCCGTGCCGGTTGCGGCCCACGCGGCCGTCGAACTGGCGAAGGCCCGATATCACCCCGGTGTTGCAGCCTTCGTCAATGGCGTCTGCCGTCAGTTGAGCCGGCGCATGGAAAGCGGGGATTGGCCATGGCCGGACATGTCCGAGGACCCCGTTGGGGCGTTGGTCGTGAAGACCTCCCACCCCGAGTGGCTCGTGGCCCGCTGGATCGAGCGATTCGGCCCCGGGGAGGCGGAGGCTTTGTGTGCGGCCAACAACCAATCGCCGGCTCTGCATGTGCGCGCCAACATTCTTAAGACGACGCGGGAGGTGCTCCGAGCCCGCCTTCGGGAGCTAGGTGCTGAGGTCGAAGCCGGTGGGCTGGCGCCACAGGCCCTGCGGGTCAAGGGTATGGGCTCGGTGGGGGATAACCCGCTCTTTCGCGAAGGGTTGTTCACCGTGCAGGACGAAGGCGCGCAACTGGTCGTGCACGTCTTGGATCCGCAGCCGGGCGAACGGGTCATCGATCTGTGCGCCGCCCCGGGCGGAAAAACGACCCACATCGCTGAGTTGATGGGCAACCGGGGTGCTGTGGTGGCGGTCGACGTTCACCCCGGCAAGCTGCGGCTGGTCCAGCAGGCGGCGCACCGCCTTGGCATCCACATTATCACCGCGGAGGCCGGCGACGGCCGGGAGATGGCTGGGCGGCTCGCCGCAGCCGATCGAGTCCTCGTGGATGCCCCTTGTTCGGGGCTTGGAGTGCTCCGGCGCCGGCCCGACTTGCGCTGGCGCAAGTCGCCTTCGGAGCTGGCCGGCCTAGCCCGGCTGCAGGGGGAGCTGCTGGCGGCGGCGGCCACGCTGACGCGACCGGGGGGAACTCTTGTTTACAGCACCTGCACCACGGAGCCGGAGGAGACGACGGGGGTCGTGCAGGCGTTCCTCGCCGGGCGCGATGACTTCGCTTCCGTCGAGTTGGGGACGCCGTTCGTTCCGGCGGACGGACCAGGTGGGTATCTGTATCCCCACCGGCACGGCACGGACGGCTTCTACGTCGCCCGGCTGCAAAAGATGAATCGACAACAAGGGATTTGACGGGGCGCCTCGAAGAAATAACTCTGATTTTACTCATCACTTCGCACCAAGGAGGGAACGACGTGATCAAGGTGCTCATTGCCGACAACAACATGCCGTTGTGCGCGTCGTTGAGCGAGTTTCTCAACGGGCTGCCGGACATGGAGGTCGTCGGATGCGCCTATGACGGGGAGGAGGCCCTGGAGCTCATCGCCCGGACCCGGCCTGATGTCGTCATCCTCGACATCACCATGCCGCGGCTCGACGGCATGGCTGTGCTGGAGCGGCTGCCCGACCTGAAACTGGAACGTCGTCCCCGCATCATCGTCCTCACCGCCTTGGCCCGCGAGGACATCGCCAAGCGTTTCACGGAACTCGGCGCCGACTATTTCCTGCTGAAGCCCTTCGACCTGCAACTGTTGGCCGAAAGGATCCGGCAGTTCGCGTCTTCGCACGAGGTTGAGGCCCCCAAGACCCCCATGCCGCAAACCCGGCCGGGAATGGCCCGCATGGCCAACTTGGAGGCGATGGTGACGCGGCTGTTGCATGAGATGGGCATGCCGGCCCACTTCAAAGGCTACCAGTACCTCCGGGACGCGGTGCTCATGGCCGTGGAAGGCTCGGACCTGGTGGGCGGCAGCTTGAGCAAGGAAGTGTACCCGCGCCTTGCCAGCAAGTACAACGCTACGCCGGGCGGCGTGGAGGCCGCGATCCGCAATGCCCTGATCGCCTGCTGGGAAAACGGCAACCGGGCATTCCTCGAGCAGCTGACGGGCCAGTCCATCCGGACCAAGAAGGGGCGCTTCCCCACCAATTCCATGATCATCGCCCAGCTGGCGGACCAGTTGCGAATGCAGGTGCGGGCGAGTTAGCGGCCAACCCCAGCTCTGCCTTGACCTGCGCGAGGCCGGCCAAACCGCGGGCCAGGTGAGCTTCCCCATCCGCGAGGTGGGCCCGGGCGGTGGCCAGTTGCTCAGGACGGAGCGTGCGCGCGTAAACCTGGAGCGCGCTGACAGCGGCTCGTTTGCTGGCAAGGCTGTAGTGGAAACTGTCCAGGGCGACCTGGAGCTGTTTTTGGTGGGCAAGGTCAAGGATGCCGGGCGGCGTTAAGTCGTGCAGCGCGAGATGCGCCTGCTTGATGTCCTGGGAGTAGCGGCCGAGGTGTACCCAGGCCGTGAAGCGGTCGACCCGGCTCGACCGCAAGCCGTCGAGCACGGCCGGCACCGCGTGGAGCGCCTTTTCGGCGTCCTCGTAAGCGGACAGGAGTTGCTCCGCCCAGGTCGAGAGGGCCTCCGCCTGCTCGGGAAACGGAGCGAAACCCGATGCTTTTGGCACGGCCGCCGCTTCCGCCGAGAGCAGCGCGGCACGAACGGGAACCGGAGGTCGCGTGTCGGGCAGACTGTGCCGCAGCGGACCGGCCTTGATGGGTGGGGCGGACCCGGTGAATAGGAGCGCCAGTCCAGCGGCGGCCAGCACGGCCGCCCGCGGGCGCGTGCTAATCACCAGCGGATCCAACCGTCCGGCGGCGAGCCCAATGAGGCCGCAGACGAGGCTCGCGAGACCGACGGCGGTTGCCGCAACGAGAAGCGTTTCCATGCCCGGACCACCTTCCTTCATTTTGTCCTCGCGGTAGGGTTTCCGGGGCGTGCCGCCGCCAACCCCGAGGCGGCGGCACGCCCGTGCGCATGGGCGGATCTTCAGGGGCTGGTCTTTATGGGCGGGTCTTTCCGGCCGCGAAGAGCCCGGAAAAAAGGAGCAAGGGCGCCGGCCACGCCTGTGGCCAGCGCCCTGCCTTTTCATTGGTCGGGGTGACTGGATTTGAACCAGCGACCTCACGGTCCCGAACCGTGCGCTCTGACCAAGCTGAGCTACACCCCGCCGAGTGGAAGCCGCAACGTTAAGTATACCGGAGGGGCATGGCCCTGTCAACGCGCACGCGGCCGTTCGGAACCTTCTTAAGGCCGATGAGCGGTGTCGCCGTCCAACCGTGGCTCGGGGGCGCTCGCGCCCCCGGCGGGTTCGTCGGCCAAGGCGCCTACGGGCAAATCCAGGCGTTCGCGGGCAAACCGGAAGAACTTCCGCAACGTTTTCCGCAGCCGCGCTGCGTAGGCTGGGGAGTGGGCGGTCGCGTCGATGAACGCCTCGACGTCGGCGGCGGTTGCCCGGGCCAGCAGGAAGCGCAGGAAGCGGCTGGCGTCGCCGAGGTAGTAATCCTCGGAGCGGATGCCTTCGTCGAGGAGATACTCGACGTAGGCGGTGAGGAAATACGTCCGGGACTGCTTGGCCAAAGCGGGTTCCTCCTGATACAGTAGAGTGCACCGGAAGGCGGGCGGATGCGCAGGGAGACGCCTGCGGATGCCGAATCACCATAGGACGCGGGGCAACCAACTGGGGTGGACGACGGTGAGCGCGGGCGCACCGGCGAAAGCCGGACAACGGGTGAACGTGTACGGCATGGGGATGGAAGAGCTGGCGGGCTTCGTCAAGGAACTGGGCGAGCCGGCCTACCGGGCGCGCCAGCTCATGGAGTGGCTGTACCAGCGGGGCGTCTCCGATTTCGACGCCATGACCAACCTGCCCAAGACGCTGCGGCAGACGCTGGCGGAGCGGGCGTACGTGCAAGGCGCGACCGTCGCCCATGTACAGGTATCGGGCGATGGCACCCGCAAGTACTTGCTGCGGGTGAACGACGGGGATACCGTCGAGGCCGTCCTGATTCCGGAAGGCGCTCGCCTTACCGCGTGCCTTTCTTCGCAGATCGGCTGCGGGATCGGTTGTCGGTTTTGCGCGACGGCGCTGATGGGCCTGATCCGCAACTTGGCGCCCGGTGAAATCGCGGGACAGCTGGCAGCGATTCAGCAAGAGGCAGGTGTCCGGGTCACCAACGTCGTTATGATGGGGATGGGCGAGCCGCTGGCCAACTATGCGTCGGTCATGCGCGCGCTGCGCCTGATGAACCACCCCCTTGGTTTCGGACTCGGCGCCCGCCGCCTGACCATCTCCACCGCGGGCATCGTGCCCCGGATCCGGGACCTGGCCCGAGAAGATTTGCAAGTCGGATTGGCGGTTTCCTTGCATGCACCTGATGATGCGACCCGCGACCTGCTCGTGCCTATCAACCGGCGATACCCCATCGCCGAGCTCATGGCCGCTTGCCGGGACTACGTGGCGCAGACGCACCGGCGGGTGACCTTTGAGTACGTGATGTTGAGCGGTGTGAATGACTCCCCGGCGGCTGCTCGCCAGCTGGCGGCGTTGCTCAAGGGCTTGTTGTGCCACGTTAACCTGATTCCATTCAATCCGGTGCCGGAAACCGGGTTCGACCGGCCGGACGACGCGGTGATCAAGCGTTTCCAGCAAGAGCTCACGGAACGAGGCATTCCCGCCACCATTCGCCGCTCGCGGGGCACCGACATCGACGCCGCGTGTGGACAGCTGCGGCGCCGGCAGCCGGTGTGAGCGGCGGTGGAGCTTTTGGTCTGGGCGGCCCGCCTGGTGATCCTCGCCGGGCTGGTCCGCTTTCTGTGGCGGGTGGTCGCCAGTTGGCGGGACACGGAGGGAACGGGAAGTGGAGGTCGGCGCGAGCACCCACGTCGGCAAGGTGCGGCGCAACAATGAGGACGGCTACCTGATCCGGGGCGGCCTGCTCGCGGTGGCTGACGGCATGGGCGGTCACCGGGCGGGGGAGATCGCCAGCCAGATTACGATCGAGCTTGTCGAACATGCGCTGCGGGAAGCGGAAGCCAACGGCCGGTTCGGGGAAGAAGAACGCGAGACGCTGCTCGTCGAGGCGATCCGGCACGCCAACGCGA
>ERZ777003.1420-NODE-1420-length-36033-cov-5.903135_pt1 | contig 36033 bp, 32 predicted proteins | sample MGYA00374956_ERZ777003 | MGnify/ENA primary metagenome ERZ777003 (study PRJEB29302, sample SAMN06268252) | bioreactor metagenome | isolation source: Joint BioEnergy Institute, California, USA | place: USA:Joint BioEnergy Institute, California, USA | collected... | reverse complement strand
GCACGTTCGGCTGGCGCTGGCCGTAGACGCCCTGCTTCAGGCGGAAGCCGATGAAGACGTCCTCCGGCGTCTCGCCGCGGAGGAACTTGTCCGCCTCGGTGTCGAAGTCCTCGAACTCGCGCTCGAGGATCGGGATTACGTGCCCCGGAACGTTCTCGTAGACCTCGGGGTTCTCGAGGGACCCGACCGGGCCCTTCCCCTTCTGGACCTTGTTCAGGTCCTGGTCGAGTTCTGCGGGGCTGGCCTTCGGTTTGGGTGCGCGCGCGGGCGCGGACGTGGGCTCCATAGGGCGGCGATAATACACAAATCCCAATCGGGATTTAGGTATTTAGCCCCGAGCCGCCCGTCCGCGCGCCGCAAACAGCAGCCTTGTCGACGCAAACCCCGTCGGCGGAGCAGCCGACGGGGCGGTCGTGTCAGTCGACCTCCGAGTTCTCGATGAGGAACGCGACCCGCACGTGGGCGCGGTACTCGTCGAGGTTCTCCCCGCGGATCCCGGTGGAGACGATGTCCACCGCGCGGATGTTGCGAAGCGACTGCTGGGCCTGGGCCAGCGCCTGCTTGGCTGCGTCGTCGGTCGAAACCTTCGAGCTGCCGACGAGCTCGATGATCTTCACTACGGCCACGGTCTCCTCCTATGGATCGCGCCCGCCCCGGCGGCGGGCATCGGAGGGGTTCTATCAGTGGCGCGGAGCGTGGCCCCAGGCGTAGCCCGTCACCTGGCGGGCAGCGATGCCCTCCTCGAGGGCGGCGCGCTGCCAAGGGCTCTGCTCGGGGCCGTCGCCGGCCGGCGGCGGCGCGGTGTCGGCGAGGAACTGCTCGAGCGCGGCGACGATCGCCGCGGCTTCGGAATCCATGCCCGCCGGCTGCTCTGCGTCGCGTCCGCTGCCGGCGGGGCGGTTGGGATGGATGATCTCGATCTTCGGGCGGGGCGGGCGTCGCTCACCGTTGCGTCCGGACATGGCCGCGGAAGCGTACTCGCGCGTGCCTCAGAGCGAGACGGACGGGGCTTCGACCTTGCCCTCGCGCCATGCCTCGAGCACGGCGAGCGCGATCCCGAGGTCCTGGATCGCGAGGCCGGTGGAGTCGAACAGCGTGATCTCCTCCGGTGAGGTCCTGCCGGGCTCGGCACCGCTCAGCACGGCGCCCAACTCGGTGACCTCGTCGCGGCTGACGACCCCGGCGGTCACCGCGCCCGAGAGCTCGCCCCCCTTCGAGGCCTGCACCCACTCGTCACAGAAGAGGCGGCACCGCGCGAGCGCGTCGAGGGACACCTCCGCCTTCGCGTCGGCGTCGGCGCCGAGGACCGCGAGGTGCCGGCCCGGGCGCAGGTCCGCGCCGTGGATGACCGGCTCGTCACCCGGGGTGACGGTGACGACGACGTCCTGGGCCACCGCCTCCTCCCTCGTGCCGGCGCGCCAGCCGAGCTCGTTCGCGAGCGCCTCGGCCTGCTCGGCGCGGAGATCGGCGCAGACCCCGGGCCCGTAGCCCACGGCCGCCAGGCAGCGTGCCGCCCAGGCGCCGTTCACGCCGCAGCCGACGATCCCGACCGTGCGCGCGTCGTCGCGCGCGAGTGCCTGCGCGGAAACCGCGGCGGCGGCGCCCGTACGCAGCGACGTGACCGAGGCGCACTCGATCAGCGCGAGCACCTCACCCGTCTCCGAGTTCGAGACGACGAGGACGCCGGCGACCACGGGCAGCCCGCGTTTCGGGTTCGAGGGAAAGGAGGTGACCCACTTGAGGATCGCGAGGCCCGAGCCCCGGGCCGGCATGGCCCGGAAGTCGCCGTCCGCCTCGCCCGCCTCCACGTAGACCTTCGCGGGCATCACCCACTCCCCGGCCGCGTGGCGCTCGAACGCGGTGCGGGTGCGCTCAACCGCGGTGGCGGGATCGACCGCCTTGAAGACGGCGTCGGCGTCGAAGACGGGTACCTCGGTCACGGGCGTGGAGATTAGGCGCCCGCGGGCCTCGGTTTGGGTTGATCTCGGTAGCTCAGCTTCCGAAATCGGCCCGATCCGTCGCCTAGTCCCGCGGGTCGTCGACGAGCAGCTCGACGTTGCGATCGTCGGCGTCGCCCTCGCCGCACGGGCTGCCGCCGCAGGCGCGGCCGCCGGACTGGCGGTCGTTGTAGGAAAGCGTGCGCCCGATCGAGGCGAGCGCCTTCACCCCGAGGGTGTTCGCGTCCGTGCCGGCCGGCGCCGATGCCGCATGCGAGGCGTGGTCGACGATCGTCCCGAAGATCGAGAGCGTGCCGTCCTTGTTGTCGAACAGCTCGAGCAGGCGGCTCTGCTGCGGCCAGTCGGCCTCGGCGGCCACGCGGATGCTCCAGAAGCCACCCTCGCCGCTCGGGTTCGGGTAGGCCTCGATCGAGTTCACGTGGGAGTGCCCCGCGACCCAGGCGATCGCGTTCGGGTAGCGGTGAAGCAACTCGACCATGTCGTCGCCGAGGTGGATCGGGTGCGAGCTGCGCGGGTCGAGGTCGCAACCCGGGTTCAGGTCGTGTCCGTGGGCGTCGGGGAGCGTGCACGGCGGCGCGAGCTCGTCGGGGAGATCCGCGTTCAGGCTCGGGATCGCGTGGTGGCTGAAGAGGAAGACGAGCTCGCCCTTCTTCGTCGCCTTCTTGAGCTGGCGCTCGATCCAGAGGTACTGCGGGTGGTCGACGTTGCCCTCGGCCGACGGGCCGATGATCCCGGCCTCGGAGATCGTGTCGACGGAGATGAACCGGATCCCGGGCTTCGGCGAGAAGGAGTAGTAGCCCGCGGCGCCGTTCGAGGCGGCCTCCTCCTTCGGGTCGATCAGCCCGAAGCCGTGGCCGTCGGGCTGGGCGCCCTCGCGGAAGATCTCCTTGTACTCCTGCTTGGAGACGAAGCGGCGCTTCGGATCGGGCGGCACCAGGGCCACGCTCTGCGGGTCGGTCGTGAGCATGCCGAGCAGGGTCTCGGGGGTGAGCGCCCCGAGGGCCGCCGGCAGGGTGTCCGGGTCGACGACGATCGGCGACATCGGCTTGATGCAGCCCGTCGCGACCAGCTCGAAGGCTACGTTCGCCGCCGCGTTGCCCTGTACGAGCGCGTCGTGGTTGCCGAAGGTGATGTAGGACGGGACCTTCAGGCCGGGGGCGTTGAACGGCCGCTGGGCGGCGTCCATCAGGTTCGGCCACTGCGGCCAGGAGCCGAACGCGCCGCGCGGGGTGTTCGGGTCGTAGAACTGGGGCGCCGGGCCCTCGAAGAAGTCGCGGAAGTCCTGGACGCCGGTGTAGTTCTGCGGGTTGGCGCGGTCCGCGATCAGCGGCGCGAGCGCGGTGCACAGCACGTCGCCCGAAGCGGCGGGGGAGACGCCGCTGCCCGGGTTGAGGCGGCCGCCCTCCATCAGCGTGCGGACCCACTCGGTCTCGTTGAGCTGCTGGCTGTCCGCGGCGTCGCCGGTGTTGATCACGAGGTCCATCGCCTGGCGCACGCCGTTGCCGTCCTTCACGGGGCTGCGGCCGGCGAAGCGGTTGAGCTGCCGGATCATCTGGCTGTCGATCTGCGGGTTCAGCGCCTCCCACGGCCGCCACGCGGCACTGAACGGCCCGAAGTCGAGGAACTCGACCCGTGCCGGCGACTCCTCGTCGGCGAGCTGGAAGTCGGAGAGCTGGCCGAAGTAGGTGAGCGACTCGCGCCGCGACTTGCGGCCCGGCTTGGCCTTGCCGACGCCTTCCTCGCGCACGACGTGCCTTTCGCCTTGCTTGACCAGCTTGAGGAAGCGGAAGCCCGAGCTGTCGTCGGGGACGATGCGCTTCTTGACCGTCGTCTTGCCCGCCGGGTCGTTGGGCTTGGCCACGGCGGAGGCGCCCATCGCGGTCAGCGCGGCGAGCATCGTTGCAACGACACGAGCGGTGGTGCGCATCTTCCCCTTCCCCTGAGCCTCTACTGAACTCGGGCGACGCTACCAGCACCCGCCCCGAGCCGTCGAGGTTCAGCCGCCGGGCTGGCGGTCGACGAGGTCGACGACGAAGATGAGCGTCTCGTTCGGCCCGATCGCGGGCGGCGAGCCCGTCTTGCCGTAGGCGAGGTCCGGCGGGATGATCAGCTCGCGCCTGCCGCCGACCTTCATGCCGACGAGGCCCTGATCCCAGCCGGGGATGACGGCGCCCGAGCCGAGCTGGAACGTGAACGGCTCCTCGCGCTCCCAGCTCGAGTCGAACTCCTCGCCGGTCTTGTAGCTCACGCCGACGTACTCGACGGTCACGGTGTCGCCCGACTGGACCTCGGCGCCGTCGCCCACCTCGATGTCGCGGGTCTCGAGCTCCTTGGGCGGCTTGCCCTCGGGAACCTCGACCTCCGGCTTCGTCTTCTCGACTGCGGGCTCCTCGTCCTCGCCCGTGGCCGAGATCACGACCACGCCGACCACGAGGGCGACGAGCAGGACGACGATGGTGACCAGGCGGGAGTTCACAGCGGCGGGATTAAAGCGGGATGTTGCCGTGCTTGCGCTTCGGCTGCTCCACCCGCTTCGTCTGCAGCGTGCGCAGGGCGCGGATCAGCTTCGGCCGGGTCTGGCGCGGCTCGATCACGTCGTCGATGTAGCCGCGCTCGGCCGCCGAGTACGGGTTGGCGAAATGCGCCTTGTAGTCGTCGATCAGCTTCTGGCGCCGCTCCTCCGGCGTGGGGGAGTTGGCGATGTCGCGGCGGTAGATGATGTTGACCGCGCCCTCGGGGCCCATCACCGCGACCTCCGCCGTCGGCCAGGCGAAGTTGAAGTCGGCGAGCATGTGCTTCGAGTTCATGACGTCGTAGGCGCCGCCGTAGGCCTTGCGCGTGACGACGGTGAGCTTCGGCACGGTCGCCTCGGTGAACGCGTAGAGCAGCTTCGCCCCGTGGCGGATGATCCCGTTCCACTCCTGCGAGGTGCCGGGGAGGAAGCCGGGGACGTCCGTGAAGGTGACGATCGGGATGTTGAAGGCGTCGCAGAAGCGGACGAAGCGCGCGGCCTTCTCCGAGGACTCGATGTCGAGGACGCCTGCGAGGTGCTTCGGCTGGTTGCCGACGATGCCGACGGGATAGCCGTCGAGGCGGGCGAACCCGATGATGATGTTCCGGGCGAAGTGCTCCTGGACCTCGAAGAACTCGCCGTCGTCGACGATGAGCGAGACGACATCGCGCATGTCGTACGGCTTCTGCGGGTCCGCCGGGACGATCGTGTTGAGCTCCTCGTCCATCCGCTCCGGGTCGTCGTAGGGGGTGACCCGCGGCGGCATCTCGAGGTTGTTGAGCGGCAGGAAGCTCATCAGGTAGCGGATGTCCTCGAGGCACTGCTCCTCGTCGTCCGCCGCGAAGTGGGCGACGCCCGACTTCGTGTTGTGGGTCATCGCGCCGCCGAGCTCCTCGAACTCGACCTCCTCGCCGGTGACGGTCTTGATGACCTCGGGGCCCGTGATGAACATGTGCGAGGTCTCCTTCACCATGAAGATGAAGTCGGTCATCGCGGGCGAGTAGACCGCGCCGCCGGCGCAGGGGCCCATGATCGCGCTGATCTGCGGGATTACGCCCGAGCACTGGACGTTGCGAACGAAGACGTCGCCGTAGGCGCCGAGGGAGACGACGCCCTCCTGGATGCGCGCGCCGCCCGAGTCGTTCAGGCCGATGACCGGGGCGCCGACCTTGGCGGCCAGGTCCATGACCTTGCACATCTTCTCGGCCATCACCTCGCCGAGCGAGCCGCCGAAGACCGTGAAGTCCTGGCTGAAGACGAACATCGGCCGCCCGTCGATGGTGCCGTAGCCGGTGACCACGGCGTCGCCCCAGGGCCGCTTCTTGTCCATCTCGAACGCGTACGTGCGGTGGCGGACGAACGTGTCGAGCTCCTCGAACGACCCGGGATCGAGCAGCTTCTCGATGCGCTCGCGCGCGGTCATCTTGCCCTTCGCGTGCTGCTTTTCGACCGCCTCCTCGGAGGCCGAGTGCACCGCCTGTTCGCGCAGCTCGCGGAGGTAGGCCAGCTTCTCTTCGAGCGTGACGGGATTCTTCTCGCGCATGGGGGTCGCGCAGTCTAGGCCGCGCAACCGGGAAGCGCGTCGCTGACGGGCCCTACTCGCCGAGCTGGCGCTCGATGTAGGTGGCCACGCGCTCGCTCGCGATCCGCAGGCGGCGGAAGTAGGCGGAGCGGCTGAGCGCCACCCGCTCGGCCGCGAGCTCGTGGTTCGGGGCGGGGTCGAGGTAGCCGTGGGTGAGCACCTGGCGCAGGAGCTCCTCGTCCGGGCCCTTGCCGAAGGCGTGGTCGGCCGCTTCCTCGAGCAGCACGGTCACGAACGCGGCGCGCTCCTGCGCGGTCTCGCCGCGGGCGAGCCTGCTGCGGGCGAGCAGGTCGGGCCGGCGCAGGTTGCGAAGCGCCTCGCGGACCGCCGGGGTCAGGTCGCGGTGCGGTTGCTCTCCCTCCGGGGGACGCAGCCCCAACTCGCGGTAGATCACCGCGCGCTCGTGGGCGAGCATGCCGCCCCGCCCGTGGTCGACCACGTGGCACTCGAGCTCGATCGGGGCCACCGTCACGTCGAGCTCGGCCACGTGCCTGGCGCCGAGCGCGGCGGCGAACTCGCGGGCCCCGGCGAGCTTCGGGTTGATGATCAGGTACGTGTAGCGGGGATTCGCACGCGCGGCGCGGAGCATCCCGGCCATCCCGAGCATGCCGATGACGTGGAGCTCCGGGTCCCGGCGCAGATCGACCATGTCCCGGAAGACGACCACCGTCTCGTCCTCGCCCAGCGTGCGGGCGTGGGCGAGGCGCGGGCCGAGCACCTCGTCCTCGTCGGCCTCCGGCGGCGCGCTCGCGGGCGTGACGGTGACGGCATACCCGCAGGCGGCACCCTGGCGGTCGCGCACGACCGCAACGTGCTCCGGAAAGCGCTCGAAGAACGTCCGGCTCCCGCGCCACAAGGCCGCGTGCCCGCCGGCTGCGAGCGCAGCCTCGAACACCTCGACGTCGCCCGGGCGTACGTCGTCGAGGTGGTATTGCGCGCTCGCCTTCCAGGAGTAGCCCCAGCGGATCGCCCGGCTCTCGATCAACTCGGAGAGGTCGATCGCGAGGAGGACGTCGCCGTCGCGCGCCCGCCCGTAGAGGTGGTCTGCGATGCGCCGGCGCAGCTCGCGCTCCCGCTCGGGATCGCGCCGGCGCAGATCGGCCCGCAACGCGTCGCGAACGAGGTGGTGAAGCGCGAGCCCCTCGCCGACGGGCTCGACGAAGGTGCGCTCCGCGAGCCATCCGTACTCCTCGGCCGAGGCGCGGTCGGGCAGCACCTCCGCGAGCATCGGGACCGTGACCGAGCGGGCGATCGCCGAGACCGCGAGCGTGGGCCAGTGCGGACCGTCGATCTCGGCGCCCGCGAGCCGGCGGATCACGAGCTCCACGAACTCGGCATGGTCGGTGCCGCTCTCGGGCCGCCACTCCGGGTCGCGCTCGGCGATCTCCGCCGCGAGCGTCAGGGCCAGGGGTGAGCCGCGCGACCAGCGCACCACGTCCGCGGCGAGCTCGCGATCGAGGCCGCTGGACCCGGCGAGCGCGGTGGCGTCGTCCTCGGTGAGCGCGCCGACCTCCACGCTCGCGAGCGAGCGCTCCCAGCCGCCCTGGTACCAGCCGTCGTCGGGCGGGCGCCGGCTCGCGAGCAGCACGCGCGTGCTCGCCGGAAGCTGCGGCAGCAGCGCGCGCCGCAGGTACCCGGCGGTCCCGGCGATGCGCTCGAAGCTGTCGATCACGATCAGCGGCCGCTCCGCCTCGTGGATGCCGGCGAGCGCGTCCTCGAGGCCGTCTGGCGAGGGCGGTACGTCGCGGCCCTCCACCCAGCGCAGCGTGTAGCCGGCCGCGACCGCGCGGCGGGCCAGCGCGCGCAGCAGGGCGCTCTTGCCGATGCCGCCGGGGCCGTGCAGGTAGACGACCGTCGCCCGGGCGTCATCCGCCAGATGCCGCTCGAGCGCCGCCAGCTCCTTCTGCCTGCCTACGAACGCCGCGGCGTCGCGCTCGGCAATCCTCGTCCCTACGGTGGGATCGCCCACCCTCCGATTATCCCGGCTGGCGCAAATCAGGCAAGTACGGGGGCGCCCGCGGGCGGCGCCTCGGCGGGGGCGCCCCAGGACTCCACGATCCCGATCAGCGCCTCGACCACGTCCGGGTCGAACTGCTTGCCGGACTCCCGGCGCAGCTCCGCGATTGCCTCCGGGATCGTCATCGCGCTGCGGTAGACGCGATCGGTGGTCATCGCGTTGAACGAGTCGCAGGCTGTGATCACGCGCGAGGCGATCGGGATCTCCTCGCCGGCCAGGCCGTCCGGGTACCCGCGTCCGTCGTAGCGCTCGTGGTGGCTGCGCACGACGGCGCCCACCTCGGCCAAGACGCCGCCGATCCGCTCGAGCATCTCGTAGCCGGCGACGGTGTGGGACTTCATGATCTCCCACTCCTCGTCGGTGAGCGTCCCTGGCTTGTTGATGATCTCGTTCGGCACGGCCATCTTGCCGACGTCGTGCAGGAGCGCGCCGAACTCGACGTCGCGCAGCGTCGCCTCGTCGAGCCCGAGCTTCTCGCCGACCTGGTGGGCGAGCACGACCACGCTGCGGCTGTGCTGGCCGGTGTACTCGTGGGTGGTCGTCAGGAGCTCGCCGAGCAGGTGGGCGGTGCCGCGGTACGCGGCGGAGAGCGTGAGCGCGTTCTCGATGCGGGCCTCGCGCTCCTGGGCGAACAGCTTGATCAGGCCGACCAGCGGCAGCAGCAGGACGAAGGCCCAGGGCCAGTCGGCGCAGGCGAAGGCGGTGAGCAGGCCGATCGGGGCGAGCAGCGCGTCGACGATGTAGATCGTGCGCAGCTCGTCGAGGAGCGTCTCCATCCGGATGCCGAAGGCGATGCGGTAGCGGACGATGATCCCCGCGTAATCGACCGCGAACTGGGCCGCGAGCGCGAGCGCGTAGGCGGGCCACTCGCTCCACTCGGGCCCGGTCACGCCGGCGATCGCGAAGACCGCGGCGGGGCCGACCGCGTGCCATGCGTCGCTCAGCGTCACGACGACGCCGCCCGGCGCGATCTCGCCGCGCGCGTAGCTCGGCAACCGCGAGGCGACGAGCGCCGCGCCGACCAGCAGGGGCACGACCGGCGCCGGCAGCAGGAAGAGCATGGGCACGAGCACGAGCTGGGTCGGGCACGTGAACGCGGAGCCGGTGTTGAACTCGACCCGCGCGGCGATCGCGTAGACCGCGACGAGTCCGAGCGCGAGGGCGGGATCGAACTCGATCCGCCACTCGAGGAGTAGCGCCATCGCGCCGGCGACGGCGAGGAAGGTCGCCGCTACCGCGCCCTCGATCACGCGCTCGCGGTAATGGCGGTCGGCCCAGCGGTGGCGCTTGCGCCCCCGCGACTCGATCAAGAGGCGTTGGAGAACGGGGTCCGAGTCCGGTTGGGTCGTGCCGATGCGTGCCATAGGTCCGTCGCGCGTCCGGAGCGCGAAGAGGTGCTCCTCACCCGACCTCATCGGCTGCCTGCCCGACGGCCTTTAACGCTTGAGCGGAAACGCCGCCGATGGACGCATGTTCGATCAAGCCATCCGCGGCACTTCCCGATGCGGAGGCAGATCGTCCAACCATCGGAGGGAATCGATGACCACCAGTTTTCCGCTCGACCGCAAGCTCGTCCCGGGCCTCTTGGCTGCGGTGGCAGCGCTCTTCTTCATCCTGCCGGCCACGTCCGCAAACGCGGGCCTGCTCGTGCAGTCGGCCCCGGACTGCGAGGCGAAGGATGCGTCGCGCGTGTTCCTGCCCTGGGGCGACATCGGCCGCTACGAGCTCGTCCCTGACGGCGGGTTCGAGGAGGGGGCCGGTGATTGGTCGCTCTCCGGCGGCGCCAAGATCGTCGAAGGGAACTCCTCCCACTACGTCCGCAGCGCGGACGACCGCTATTCGCTGTCCCTGCCGGCCGGCAGCTCCGCCCTCAGCCCGACGGTTTGCGTGGGCCTCGAGCATCCGACCCTCCGGTTCTTCTCGAAGAAGGTGAGCGGCTCCAACCTGCTCTCGGCGATGACCGTGTCCGTGCGCACCGAGACGAGCCTCGGACTGATCCTGGAGCTTCCCGTCGGGGTCGTCACGCCGAGCCAGAACTGGCAGCCGACGCTGCCGATGACGGTGGTGGCGAACCTGCTGCCGCTGCTGCCCGGGGACTACACGCCGGTCCAGTTCCGCTTCACCCCGTTGCTCGGCGGCTGGCAGATCGACGACGTCTACGTCGATCCACTGCGCAAGAACTGACCCTCCCGGCACCCGACCCCCATACCTCCGTACGCGAGCGGCCCGGATCTCCGGGCCGCTCGGGCTTTCGGTCGCCGGCAGCGCGGACCCGCGGCTCTAGTCCGGCTCGTTGCGGCCGCCGCTTTCCTTGGGGTGGGCGATCTCTGCGGACCCCGCGTGGTCGAGGGGTCGGTCGATCAGGAAGACCTCGATCGTGATGTCGGGCTCGAGGTGGGCCTGGCTCAAGAACGCGATGACCTTGCGGCCCGTGAGCTCCTCGATCATCTCCTTGTAGCGGGGGCCGAGGAGCTGCTGGAACTCGTGGCGCATCTGGACCACCCGGTCGGGATCACCGCTCTCGACGATCGTCTTCTCGACGGCCGTGTAGCCGTTGCGCAAGACGCAGACGATCAGGTCGTCCAGCGCGTACGTCTTGGCTTTGGTCGGACCGCGACCGTAGTACTCGCGAAGGATGCCCACGATCCGGTTCGAGATCGTCGACAGAAGTGCTCCACCGGTAAGTTTTTCCTGATTGTCGGCCATTGAGTCTTACCCCCTCCCGGTCTTGCTGGCCGCCCCCCATGCCCCGCTGCCTCGGCGGCGTGCAGTGACGGCCGGATCCAGGGCGCTCCCCCGCTGAGTTTGGCGCCCAGGCAATTTCCAGCCTAAACCGGGTGCGTGGGTGGCGCAAGGGGGCCAGCGATCTGCCCGGCCGGGCGAGGCTCAGCTCGCGCCGTTCGTGGAGGGGGTTCGACCAGGCACCGCCGCCTCGGTCACCGAGGCCTTCGGGGTGCGCATCGCCTGCGCGGCCTTCACCGCCTCGTCGCGCGAGTGGACATTGAGCTTTCGCAGGACGTTCTTCACGTGGCTGTAGATCGTCTCCTCGGCCAGCACGAGGGCTTCCGCCATCTGGTGGGTGTTCATGCCCTGGCTCATCAGGTCGAGGATTTCCCACTCGCGCTGCGTCAGGGGGCTTGCGATCGGGCGCATGCCCGATCCGCCGGCAGGCATCTGCCGGAGCAGCTCGAGCACGTGCATCATCGTGCGCGGGGGCACGACCATCTCGCCGCGCAGGACCGCATCCACCGCGTCGGTCAGCGTGCTCAGCTCCGCCGTCTTCGGCACGAACCCGGAGGCGCCCATGATCAGCTCCTTCACCTGGCCCTCGCGGCTTTCCTCGCGGGACACGATCAGGACCTTCAGCTCCGGGACGGCTTCGATCAGAAGCCCGGTGAGAGACATCCCGTCGTTGCCCGTCGGTATGAGCTCGATCAGGGCGACGTCGGGGCGCTCGCTCCGGGCGAGCTCGATTGCTTCGTCGGCTGTCGATGCCTCGGCCGCTACGTCGAACCTGCCGCCGCTCTCGAGCGCGCCTCGGATCACGCGGCGGGCCAGTGGATCCGGATCGGCGATGAGGACCTTTGCCGTGCCGATGTGCTCGCCGGGATCGAACCGTGAGCGACGTTTGGCAGCACCCTCGCTCTTCATGGGACGACTGTGGCCGACCCACGGGGTACCCGGGTTGGGAAGCGCCTCTAGTCACCGGGGAGGACCGTCCCCAGGTTCACTTGGAGAACGTCCCCCGTCAGGCACGGGACCCGCTCCTACGCTGGCGGGCATGTCGAAGGCGGACCACGACCGAGCGGATCCGCGTCCGGCAGCCGGCCCGACTGTGCCCCAACGAAGGCCGACGCGCATCCTGCTCGTCGGGGTGAGCAGGGGCCGGGCGCGCCAGGCGTCGCGGACGTTGCTGAGCGCCCACGGCAGCCCGACCGCCTTCGGCTTCGCGAAGTCCCCCGGGGCGGCCCAGGAGCTGCTCGAACGCGGCGATTGGGACTGCATCGTCTTGTGGACGGACGAGATGACGCCGTCGGAGGAGGTGCGGTCGATGGTCGGCCGGGCGGGGATGAACAGCGTTCCCGTCGTGGTCGTCGGGCCCGGGCCCTGGGAGGACGTCGCCCCCGAGATGGTGCGCCATGGGGCGTCCGACTACCTCTTGCTCGAGGACCTGGACGACGTCGGCCTCAGGCACGCCGTTCGCCTCGCGATCGAGCGCGGGCGCTTCCACAGCTCCGAGCTTCCCATCAAGGATCCGCTGACCGGGCTGCCGAACCGGGTGCTGTTCGTCGACCGGTTGCGCCTCGCGCTCGCGCGCCGCTGGCGCCAGCGCACCGATGTCGCCGTGATCTTCATCGACCTCGACGACTTCAAGCGTGTGAACGACCGCTACGGGCACGCCATGGGGGACTCCGTTCTCGTCGCTGTCGCAGACAGCCTTCGCAACGCCTTCCGCGCGAGCGACACCGTGGCGCGCCTGGCCGGGGACGAGTTCGGCGTCGTGTGCGAGGGCGTTGGCCTTGCGCGGGCGCTGGACCAACTGCGGAAGACCGCCCGCCGCGCCGCGGCCATCAGGGTGGAGCGGGATGGCGCCGAGGTTGCCGTGGCCGCCAGCGTCGGCGTCGCCTGCGACTCGGACATCGACACCCCCGGCGGGCTCATGCGCGCCGCCGATCGGGCCATGTACGAGGAGAAGTCGCAGCGTACGGTCGGCCGGCGCTTCGCGGAGTCGCCGCGGACGCTATCCCGCGTCCATGGGGATTCCCGCGCGTAGCCGCTCCGCCGCGACGAGGAGCTCCTTGCGGTTGCTCGCCCCGAGCTTCCGCGAGATGTTCCTCACGTGCGAGTTGATGGTCGCCGGCGCCACGCCCAGGCGCCGCGCCGCCTCCGCGGTGCTCGCCCCCGACCGCAGCTCCTCGACCACCTCCCACTCGCGGGAGGACAGGGGGCCGAGCAGCGGCCGCAAGCCGCGGCGCGACTGCGTGCCCGCCCGCAGGAGGTTCACGAGGGAAGGGGTGACCTCGGCGGGGACGAGCGCCTCGCCCGCCGCCACGATGCGCACCGCCATCGTGACGCGCCGCGGGTCCTCCTCGGTGGGCAGCACGCCGGATGCGCCCGCGAGCAGCACCGCGCGCTGATCCTGCGGCGGGTAATCGCCGACCGCCAACGTGCGGAGGCGCGGCTCGCGCTCACGCGCGCCGGAGAGGGCCTCGAGTACGTCAGCGAACGGAATGCCGCGCTCGAGGAGGAGAACGCGGGCCCCGGTCTCGATCGCGACGTCGAGCGCGGTCGACGCGTCACCGGCTTCCCCGACGAGCCGGATTCCCGCCTCGGTCAGGAGGTTCCGCATGCGAAGCCGGTGTCGCGCGTCGCGCTCCGCGAGAACCAACGAGACCGTCTCGTTTGGGGAGCGCAACTCCGGTTGGCGGGACACCCACCAACTTCACCGCTCAAGGATCGCGCGCGTCAGTCGGGTTCCTGCCTTCGCTCAGCCCTCTCTGCGACCCACGCTTGGGAAGAAACGTTCCCACCTGTTGGTGAGGAGCCTCCTCACCCGCCGGCGGTGTCCTGCCGTTCGCCGGTGAGGATCACGGCCCCGGCGAAAACTCACAACTCACCCCCGAGAACCCCCCGCCAGCACCGAGACTCGCTGCGATGGTCGCGGCAAAGCCAACCCGGGTGTTACTCCCCAGCCTCGCCCTGGTTGCGATTGCAGGCGGCCTCGTCACGGGCGTCGTCGACACCGCAGCGGTGGGGCTTGTCACCGCCGGCGCGATCCTCGGATCTGCGGTCGGACTGCGGGAGCGGTCCGACGCGGTAGCGATCGACCCCCTGCACCCCGCCCGCACCGAGCTGGCCCGAGCCCGTCGGTGTGCTGAGCAAGCGGACGTCATGGTCGTCCCGCTCCCTCGCGAAGGTCCCCCCCCGCGCGAGGTTGCGGCGACTCTACGCGTCACGGACGGGGTTGCGGCTTCACGTAACGGTGACGGTTGGGAGCTCTGTGCGGTGATCGCGGACGCGGACCGCGACACGGCCAGGCAATCGATCGAACGGCGCCTGCTCGCAGCTGCGAACGGCGAGCTCGCCGTCGGCTGGGCGACGTTCCCGGACGAGGGCCTCACCCTCGACGACCTCCTGGACCTCGCCCGCGACCGGGCCCGCGCCACCGCGCCCGTCACCGACCCGTCGCCGGCCCTCCACCAGCTTCGGCGCGCGGCCCCATGGCTTGGCCTGCGCCGCGCCGCGCGCCGGGTCACGGAAGGCGGACCGACGCCGTGAGTGCTTCGCAGTCGTCCAACCAGCAACCGAAAGGCAAGAGATGAGACAGCACCATGCCATCAAGACGGCGGTTGCCGTCGGCCTCGGCGCCGTGGCGGTGGTACTCGCCTCGGCTACCACAGCGTTGGCCCAGGACACGAGGGGCTACGACAGCTTCACCGGGGGAGGCGGCTCGGCGGGTGATCCGCCCGGCCTGGCGTTCACCGGAATCAGCCTGGAGGGCGCGCTCCTGGTCGGCCTGGGCTTGGTCGCGGCCGGCCTCGCGCTCTCGATGCTGCGCAAGCCGCGCGGCGCTGACCAGACCTAGTCCGCAGCCGGATCGAACGAACACGAATGCGGGTGGCGCTCGCCGCCCGCACGCTCAGCCGAGGAAAGAGAGAGGGACATGTACGTAACGGGTCTGGGGCAGAACGCCCGGAACGGAGGGCGAACGGGGCGGGTGCTGGTCACGGGGGCCGCGGGCTTCATCGGCTCGCACCTCTGCGAGCGGCTACTCGAGCTGGGCTATGAGGTGCGCGGAGTCGACACCTTCACCCCCTACTACGACAGCGCGCTCAAGCGGGAGAACATCGAGGGCTTCGAAGGCGACGCGGCGTTCGAGCTGCGCGAGCTCGATCTCAGCACGGACCCGCTCGAGGGACTGCTCGATGACGTCGACATCGTCTTCCACCTCGCGGGGCAGCCGGGCGTACGGGGGAGCTTCGGTGACGGCTTCGCGGAATACGTCCGGCACAACATCCTCGCGAGCCAGCGGCTGCTCGACGAGGCGACCCGCTCCCCGGTGCAGCGGTTCGCGTACGCGTCGTCCTCGTCGGTCTACGGCGACGCGATGAGCTATCCGACGGCCGAGACCTGCGAACGGCAGCCGCGCTCGCCGTACGGGATGACCAAATTGGCCACGGAGGAGCTCGGCGCCGTCTACGCCCGCACGCACGGGGTGCACACGATCGGGCTGCGCTACTTCACCGCCTACGGGCCGAGGCAGCGGCCGGACATGGCGTTCGCCCGCTTCATCCGCAGCGGCCTCGCGGGCGAGCCGCTGCCGCTCCTCGGCGACGGCACGCAGAGCCGTGACTTCACCTTCGTTGAGGACGTCGTCGAGGGCACGCTTGCCGCCGCCCGCCGGGGCCGCGCCGGCGCCGTCTACAACATCGGCGGCGGCACGCGCGTCCCGCTCATCGATGCCGTGCGCATGATCGAGGTCCTCCTCGGTCAGCGCATCGAGATCGACCGGTCGCCGCGCGCGCTTGGCGACGTGCGCGATACGTGCGCGGACCCGCGCCGTGCTGCCCGCGAGCTCGGCTTCGAGCCGAGCACCCCCCTGCTCGACGGCCTGCAGCGCCAGGTCGAATGGTCCCTCGATCACGCGAGCGCGCTTCTCGCCGCAGCTCGTGCGTGAGCGAAATGGGCACCGTAGCCGCCTTGGGCGGTCATCCCGTGGGGGTGGCGGCACCCCGGACGATCGAGGTCCATCGCGATGTGGGCTCGATCGAGGATGAGTGGGACCGCCTCGCGCTTCAGGCTGACGCGTCCATCTTCGCCCGGCCGGCATGGCTGCGGATCTGGTGGGAGGTGTTCGGGGCCGGGGAGCTCGAGATCTTGGCTCTGAGGGAGGCCGGGGAGCTCGTTGCGGTCCTGCCGCTGACACGGACGGGCTCGCGGCTCGCGGCACCGGTCAACGAGCACACGCCGCTCTATGACCCCCCGGCCCGCGACGCCGGTGCCGCGGAGGCGCTGTACGCCGCGGTGCTCGGGGGCCGCGCTCGTCGGCTGCGGATCGCCGAGATCGAAGCCAGGGATACGACAACGGGCGCCTTGGTCAAGGCCGCGGCCCGTCACGGCTGGCGCCTGCGTGTTCGACCGCTGCGCCACGCGCCCTACCGGCGGGTGACGGGCAGCGTCGGCGACTACCTCGCGAGCGTGTCGAAGGACCGGCGCAAGGCCATGCGCCGGCGCCGGCGCCGCCTCGAGGAGGGCGGCGAGGTGACGATCGAGTGGGTGGACGGCAGCGAGCGCCTCGACGAGTTGCTCGACGAGGGGCTCGCGGTCGAGGGCTCCGGGTGGAAGGCGGCCGCCGGGACCGCGATCAACTCGCGCGCCGAGACCGACCGCTACTACCGCGCGATCGCCGAGTGGGCGGCCTCGGTGTCCGCGCTCGAGCTGGGCTTCGTCCGCCTCGACGGACGCGCGATCGCGTTCCAGCTCGCCCTTTGGGACGAGACGAGCTGTTACGCGCTCAAGGCGGGGTTCGACCCGGAGTTCCGCAAGGTCGGTCCTGGGGTCCTGCTGCTCCACGACATGATCGTCCGGGCCCATGAGCGGCGCGTGGAGACGGTGGAGCTGCTCGGCGACGCAACGGATTTCAAGCTGAGCTGGGGGCCGCTCACGCGGGAGGTCGTCCGCATGCAGGCGTTCGGCCCGGGGCTCCCGGGGAGCGCCGACTGGCTTGCGTCGTCGTACGTGCGGCCCCTCCTGAACAAGGTCACAGAGGGCATTCGGAGGTAGGCGCATGACGACGACGACCCCGCGGCAGGGAACGCGGACGGGGATCGAGGTCCATCACGACGCTCGCGCGATCGAGGAGGAGTGGGACCGCCTTGCACTGGACGCGAACGCATCCATCTTCGCCCGGCCGGCGTGGCTGCGCATGTGGTGGGAGGAGTTCGGGGAGGGGGAGCTCGAGATCCTCACCCTGCACGACCGCGGGAGGCTGCGGGCGGTCCTGCCGCTGGTGCGGAAGGGGGCGGTGCTGCAGGCGCCGCTCAACGAGCACACGCCGCTCTATGACCCGCCGACCCGCGATGCCGAGGCCGCCGAGACGCTCTATGCCGAGGCGCTCGGTCGCGGCGCGCGCCGGTTGCAGGTCGCCGAGGTCGAGGCCGGCGAGACGACGACGGGTGCTCTCGGGCGGGCTGCGGAACGCCTCGGTTGGCGCGTTCGCATGCGGCCCCTGCGCCGGGCGGCTTTCATGCGAGTGGAGGGCAGTCCCGCGGACTACATGGCCGGCCTTTCCAGGCGCCGCCGCAAGGATGTGCGCCGCCGTCGCCGGCGGCTCGAGGAAAGCGGCGAGCTGACGATCGAGTGGGCGGGCGGGAGCGAGCGGCTCGCGGAACTGCTCGACGAGGGCTTCGCGGTTGAGGGCTCGGGGTGGAAGGACGCGGCCGGGACCGCGATTGCCTCGCGCCCCGAGACGGATCGCTTCTACAGGACGGTCGTCGACTGGGCGGTCGGGGAGTCGGCGCTCGATCTGGGCTTCGTGCGCCTCGACGGTCGCGTGCTCGCGTTCCAGATGGCCGTTTGGGACCAGACCCGCTGTTACGGGCTCAAGGGTGGGTTCGACCCCGCGTTCCGCAAGGCGGCGCCGGGGGTCCTCCTCTTCCTGGACATGATCCTCCGGGCGCACGAGCGGGGGGTGGAAACGGTCGAACTGCTCGGAGACGCGACGCCCTTCGAGCTGGAGTGGGGCGCTTCCACCCGGCCGATCGTCCGCATGCAGGCCTTCAGCCCCGGTCTCTCGGGACGCGTGGATTGGCTCGCGGCCACGTACCTGCGGCCGCTGCTGCGCAAGCTGGCGGACGGGTTTGGCCGATGAGCTCCCAGTCGATTCCGTTCATGCCCTCCGTTCCGCCGAGCGCGTACCTGCGGCGGCGGGCGGCGCTGCCCTTTCCGTTCGACGGGACCGACCACGTGCTCTACCGATTCGGCCGCCACGCGCTCTGGCACGGGTTGCGCGCACTGGGGCTCGAGCCCGGGGACCGGGTCTTGGCGCCCGCGTACCACTGCGGCGCGGAGGTGGAGGCGCTCGTCGAGGCGGGGCTTCGCGTCGAGTTCTACGAGGCCCGCGGCGACCTGCGGCCGGATCCCCAGGAGCTCGAGGGTCTGCTGCCGGGTGGGGTCCGGGCCCTCTACCTGATCCACTATCTCGGGTTCGCGCAGGATTCGGAGAGGTGGCGCCGCTGGTGCGACGAGCTCGGGATCGCGCTGATCGAGGACGTCGCGATGGCGTGGCCGGGGCAAAGTCGGCGCCGGCCTCTCGGCAGCGAGGCGGACCTCGCGATCTACTCGCCGTGGAAGACCGTCGGCCTGGCCGACCTCGGCGCGCTCACGGTCCGCGGCGCGTCACCTCCTCCCGCCCCCCGGTACCGGCGTGTCGCCGCTCGCTCGCTTGCCACCGCACACATTGCATGGGTGGAGTCGAGGATCAGGCCGGGTAGGCGGCGGTACCCGTCCGGGGCGTTCGACCCCGAGAGCAACGGGCTCGGCGACCCGGAGGTCGGGCCGTCGCGGAGCAGCGTCTTCCTGCTGTCCCGCCTGTGGAGGCCGGCCATCCGCGAGCGTCGGCAGGCGAACTACCGGTTCCTCGCTGAGCATCTGGGCGACCTCGTCCCGAGTCCGTTCCGGGAGCTCGACCCCGCCGCCTTTCCCTACCTCTTCCCGCTCCAGGTCCATGCGCGGGATGAGGTGGTGGCCCACCTGCGCGCTCACGGGGTCGAGGCGTGCGCACTCTGGTCCGTGCCACATCCCTCGCTTCCGGTCGAGCGATTCCCGGCCGCCGCCCACCGGCGGCGGACCGGGATCGCTCTTCCGGTCCATCAGGACCTCACCCGGCGCGACCTCGAGACGATTGTCCGCGAGGTAGGCCGAGCGGGAGCCTCGCCGGTGGCTTTCCCCGAGCCCGCGCGGATTGACGAGCCTGAGCTCGAACCCGACGCGAGGACCCCAGCGTGACCCTGCGTTCCTGGAAACGACAGACGCGCGCAGGGATCGGATGGTCCATCGGCACGTTCGCGGGCGGGCGGGCACTCACCTTCGTCGCGACGATGGTGCTCGCGCGCCTCCTCGTGCCCGAGGAGTTCGGCGTGGTCGCCGCGATCCTGGTCTACCTCTCGGCGCTCGAGCTGATCGGCGACCTCGGGATGAAGGCGACGGTGGTCTACGAGCAGGACCGCGAGTCGGTGCGCCGCGTGGAGAGCGCCTTCACGCTGAACCTGGGACTCGCCGTGGTGCTTACCGGGATCGCCGTGGTGTGTGCGCCCCTGGTGGCCGGGTTCTTCGACGTCTCCGAGCACGCCGGGCTGTTCCGCCTTGCCTCGCTGAGCCTGCTGCTCACCGGCGTCGGCAACGTCCAGGACGCGCTGCTCCTGCGCGAGCTCGACTTCCGCCGCAGGGCGATCTCGGAGCTGACCCGCGGAGGCGTGCGCGGGCTGGTCAGCGTCGCCCTCGCCTTCGCGGGCCTCGGGGCCGGCGCGCTCGTCGGCGGACTGCTCGCGGGGCAACTCGCCTGGGTCGCCGTGCTGTGGACGATCACGCGCTACCGGCCGCGGCTCGTCTGGGACAGGGGGATCGTGCGGAGCATGGTCGGGTACGGCTCGGGCGCGATGGCGCTCGACGTCGTCGCCGCGATTGGCGGACGGCTTGACCAGATCATCATCGGCCCGGTCCTCGGGCCCGCCGCCCTCGGCATCTACGTGCTCGCCTACCGGGTGCCGGAGCTCTTGATCAGCTCGGTCTCGTGGAGCTTCTCCAAGGTCAGCTTCCCGGCGCTCTCACGGGTGCGGGCGAACGACCGCGGCTCGCTCGGCCCGGCCATCCTCTCCCTGCTGCGCTACCAGGCGCTCGGGACCCTGCCCGTGTCGTGCGCCCTCGCCGTGCTCGGGCCGGCGCTCGTGGTCGTCCTCTTCTCGGACAAGTGGGCCGAGGGCGGGGCGGTGCTCTCGGCGATCGCGGTGGCCGAGGGGGTCGAGGCCCTGCTCTACCCGCTCGGCGACAGCTTCAAGGCGATCGGCCGCCAGCGGACGATGCTCGGGATCAACCTCGCGAACCTGCCGCTCATGGTGGCGGTGATCCTGCTCGCCGCGCCGCACGGGATCGTCTGGGTTGCCTGGGCCGTAGCGGCGCAGTCGCTCTTCCACACCCTGTGGACGTCAGCTGTGGTGTCGCGCGCCTTCGGGTTGCGCCCGCGCGAGCTCCTCGGGGCGATCAGGCCCGGGTTGGCGGCGGGCGCCGGCGCAGCGCTCGGCGCCGGGGCAATGAGGATGATCTGGCCCGAGCCCGCGCTCGGGCCGCTGCTCGCGGGCGGTCTCGCGGCCATGGCGCTCTCGCTCGTCTTCCTGCGCGTGCTCGCTCCGTCGACCTTCGCGGAGCTCGTCAGGCTCGCCGGCGAGGCGCGCCGCCGCGTCTTCCCGCCCCGGTCGGGCGAGCCGCCCGCGGAGCCCTCGCCGCGCACGCCGTCCGAAGCAGATACCGGACGCGCCGTCCTGGCGGTCCGGGCCCGAGGGCTGCTCGCGGCGGGCGGCGGCCTCGTCCCCTGCGCGGTGCTCTGGTACTGGTGGGCCGTCCACGAGGGCGGCTACCCGGCGACGGTGTGGCTCGCGGGCCTGCCGATCCTCGCGGTCCTCGGGGTTGCGCTCGCCGCCTTCGTGCCACGGCCCCCGCTCTCGAGGGCCGCCGCCGCCTCGCTGGTCGCCCTCGGGGCGCTCGCGGCGTGGACGTGGCTGTCGCTGCTGTGGGCGGAGAGCCCCGGCATCGCCTTGATGGAGGCCATGCGCCGCTCGCTCTACATCGCCGCGTTCGCCCTCGCGGTCCTCTGGCCGCCCACGCGCAGCGGGCTGCGGATCGGCGCCTGGGCGCTCGTGCTCGCGGCGGTGGGAGCCGGGATCGCCGGCATCTCGAGCGCGCTCGCGGCCGGCGACCTGCCGGACGGGCGGCTGATCGACCCCGCGGGCTACCCGAACGCGGTCGCCGCCCTGCTCAACATGGGAGGGCTGGCCGCGCTCGCCCTCGGGTGCGCCGAGGGCGTCACCCGCGGCTGGCGGGCGCTGAGCTGGGGGTTGACGGGGCTTCTGTGGGGGATGGCCGTTCTGGCCCAGAGCCGAGGCGGCCTGTTCGCGCTCGTCGTCGCGCTTGCGCTGCTCGTCGCCGTCGCCCCGTTTCGCCGGCGGCTCATAGCCCCCGTCGTCGCCACCGGGGTCGCCCTGTACGCAGTGAGCGGCACGCTCTTGGAGGTCCGCCCGGCGGCTCTCGCCGGCACCGCCGGCCCGGAGCTCGAGGCCGCGGCCGTGGCGCTCGCCGCGTGCGCACTCGCGCTCGCCGCGGCGGCCGTTGCCTGGGCCCGGATCGAGCCCGCGCTCGCCGGGTGGTTCAGCCACCGGCGCGCGCGGCCGTGGGCCGCACACCGGCGAAGGAGCGTGGGACTGGCCGTCGTCCTGCTGCTCGCGGCCACCGTCGCGGTGGCTGCCTCACCCAGTGGGCGCGGTTGGGCCAACGACCGCTACCAGGACTTCACCAGCCCGGACTACGACCGGATCGACCGCGCCGACTCGCGCTTCGAGGGAGGGCTCGGGTCCAATCGCTCCGATTACTGGCGGGTCGCGCTCGACACGGCTGCGGAGAAGCCGCTCCTCGGCAACGGCGCCGGGGGCTTTCGGGCCGAGTACCTGGCGGAGCGCAAGACCGACCAGGCCCCGCGCTTCGCCCACGCGATCTGGGCCGGCACGCTTGGCGACCTCGGCCTGCCCGGCTTCGCGGCTCTCATGGTGTTTGCCGCAGTCGGGGGCTTCGGCCTCTCGAGCGCCGTCCGCCGTGCGGACATCCGCGACCGGGCGCTCGTCGCCGCCTCCGCGATCCCGCTCGTGTACCTGGGGATCCACGCCAGCGCCGATTGGGTCAGCGCGTTTCCGGCGCTCGTGGTCCCCGCGCTCGGGCTTGCGGGGGCGGCGCTTTCGTTCGGCGCGCGGGGGCGCGCGGGCGACCGGCCGGGATCGTGGGCCGCGGTCGCGGTGATCGCGCTCGTCGGCGTCGTCGCGGTGCCGCTGCTGCAGGCCGAGCGGCTCGCCGCGTGGGGCGGGGCCGTCGCGACGGAGAGGCCGGCAGCCGGACTCGACGCGCTTCGCGAGGCGGCGCGGCTGAACCCGCTCGCGCCCGAGCCCCCGGCCTGGGAGGGGCTCGCCTGCGCTGCGATCGACCGGCCCGTCTGCGCCGAGCGCGCCCTTGCCGAGGCCGTCGAACGGGACCCGACCGGGTGGGCTCCGCGGCTCGTGCTCGGCCTGCTGGCCGCCGAGCGCGGTGCGGACACCGAAGCGAGGCGCCGGCTCGCAGCCGCGGCGGCGCGCAACCCGCGCGAGCCGCTGGTGCGCCATGCGCTCGACTCGCCCGGGGGTGGCCTCAGCGCTACCGAGGCGGCCCGCCGTTTGCTCGATCTGGAACCGCAGCCCTCAGGAAGTCCGCCAGGCGGCGGCACTCGGCTTCGATCGTCCGCCGGAGGATCCGATGATGACCCGCGTTGACCATCTCCGCGCGGCGCTCCGGGTCCGCCGCGAGGCGCCGCAGGGACTCGCTCGCGGCATTGGCGTCGGCGGGCGGGATCAGCTCCGCGGCGCCGCCGGCCGCCGCGGCGACGCCCCCGACGTCGGTTGCCACGACCGGCAGGCCCGACGCGAACGCTTCGAAGAGGACCTGCGGGAGTCCCTCGGTGAACGAGACGTGGAGCAGGAAGTGGCTCGCGCGGTAGAGGTCGACGAGGCCGTCGTCAATCGGAACGTGCCCGGCGAGGCGCGCGTGCGCGCCTACTCCCAGGCGGTCGAGCCGGTCACGCAGCTCGCCGCGAAGCGGCCCGTCGCCGCACACCGTGAGCTCCCAGCGCGGGTCCTCGCGGCGCAGCTCGGCGAGTACGTCCGCCAGCAGCAAGGGGTTCTTCTCCGGGTCGAGGCGGCCCACGCTCAGCACCCGGAGCGCACCCCTGTAGTCGCGCTCGAGCGCGACCTCGGGCGCGACGACGCTGGCGGCGTCCACGAGCGAGACGCCGAGCTCCAGCACCCGCTGGGCGTCCGCGTAGCGAGCCGCGAGCTCCTCGCCGACCGCCACTACCGGGTAGCGGCGCGCGAGCCGGCGATAGCGCCACTCGAGCGCCCGGGCGACGGCCAACGCGCGCCGGTCGCCCGGGCGGCGATTGCGGATGTAGGAGACGAGGTCCTGGCGGACGCCGAGGATCACCGGCTTGCGCTTCGCCGCCGCCTGCGCGGCGAAAGGCAGGCAAAGGCCCTGCGGGCCGATCAGCCAGACCGCGTCGACGCCGTCGAGGACGGACGCGAAGGTCCGGGCGGCGCCGACGGCGGCCCGGCCGACGCCGAGCGGGTCGGCTCCGTCGCCGCGGTCGGGCAGCCCCACGAACTCGATCTCCTCGGCGAGGCGGTGCGGCCACTCGCCCGGCTCCGCCTCCAACCGGCCGCAAAGGACCGTCCGCTCGAACTCGCGAGCGAGCCGGTTCAGGAACAGCACGAACGGGCGCTGCGCGTAGATCGCGCTGCCGTCGGTTCGGTAGCCCTGGTCGAGATAGACAGCGATGCGCAAGGAGGTCCTCCGTGCTAGGTACCCGCGAAGGTCGAATTCACCACGGGGGCACGTCGGCCGGGCAGCTCGCCCCCGAGCGCCTCGCGCCGCCCCGCATGCTCCGGGTGCACGCGCTCGTGGACTCGCTCGTGCCCGGGGGCGCCCAGAGCCTCCTGTGCGAGCTGGCCGAGGTCGCCGCCGAGGAGCGCATCGAGCTCTCGGTCGCCGAGCTGCGCGCGCCCGACGGTCCCTCGCTTGCCCCGCGTCTGCGGGCCGCGGGCGTGGAGCCGACGGTGGTGGGCGCGAGGAGGCTGATCGGCGCGGGCGCCGCTCGCATCACCGCGGCTCACCTCGCGGAGGTGCGACCCGACATCTTGCACACGCACATGGGCTACGCCGATTACCTGGGCGGGGGCGCCGCGCTGCGGCTCGGGATTCCGTGGATCTCGACCGTCCATGCGATGCACTGGGAGCGCTCGCCGAAGGAGCGCCTGCGCACCTCGGTGATCGCGGCGAGACGGGCGCGCGCCGACCGCGTGATCACGGTATCCGCGGCGGCGCGCAGGGCATTCCTCGCAGACGGGCGTGTCGACCCCGAGAAGGTCGTCGTGATCCCGAACGGGATCGTCGGCGATCCCGCCACCGGCACCGGTGCCGGGCTCCGCGTCCGGCTGGGTATCGCGGCCGACGCCCCGGTGGTCGCGATGACCGCGCCCCTGCGCCACGAGAAGGGGCACCGGGCGGCGTTCGCCGCGCTGGAGATCGTCTTGGGCGTGATGCCCGAGCTGCGCGTGGTGGTGATCGGCGACGGGCCCGATCGCGACGAGATCATGGAGCTCGCGAGGCCGCTCGGCGATGCCGCGATCTTCCTCGGGCACCGCGACGACGTGATGACGGTCCTCGATGCGGCGAACGTGCTCCTGCACACGCCGGAGACGGACGCGCTGCCGACCACGCTGATCGAGGCTGCGGCCGCCGGCGTTCCCGTGGTGGCCACCGACGTCGGCGGGATCCCGGAGATCGTCGACGACGGCGTGACGGGCGTGCTGCTTCCGGACGGCGCCGCCCCGATCGAGGTCGCGGTCTCGCTGGAGGTGCTGCTCTCGCTCAAGGCGTCCACCCGCCGGATGGGGATCGCCGCCCGCGAGCGGTTCGAGGAGATCTTCCGGGCCCAGAGGTGGGCGCGGCGCCTGCGCGAGCTCTACGACGAGGTCCTCGGGGAGGCCTGAGGGATGGGGAGCAACGGCACGGGACCCGAAACGCTGCGCGTCGCCATGGTCGTGCAGGCGTTCCGGCCGCAGATCGGCGGAGCGGAGCGGCAGATAGAGCGCTTGGCGCCGGCGCTCGCCGAGCGTGGGGTGGAGGTCTACGTGGTCACCCGCCGCCCCCCGGGGACCCCCGCGGCGGAGCATCTCGACGGCCTCGAGGTGCGCCGCGTGGGCGTCCCCGCCAGGCCCGCTGCCGCCTCCGTGGCGTACACGGGCGGCGCGAGCGCGCTGCTCTGGCGCCTGCGCCCGGATCTGATCCACGTGCACGGATTGCTCTCCCCCGCGAGCGTGGGCCTGATCGCGGGCACGGCGATGCGGGTGCCCGTCGTCGCCAAGGTGCTCTCGTCCGGCGACCGCGGCGACATCGACAGGCTCCTCGCGAAGCCCCTCGGGCGCACCCGCCTGCGCCTGCTCGCGGAGCGGTTCGCCGCGCTGATCGCGCTCGCCGAGGAAAGCGAGCGCGAGCTGGTGGAGCACGGCGTCGACCCGAAGCGCGTCCACCGCATCCCGAACGGCGTCGACACCCGCAGGTTCCGCCCGCCGGCCCCCGGCGAGCGCGAGCGGCTGCGGGCCGAGCTCGGCCTGCCCTCCGGGGAGCCCCTTGCCCTCTACTGCGGCCGGGTGATCCCCGAGAAGCGCGTCGTCGCCCTGGCGGAGGCCTTCGGGCGCGTCACGAACGGACGCCTCGTCGTCGTCGGCGGGGGATCCGACGAGCCTCGCCTGCGCGCGGTTGCGCAAACGTCGGCCTTGCGTGACCGCGTGCTCGTGCGGGGAGCCGTCGACGACCCGAGCCCCTACTACCGGGCCGCCGACCTCTACGTCAGCGCCTCGGGCCGCGAGGGGATGTCGGGCTCCGTGCTCGAGGCGATGGCCAGCGGGCTGCCGACAGTCGCCGCACCGGCGGGTGGGATGGAGGGCCTGCTCGCCGGTGGCGTCGGCAGCGTTCTCGACGACGCCGATCCGCGGACCATCGCCCCCGCGGTCGATGCCCTGCTCGGGGACGAGTCCCTGCGCCGGCGGATGGGCGCAGCCGCGCGCAGGCGCGCCGAGTCCGAGTACTCGCTCGCGGCGACCGCCGACCGGCTCGTCGGCCTCTACGGCGATCTGCTCTAGCACTTTCGTCCAGTTCTCCTGAACTCGTCCGCCGGGTACGCGCCGCAGCGCGTTCCGGTGGGGCTAAACGCATGCTTGCGGGTGCCTGCACGCACTCTCAGGCGTGAACCGTCGTCGCGTTAGGCAAGAATCTCCCCGGCGACCCGGGCCGAACCTGCCCTTTCCGCGGGTATCAAATTGCCTGGCTGGGGTGGGACTGGTCGCCGCCGTCGTAGGACGCCACTGGCGCCCTGCCGTCGGCTGCCGATGGACACGCCGTGATGACGAATACATGCAACAAGCGAATGCGGACCTGGTCCGTGGCCCTGATCCTCGGCGTCGCCGGGATCATCTTCGCGGCCTCACCGGCTGGTGCCCGGGTTGCCGGTCTCGAAAACAAGGGACTGCAGGAGTTCGACCAGATCTCCACCTCGAACGGCACCGCCGAGGTCTCGCGCGGGCCCGCCTTCCGCGGCTCGGCCTCGGCGCAGTTCAACTACTCGGGCGGCGGTGCCAACGGCTACGCACGCGGCGTCTTCGAGCCCGACTGGCGCCCCGGGGACCGCGTCCTCTACAAGGCCGCGTTCAAGCTTCAGCGGGGCTTCTACCGCGCGATGCAGGGCCAGGTCGCCCTGATGCGCTGGGACAATTGGCCGGAGCACGGCGGGTCGGGCGACGCCGGCGGCATCGTCATCTACGGCGGGGACCGCAAGGCCCGGCTGACCCGCAGCCGCTACGGCGGCGAGCAGGTCGCCCTCGGCCGTGCGTTCCGGATCCCGGAGGGGCGCTGGGTGAAGCTCTCCGTCCGCCAGCGGCTGTCCGCGGGCAGGGCCCACTCGGTCGTCCGGATGAACGGGCGCAAGGTGGCGTCGTCGAACCAGGCGAACAGCTACGGGCGCCCGATCTCCAGGGTGCGTTACGGGATCGTCGCGATCGACGCCGGCGCCCAGCACAACCCGCTGCGGGTCTGGGTCGACGACGCCATCGCGCGCAAGTCCCGCTGACGCCTACAGGGCCGCGGTCGACGCGGCGGGCGCGCCGGCGGGCTGGGCGACGCAGGTGCGGTACCAGAGCTCCAGGTTGATCAACGGCCAGAGCTGACGGGTCCGGTCCTTCCCGGCCAGGTGCTCGGCGACGATGTGCCGCAGCGCGCGCTGGTCGAAGAGGTCGCGGCTGCGCGCCTCGGCCCCGAGCAGCAGGTCGCCGGGCAGCTCGCGCAGCGGCCCGCGCAGCCACTGGCCGATGGGTACGGCGAACCCGTGCTTCGGGCGATCCAGGATCTCGGCGGGCAGCCAGCCCTCGACCGCCTCGCGGAGCAGGAGCTTGCCCGAGCGCCCGCGCAGCTTCAGCCGCGGGGGCAGCGCCGCCGCGAACTCGAAGAGGCGGTGGTCGAGGAGCGGCGAGCGCATCTCGAGCGAGTGGGCCATGCTCGTGATGTCGGTCTTCACGAGGAGGTCGTCCGGGAGGTAGGTCTCGATGTCGGTGGCCATCGCCCTGTCGACCGACGCGAGCCCGTCGCGCCGCTGCCACGCGGCCGCGACGTGGTCCACCGGATCCAGTTCGCCCGTCAGCGTCAGCAGCTCCGGGCTGTAGAGGCGGCGGCGGTCCGCCTCGGTGAAGCGCCTTCCCAGCGCGGCGAAGCGATGCCCGGGAGCGAGGGCAAGCCCGCCGGTGATCCGGGCCATCTTGCCCGCGCGCCCGGGATCGCGCTCGTCGGCGAACCTCCCTACTCCGTTGGCGAGCGCCCGGCGCAGGCCGGCGGGTACGGGCTCCGCGATGCGCGACGACCGGATGCGCCGGTAGCGGCGGTACCCGGCGAAGCCCTCGTCACCGCCGTCGCCGTTCAGGCACACGGTCACCTCGCGCCGGGTCAGCTCCGCGAGCTGGAACGCGGGCAGGGCCGCCGGGTCGGCAAACGGCTCCCCGAAGTGCCGGGCGATGTCCGGTAGGCGGTTCACGTCGAGCGGGCCGACCTCGAGCTCGTGGTGCTCCGTGCCGAGGTGGGCGGCCACCCGGGCGGCGTGCTCGCGTTCGTCGAAGTCCGCCTCCGCAAAGGCGGCCGTGTAGGTCCGGACGGGGCCCGGCGACGTCCGCGCCATCGCCGCGACAACGGCGCTCGAGTCGAGCCCGCCCGAGAGGTGGGCGCCGAGGGGGACGTCGCTGTCGAGCCTCACCCGGGTGGCTTCGAGGATCAGGTCCCGCAGCGCCTCCCGGGCTTCGTCGCGGCTGAGGTCGTGCTTCGGGCTGTACTCGAGCGTCCAGTAACGGTGGATCTCCGGGCGGTCGCCGGGGCGCCAGCGCAGGGTGCAGGCCGGCGGCAGCTTGCGGACCGCGGCGAACGCGCACATGTCGCCGGGGACGTAGCCGTTGCAGAGGAACGCGTCGATCGCGGCGAGGTCGATCTCGCGCGGGACGTCCGGGTCGCAGAGGAGGGCGTTGATCTCGGAGGCGAACGTGATGCCCGCATCGCCCTCACAGAAGACGAGTGGCTTCTTGCCGAGGCGGTCGCGGGCCAGCAGGAGCTCGTCGCGTCGCTCGTCCCAGATCGCGAACGCGAACATGCCGCGCAGGCGCCGGACGCAGTCCGCTCCCATCTCCTCGTACAAGTGGATGACGACCTCGGCGTCCGAGGTGCTGGAGAAGCGGTGGCCGCGCAGCCGCAGCTCCCGGCGGAGCGCGTGGTGGTTGTAGATCTCCCCGTTGAGGACGAGCGCGATGCGGCGGTCCTCGGAGTACAGGGGCTGGTCGCCCGTGATCAGGTCGATGATGGCCAGGCGCGACATCCCGATCGCGGCGCCGCCGGACTCGTGGATCCCCTGCGAGTCGGGCCCGCGATGGGCGAGCGCCCCGCACATCCTGGCGACGAGCTCGGGGTCGGCCGCGCGGTCGCGGCTCACCTTGCCGGCGATCCCACACACGGCTCAGACCCGCCCGAACACGGAGGGCATGGCCGCCAAGGCCCGGAAGCGCGATGGGCTCACGGTCCGCCCGATCGGGATGCGGCGGGCGTCCAGCGGGTTCCAGTCGCGCCGGGAGGCGAGCCCCCCGTAGCAGCTGAACGCGAGCTCGACTCCCTCCTGCCGCAGGAGCGCCTGCGTCGTCGCGTCGAAGCTCTCGGGCCGGCCCACGGGATAGGCGAAGAGGCGCATCGGCTCTCCGAGCATCTCCTCCAGCCGGCGCGCGCACTCGGCGATCTGGTGGCGCTGCTCGCCCGCGGACAGGCGGCTGAGGATCGGGTGGGTGACCGTATGCCCCCCGATCTCCATGCCCGCCGCATGCAGCCTGCGGACCTGCGGCCAGGTGAGCCACCGCGGCGAAGCCGGGCGATCGTGGCCGTTCGCGCGCGCCCGCAGCCGGTGCAGGAAGCGCTCCGCCTGGTCGGCCGGCAGCGACTTGTAGTGCTCGATTGCGGCGGCCGCCGCGCCCGGGTCGGACGACATGAGCGTCGCGATCTCGTCCCACCACGCGGTCCCGCCGCGGTCGAGGAACCCGGTGCAGACGAAGAACGCCGCCGGGATTCCGAGCTCGGAGAGGATCGGCAGCGCGACGTCGTGGCTGTCGCGGTAGCCGTCGTCGAAGGTGACCGCGGCGAACCGCCCGCACCGCCCGTCCAGCGCGGCGGGGATCTCGCTCGGCGCGATCACCTCGAAGTGGCGCGTCAGGAACTCGAGCTGGGCGTGGAGGTCCTCGGCGGTGGCGCTCCACGACTCGTCCGCACCGTCGCCGGGCGGAGTGCCTATCCGGTGGTAGTCGAGGACGAGGACCGAGCCGCGGGGAACCCTGGCGGCGAGCACCGCCAGGCCGGTCGCGTCGAGGATCCGGCTTGCCCGCTCAGACGCCCGCATGGCGCCACCTGGGTGCGAGCACGCGGGCTCGCAGCCTGCTGGACCGCGCCCACACGAGCTCACCGGCGCCGTTGTTGGTCAGGACCCGCTTGTAGAGCGCCCGGCCCGGGCCCGTGTCGAAGGTGCGGTAGCCGCGCTCGGCGCACTCGGCCATCATCAGCGCGTTCGCGACGATGCCCGGGCTGTGGCGGGCGTTCTCGCCGCCGCCGAGCCCTGCCTGGTAGCCGATCACGTCCTCGCCGTCGACGAGTGCGTAGAGGCAGGCGATCGGACCCTGCTCGTTGCTCGCCCGGAAGAGCACGACCGAATCCGGCGCCGCGTCGATCAGGTCGGAGTGGAAGCCGCGGAACCGCCGGCTGGCGAAGACGCCGGGGTGGCCCTGCTCCCGCCAGCGCTCTTCGTGCAGGACGCAGAGCTCCTCGAAGATCTCGCGCCGGTGGCGGTCGTCCTCGGCCCACTCGGTCTTGATCTCGCCGAGCTTGCGCATCTGGCGCCGCACGTTGTTGCGCGTCTTCGAGCTGAGCAGGGCGATGACCCCGTCGAGCCCGGCGCCCGGCTCCGGCAGGGTGAGGCGGGGGCTCGGCTCGCGATTCGGGACCAGGGACGGGTCCGCTTCGAGGAAGGGGGCGGCCTCCGATTCCGAGAAGCCCGACAGCTCGAGCTCGTGCCAGCCGCGTTCGGTTTGCAGGAAGCTCACCAGCGCGTGGGCGAACTCCGCTCGGTGGCCCGGTGTGGTGAGTACGCCGTTGCGGGCGACGAACACGGTCTCGCCGGGCGGCTCCCCCGATGTCCCGAGGTGGAGCCGGCGCAGGCGGACCGGCCCCTTGCGCCTGATCCGCTCCGTCAGCAGGGCGATCCCCACCTCGTTGCCATCGGGGTCGTAGCCGGCGGCAAAGCGGTGGGGGACGACGTCGCCGTAGTGGCGAAGCCAGGTTTCGGTCCACACCCAGGAGACCGGGAGGGGCACCCGATCGGCAGCGTCCTCGAGCTGCCGCCAGATGGCGGCGGCTCGGTCGTGGCGTTCGGCGGGAAGCAGGCGTATGGCGATCTCTGGACGGATGTCCAGATCCTGACCAAGCAGGGCTGTGCCGCGTAGGTCAGGTTTCCGCCTATTTGCAGGCAGTTTCTCTTCCCCCTCGGGCATGCAAAAACCTCCCCAACGATGGGGAGAGAACTCACTACGAGGCCGTCGATGCGGGTGAGGCAAGGCGCCACGCACGAAGCGGGGCGCGCGACCGGAAAGGAAGCCACATGTCCACCCGCAAGCATTTAAGAGCGAGATTTCCACGCTCTGTGCTCGGGTTCGCGGTCCTGGTCGTGGTGACGGGAGTCAGCGTCGCCACCTCCTCCGGCGCGGTCACGAACCGCACCGCGACACTCGAGAACGGATCTCTGTCCGAGTTCGATCAGGCGTCCGTGACGAACGGAACGCTCACCAACAGCACCGAGCGGGCCTACGCCGGGACCCGCTCCGCCCGCTCCGTCTACAACGGCGGCGGGGCCAACGGCTACGCCCGCGGCATCTTCAACGTCAACTGGCAGCCGGGCGACGACGTCACCTACTCCTCGGCGTTCTTCCTCCCCGAAGGGTTCAAGAGCTCGCTTCAGGGGCACGTCGCCCTGATGCGCTGGGACAACTGGCCGAGCTACGAGAGCAACGGGGATGACGGCGGCATCGTCATGTACAGCAACGACAGGCGCGCGCGCCTCGTCACCGGTCAGTACGGCAGCACCCAGACGCAGCTCGGCAGCACGTTCGACCTGCCGGAGGGCCGCTGGTTCGTGCTCTCCGTGCGCCAGCGTTTCTCGTCGTCCAACCCGGTCTCCGAGGTTCGCGTCGACGGGAACCTGGTCGCCTCCTCGACGGCCAAGAACTTCAACGGCCGCACGATCGAGCGGATCCGCTACGGGATCGTCGCGATCAGCGCGAACCAGCAGAAGAACTCGCTGCGCCTGTGGTTCGACGAGGCGCGGGCGATGCCGACTGGATCGCAGTCGACGCCGACGCCCACGCCGACGCCGACCCCGACGCCCACGCCGACGCCGGAGCCGACGCCCACGCCGACACCCACGCCGACGCCGACTCCGGCGCCCGCGCCTCAGCCGCAGCCGGCGCCGCAGCCGACCAACCGCGCTCCGACCGTGGAGATCACGCGGCCGGGCGACGGCACGACGATCACCGGTGATCTGCGCGCCCGCGCGCGGGCGACCGACGATCGCCGCGTGGTCAAGGTCGAGTGGTACGTCGACGGCGTGCGCAAGGCCGCGCAGAGCTCGGAGCCGTTCGAGTGGCGCTGGCCGAACGCCGTGCGCAAGGTCAGCCGCGGTTCGCACAAGCTCACGGCGCGTGCGTACGACGCGTCCGGGCTCACCGCGTCCGACTCGATCACGTTCCGCGTTCGCAGTGGCTCCGCGCGCCTCAGCGGACGGGGTTCCAAATCGCACTCTGGCGGCCGGCGAGGCCCCGCACGAGGCCGATAGCCGTACCCGCACATCCCACGAGTACCTCGCGGCTCGCCCCACATACGGGGCGGGCCGCGTTTGGTACCGGGACCCGCGCGAGCGCGAGGAGGCCCGGCGCGTACATGCAGAGCTGCAGGGCGGCCGCGAGCCGGTAGACACGACCGCTGCGCATCATCCCCAGCGCCGAGACCAGCGTGGCGAGGAGCATCGGCGCAAGTGCGAGGCGCCCGAGCTTGTGCGACGCCACGCGCAGGGCGAATCCGGGCGGCAGGCGCCGCACGGCGGGAAGCAGGGCGACCCGTCCGGCGCCGATCCGGGCGCGGCGATCGAGCTCGAGGCGGGGGTCTAGGGCCGGCTCGGTCGACCCCGCGGCGGGCTCGTAGACCACGCGCCCGCCGCGGCGGACGATGTCGCACAGAAGCCAGAAGTCGTCGTTGATCACGCCCGCGGGGAACCGCCCGAGCCGCTCGCCGCGGACGACGATGAGCTCGCCGGAGAGCGCGGCGACGCTGCCGGAGCGCGTTTCGAGCCGGCGCACGAGGTCCTCGTAGCGCGCGTAGCCGCTCTCGGTCTCGCCCCGGCGGCCGGCCACCGCCCAGACCTCGGGATCGCCGAAGTGGCGGACAGCCGCGCGGAGCGTGCCCGGCTCGAGGATGTTGTTCGCGTCGGTGAGCACCACCACCTCGCCCCTCGCCACGTCGAGCGCGCGGTTGAGGCCCGCGGCCTTGCCCCGGCGCTCGGGCGAGAAGAGGACCTGGGCTTCGGGGTGGGCCGCGCGGGCGACCGTCTCCAGCTCGCGGTCCTCGTCGACGGCGACGATCACCTGGATCAGCTCCGCCGGGTAGTCGAGCTCGCGCAACGCGCGCAGCTTGGCCGCGAGCGCCTCGCGCTCCCGGTAGGCGGGGACGATGATGCTCACGGTCGGCAGGGCCTCGGTCCGCCGCCACGGGCGCGGTCGGCGCGCGGCCATCGCCGCCGGATAGCCGACGAGGACCCACGCCGCGCCCAGCGCGGAGGCCCAGAAGGACACGGCGAGCGCCCGCTTCACGCGACCGCCTTCCGCGCGGAACCGCTCGCGGCGCTCACGGCCGCGCCGGCGCCCATCGCGAAGACCATGCCGATGAGCACGAACAGCAGGCGGATCTGGCTTCCGTGCAGGAAGAGGCTGCCGATGGCGTAGGTGAGCAGCGCAAAAAGCAGGGCTCGACCGAGGGGGAGCTCCCAGAGGTTGCGCTGGATCGCGTAGCGGACCACGATCACGATCGCTGCGAGCCAGGCGAGGAGCCCGGCCAGACCCTGTTCGGCGGCGATCTGAAGCGGCAGGCTGTGTGCCTCGCGCATGCTGCGGGGGTCGTTGCCGATCTCGCGCGTGTAGTCGCGGTAGAGCACGGGGTAGGCGTTCGCGCCGACCCCGGTCAGCGGGTGGTCGGCGAACATCGCCAGCGCCACCAGGTTCTCGGTTGCCCGGCCGGAAACCGTGCGCTCGCCCGAGCTTTCGAGCTGCGCCGCGAACAGCGGCGTCAGGGCGATACCGACGGCAAGGGTGACGAGCAGCGCCCTCCAGCGGTGGACGCTCAAGGCCATCCAGGTGGCGAGGAGCCCCGCGACCAGGGCGATCAGGCCCCCGCGCGACCCGGTCGCGAGCACGCCCCCGACCAGGGCGGCCAGGGATACGGTGCCGAGTACGCGCAGGGGCCCGCCGCGGACCATCAGGTAGGCGGCGAACGGGACGATGACCGCGAGGGAGAGGGCGAAGAAGTTGGCCTCCCCGAACGGCCCCGCGGCCCGGGCGGCCTCGGCTCCCTCGACGCCGTCGTTCAGCGGAAAGAGCGCGGTCGGGTGCTCGAGCACCGAGTACATGGCGCCGGCCCCGAGAAACGCTCCGACCGCACAGAGCACGATCGCCACCCTCTCCACGCCGGCGGGTCCCGGCACCGCGATCGCGCCGATGAAGAGGAACGAGAGGCTGGCGAGCGTCTTGGTCGGGATCGAGGTGCCCTCCGGGGAGACGAGCGAGCTGCACACGGCCGCGAGGGTGATCAGCACGGCGACGCCGACGAGCGGCGGCGCGAAGTCGATCCCCCGGGCCATCCGGTTCGCGACGTAAGCGAGCATCACCAGGCCTCCGACCTCGACCGGCGAGGGGAGCCCGCCGTACAGGTGCTGCGGCAGGGACAGCCACACCAGCCCGATGAACGCGGGCACGATCCACTGCCGCGTCACCAGTGCGATGAGGCCGAGGGCCGCGGCGACGACGAGGGCGGGGATCGCCTCCGGGCCGAGGATCATGGAGCGCGGGGGGCAGCCGCCTTCGTGCGCTCGTCAGGCGGCGGCTGGGTCCTGCGCTCGTCCGGCACGACGGCCCGCAGGACCGGTTGGCGCGGCCGCCCCGACCCGCCGCCGAGCAGAACGAAGGTCACGATCCCCGCCAGCACCGCGAGCAGGATGGTCGCTCCGAAAAGCGCGCCGGAGGATGGCCCGGCGAGTGCGGGAACGCCCGGCGACTCGAGTACCTGGAGCCGCCACAGGTCGCCCAGATCGGGTCCGGACTTCGCCGCGGCGCCGATCACGGCGTTCAGGTCCTGCTGGACGGAGGCCTGCTCGCCGGTAGCGGTGATCTCGATCACGCGCGTGTCGGGGATCGCCCGCACGGCGATGGAGCTCGTCGGGCTGCCCGCCTCCTCGATCACGTTCCGGGAGCCGATCAGCTCGACGTAGGTGCCGATCGTCCCGGAGCGGTCGAAGGCATCGAGCAGGATCGTCCGGTCCTCGGCGCGCTCGGGATCGGGGACGAGGGTGACGGTGGCCCTGCTCTCGTACTGCTGGTCGCGCAGCGCGCTGTAGGCAACGCCGAGAAGCAGCACGGCGCCGGCGACAACGAGCACGGCGAGCCGACGAACCGCGGGGCGCGACCAGCTCATGCGACCCCGGTCCGGCGGATGAGCACGGGCACGGTGCGCAGGAGCATCGCGAGCTCCTTCAGCAGCGTGGTGTGCCGGAAGAACGTGATCTCGAGCCGGCAGCGCTCGATGAAGTCCATCGAGTCGCGGCCGAGCACCTGCCAGGGCCCCGTGAGGCCGGGGCGGAACTCCAGCCGCTCGGTCTGCCAAAGGTCGTAGGTGTCGGCCATGAAGCTCGTGGGGCGGGGGCCGACGAGGCTCATGTCGCCCCGCAGGACGTTCCACAGCTGCGGCAGCTCGTCGAGGCTCGTCTTGCGCAGGAACCTCCCGATCCTGGTGACGCGCGGGTCGCGCTCGAGCCGGAAGTCCGGCCACGCGACCGCGCTCTGCGCGCGGAGCTTCTCCTTCATCGCCGCGGCGCCGGGGATCATGCTGCGGAACTTGAGGAGGACGAACGGCCTGCCCCGCCGCCCGCACCGCTCCTGGCGGAACAGCACCGGGGCGTCGGGCCGCTCGAGCTTCACCGCGAGCGCGACCAGGAGGATCACCGGGGAGAGCAGGGCCAGGCCGAGCGCGGAGCCGACGATGTCGATCCCCCGCTTGACGATCTGGTGGGTCCTCGTTGGACGGCGGCCCACGGGCGGCGCGACGGCCAGCCGCTGGTGGAATTCGTACATCCGTAACCGACCGTAGACACCCCTGGGTAGCCGGGCCGGGGACATTCCTGCCCGAGACTGGTGACGGGCTCGTTGGTACCTCTTGACTCACGATCCGGTTCGCCTGCCTGACA
>ERZ777003.1417-NODE-1417-length-36120-cov-29.379093_pt1 | contig 36120 bp, 34 predicted proteins | sample MGYA00374956_ERZ777003 | MGnify/ENA primary metagenome ERZ777003 (study PRJEB29302, sample SAMN06268252) | bioreactor metagenome | isolation source: Joint BioEnergy Institute, California, USA | place: USA:Joint BioEnergy Institute, California, USA | collected... | reverse complement strand
GCCGGCGGCGTTGCCACACCGGCGCCAGCGCGGACCCGTGAGAACCAGGCCGTGCGCGGCACCGCCGTGCCGCGTGGCAGCGTGCCTCCGGCGCCGCGGCCGCCCATCAATCCGCGCGACCGCTGGTATGGCTGGTATCCCTGGTATCCCTACGACCCGTACTACGGCTACATCGGCTACAGCCCGTGGGCGTACAGCGGGTTCTGGGCGTGGCACCGGGTGGGCTGGTACGACCCGTTCTGGTACAGCCCCTGGTACCCGGGCTTCGGCTACGGCGTGACCTACTGGCCGTCGGACCGCGTCGAGCTCGATGAAGACCGTGGCGTCGAAACCGGCTCGGTCCGGCTGCGGGTCAATCCGGAACACGCGCGCGTCTACGTCGACGGGGCACTGGTGGGTGTGGCCGGCGAGTTCGGCGGCCTGACGAATCACCTGAAACTGCCGCCCGGCCGCTATCAGTTCGAGCTGCGCGCCGACGGCTACGAGCCGGCGACCGTCGAAGTGGTCGTCGAATCGGGGCGGGTGCGCACGACGCGCGTGAAGCTCAACCGGCTGCCGGGCAGCAACTGAGCCCGGCAGCGGCTCCCCTGCTTCTCTTTCCTCCGACGCTCTACGCTGTCGTCTCGGGCAGTGGTCGCAGGCTGCGCGCGAAGACGAGGTAGAGCGGCACGCCCGCGAGGATGATCCCCAGACCGGTCAAGGCCGTCCCCGGGCTGTTCCAGATTTCGTTGCCGACCATCACCGCGCTTGCCAGTACGAAGACGGCCGGTGCGATCGGATAGCCCAGCGCCTTGTACGGCCGGGGCGAGTCAGGCTCGCGCCAGCGCAGCACGAAAACGGCCAGGACGGCCACTCCCGAGAAGAGCACGACGGCAAAGCCCGTGTAAGCCACCAGTTCGGCCAGCGTCCCCGACAGGACCAGGATGGCGCTCCAGACAGCCTGCGCCGTGATGGCCAGCACGGGCGTGCGCTGTACCGGGTGCACGCGCGCGGCAGCCGGCAGGAACACCCCGTCGCGCGCCATGGCGTAGTAGACGCGCGGGCCGGCCCACACCATGGCACTGACACTCGCCGCGATGCTCACGATGGTGAACACGGCGAGCACGTTGCCGGCGACAAAGCCGAAGAGCCGTTCGGCCACCGTGTCGGTGAGCCGACCGTCGGGCAGCGCCGCGAGGTCGGTCAGCGGCATCGCGTACAGGAAGAGGACGTTGAGCAGCAGGTAGATACCAATGACGCCCAACGTGCCGAGCGCGAGCGCCCGCGGGACGTTGCGGCCCGGGTCACGGATCTCTTCCGCCACGTACGCCGCCGCGTTCCAGCCGGAATAGCTGAACATCACGGGAATCAGCGCGAGCAACCACGCCCCGGCGGGCACAGCGTCGGCGCGCGTGCTGGCGACGTTGCCCAGATCGCCCTTGCCGAGCGAGAGCCCGAGCGCGACGAAGACGAGCAGCGCCGAGACCTTCAGGCCGGCCAGCAGGTTGTGCACGAGACGACCGCTCCGATGAACGTGAATCGCCGACAGGGCGGCAATCGCGGTGATTGCGACGATGGCCTGTGGGGTCAGTGCGAGCGAGATGTACGGCAGGTCGAGCGAGACGAGCGGCGTCCGGTCGGCGGCCGCCGGCACGAAACGTCCCAGATAGTCGGCGAGCGCAACCGCGCCGGCCGCAATGGCGCCCGAAAAGCCGGCCACGAACGACGTCCATCCCGAGAGGAACGCCGCCAGCTGCCCGTACGCCTCGCGCAGGTAGACGTACTCGCCGCCGGCCTTCGGCCTGAGGGCCGCGAGTTCGGCGTAGGCCATCGCCCCCGCGAACGCGAGCAGGCCGCCAAGCAGCCAGACGCCGAGCATCGCCCAGCCCGACGTCGTGAGGCCGGCCACGATGACGGGCACGAAGAAGATGCCCCCGCCGATGACGTTCGAGATGACGATTGCCGCCGCGTCGAACGGCCCGAGTCGTCTGACGAGCGCCGGCGCCTGGACAGCCGGCTGCTGCGGCGCCGCAACGCTCACGGCTGAGCGGGCGCGGACGTGGCAGGAGACGGGATGATCCGGCGCTCGATCGGGAACTCGCCGAGGGGGATCAGCCGGCCGCTGCTGCGGGCGAAGACGCGAACCGTGAAGTCGCGGAACGAGCTGTGCTGAAAGAGCTCTTCCTTCGGCTGTTCGAGCGTATAGCCGAAGTCGGACCGGACCAGGATCGGTTCGGTCGATGCCGACGGTGCAAGCCCGTCGGCGCCGATGCCGTTGATGGTCTTCGAGTCGATCTCACCGTCGGCCCCGTCCTGCCAGAAACTGACGAGCAGCTGCACGCGATCGATCTCCCGATCGCCGACGTTGGTGAGCCGGAACGTGAAGCTGGGCACCATCTTGTTGAGGCCGCCGTCGACGACACCGTAGAAATGCCAGCCGGTGAAGACATCCGTGATGCTGAGCGCCTGGGCGAGATCCACCCGCGAACAGCTGAGACCCGACAGCGAGAGAACGAGCAGCAGAACGCCCAGCAGTCGTCGTTTCATGGTTGCCGCAATTCTAGACTAGAACCGCTCCTCCAGGATCCGCTCGCGTGCCTCCTCACGGCTGATGCGCCCCTGCCGGAACTCGGCGAGATCGGCGCCCTTGATGGTGAGCACGAGCTTGGCCGGATTCGACCGGTACAGCGGATTCGGCTGGGGACGGTCGATGCCGCTCACGGCCACCGTGAGGTGCTCGTTGGGGCCGAGCGTGAGCACCCCCGACGTGTCGAGGATCGTGTCGATGAGCGCCTCGCGCACGTAGCTCGAGTATTCGCGGCTCGGATCGAAGACGGGACCGGCTGCGGCACTGGCGCTGGTCTCGGCGACGGGCTGGACCGGCGACATCCGCTGCTGTCGGGCCGTCATCATGTCGAGCAGCAGGACCGTGCTCTGGATGTCGGGCACCTGCACGTCGAAGAAGAAGCCGTAGCCGGTGAGCCTCACGCTGCGAACGGTGGCTTCTTCGGTCGACAGCGTGAGCTCGGGCACCAGCACCAGCGCGCGCTTGGCCAGCCGCTGGCCTCCGGCTTCGACCGCGCCGCGCAAGGCCCGCTCGAAGACGAACGCCTGCGAGCGCGCGACATTGTCGATTTCGGGCGTCGGTGCAGCCGTCTGTGCCGCCAGGCGCACCTGGCCGGCCGCCAGCGCCAGCACGGCGCCAAGCGCGGCTGCCCCCCGGGCAAGCGTCACGTGGGTCGTCCTCATTGCGCTGCAGACTCCAGTCCGACCATTTGCAGGCGCGACAGCTCGAGCTCCTGCGACAGTGAGGCCGTCCGGCTGTTGAGCCGGCCGAAGTTCCCGTTGAAGATTGCGTTCAGACTGATCTGATCGTCCATCCAGCTTTCGAGGATGGCCACCCGCCGGGCCAGGTCGAGGTCCGGTCCCGCTGCCGGCTGGCTGACCCGCTGGACAGGCGGCGCCGCCTCGATCCGGCTGGCGACGGCGCGGACTTTTTCGTCCATCTCGGCCCGCAACCGCTCGACGATTGCGGCCTCCAGTCGGACGAGATCCTCGGCCGTGACCATCGCGACCGGCTGCGCGACGGTGCCTCCAACGCTGGCCCCGGCACCCGCGTCCGCCATGGTTGCGGCCTCGGGCGCCGATCCGCGGCCGGCCCGGTCCGAGACCACCACCCCCCCCGCCACACCGAGCGCGAAGAGCACCGAGGCCGCGGCCGTCATCGCCCACAGCGGCACTGTCCGGCGTGCCGGCATCGACGGCGCCGGGACGACGGGGCGCCAGATCGGCTCGTGCGGCGGCACCTCCCAGGCAAGCAGGTCGTCGCGCACGCTGCGCAGCCCGTGCACTTCGTGCCGGCAGGCCGGGCACTGCTCGAGGTGCGCCTCAATCGCCCGCCGCTCGTCGGGAGCCGACTCGCCGTAGATGTACTCGATCAGTCGTTCGCGTTCGTCACACATGACTTTCGTCTCACCCGGCTCTGGCCGATGCCCTCCGGGTCATAGCTTGCTCGCCTCCCAGGTGGCCCGCCTCAGGGCCGCGGCCTCAGCCTGCTGCCGCTCGAGGCGGCGACGCAGCACCGAAAGTCCCTGGTACAGCCGCGTCTTGACCGTACTCAGGGGACAGCCGAGCATGTCGGCGATCTCCTGGAAGGTCAGGCCGTGGTACTCCTTGAGCAGAATCGCCGTCCGCTGTTCTTCGGGGAGCTCGGCCATGGCCAGGGCGACCGCTTTCGACATCTCGCGCCGCGCCACCAGCTCTTCGACGGATTCGGCCGGGGCCATCTGGCTGTCGGCCAGATCGACCGGATCGACCCCTTCGGGGACGGCCACGACCGGGGCGCGACGTTCGCGGCGAATCCAGTCGCGGCAGAGATTGAGCGTGATCCGGTACAGCCACGACGAAAACTTCGCCTCGCCCTTGAAGGCCCTCAACCCCCGATAGGCCCGCAGGAACGCCTCCTGCGTCATGTCGCGGGCCTCTTCCTCGCGGCCGAGCGTGCGGTAGGCGAGGGCGTAGATCGGCCGCTCCCAGCGCGATACGAGCTGGTTGAAGCAGTCCAGATCGCCTGCCTGCGCACAGGCGACGAGCTCCTCATCCGTCCGGGTCATCTGCGAGATCGTGCGGTCAGGCAGGGTGCATCGCGCACGTCCTGCTTCTTAGACTGTCGGCAGCCGCGAACAGTCGGTACGGGCCGTTCCGGGACTCGCGCGCAGTATACGGGGCCGCGGCCCCGGCGTCACCCGGTGCTACACTGCCCCCGTCACGACGGGACGGCCACCGGGCCCGCAAACCGACGGCAGGACACGGACCACGGATTATGCGCGATGAGCAGTTCCTGACCACCGAAGAAGTCATGGACTACCTGCAGGTGAACCTGCGGACGATTTACCGGCTCATCAAGGCAGGTCGGATCCCCGCCGTTCGCGTCGGGCGCCAGTGGCGCTTCCACAAGAAGGACATCGACGCCTGGCTCGACGAGAACCGGACGACGGCCCCTGCCCCCCGCTCGCGCCCGATCCGCACGCGCCGGCCGCGCGTCCTCGTGGTCGACGACGAGCAGATCGTGAGGGATCTGTTGCAGGTCACGCTGTCAGGCGCCGAATACGACGTCGACGCCGCCGCCGACGGGGCCGAAGCGATTGAACGGCTTCAGAACGGCACCTACGATCTGCTCATTACCGACGTCCGCATGCCCGGAACCGACGGCCTCGCGGTCGTCCGCGCCGCCCGGCGGCTCTCGTCGTCGCTGTCGATCGTCATCATCACGGGTGCCTCGTCGGAAGCGGTCGCCATCGAGGCCATCAATCTGGGCGTCAACGGCTACCTGACGAAGCCGTTCGGCGTCGAGCGCGTCCTGGCCGTCGCGGCGCGCGCGCTCGGGCCGGCCGCCACGACGATCGGCTGACCGGCCCGTACCGGCCGACAATCGGTCACAATGGACTGATCGCCCGCGCGACCTGCGCCCGGGCCGGTCCTGTCGCGTCCTCATGATTCAGATTACGGGTCTGTCGAAGGCATACGGCGAGCGCGTCCTGCTCGACTCGGTCACCTGGACGGTGGGCGACGGCGACCGCGTCGGCCTGTGCGGCCCGAACGGCGCGGGCAAGACGACCCTGCTCCGCATGCTCGCCGGCCTCGAGGAACCCGACGCCGGCCAGATCGTCCTGCCGTCGGGCACCACGATTGGGTACCTGCCGCAGGACGGGCTCGAACACGCGGGTCGGACGCTGCTCGAAGAAGCGTCGCTGGCGTTCGCACCGCTGCTCGACATGCGCGACGAAATCGCACGCATCGAGCAGGCTCTGGCCGACCCTGCGTTGCCCGACGGCGAGCACGAGCGGCTGCTCGTCCGCTACCACGACCTGACCGAGGCCTACCGCCTGGGCCAAGGGCACACCATCGAGCAGCGGGTCACGCAGATCCTGGAGGGTCTCGGCTTCAGCCGCGACGCATTCGATCGGCCGGCGGAAACGTTCTCGGGCGGCTGGCAGATGCGGATCGCGCTGGCGAAGCTGCTGCTGCAGCGCCCGACGCTGCTGCTGCTCGACGAGCCGACGAACCATCTCGATCTCGAGGCCCGGAACTGGCTCGAGGACTACCTGTCGTCGTACCCGCACGCGGTCGTCCTCGTCTCGCACGACCGCCATTTCCTCGACGCGGTCGTCACCCGCATCGCCGATCTGTCGCTCCGCACCATCACGGACTACGTCGGCAACTACTCGCGGTACCTGCGGGCCCGCGAGGCCGATCTCGACCGGCTCCGCAAAGCCAAGCAGGAGCAGGACGAGGAAATCGCCCGGATGCGCGCCTTCATCGATCGATTCCGCTACAAGGCGACCAAGGCCGCGCAGGTGCAGAGCCGCATCAAGATGCTCGAACGGATCGTGCCGATCGAGGTACCGCCCGAGCGTAAGCGCGTGCACTTCAGCTTCCCGGCCTGTCCGAAGAGCGGCCGCACGGTGCTCGAACTGCGCGACGTCACGAAGCGCTACGGCGACCTGACGGTGCTCGACCGGATCTCGCTGCACATCGAGCGCGGCGATCGGATCGCGCTCGTCGCGCCGAACGGCGCGGGCAAGTCGACGCTGATGCGGATGCTGGCCGGCGCCGAGCCGCCCGACTCCGGCGAACGCCACCTCGGGCACCAGGTCGTCATGCAGTACTTCGCGCAGGACGAAGCCAACCGCCTGCCGCCCGACGCGACCGTCTATCAGGTCATGGAGACGGAATCGTCGGTCACGATGGTGCCTGCCATCCGCAATATTCTGGGTGGATTCCTCTTCTCGGGCGACGACATCTACAAGCGATGCGGCGTGCTCTCTGGCGGCGAGCGCACGCGCCTGGCCGTGGCGCGGATGCTGCTCAAGCCGGCCAACACGCTGCTGCTCGACGAGCCGACGAACCACCTCGATCTCGACTCCAAGGACGTGCTGCTCGAGGCGCTCGAGGACTTCGGCGGTACGCTCATCTTCGTCTCGCACGACCGCTACTTCGTCGAACGCCTCGCCACGAAGATCGTCGTCGTCGGCAACGGGAGCGTCGAGGTGTATCCCGGCACGTACGAACAGTTCCTGTGGAGCCGGCAGGAACGCGAACTGGCTGCCGCCGCGCCGGCCGGCGCGGCCGGCCGCCAGCCGGCACGGGTAGCGGGGAGCCCCGAGCGTCGCGAACAGGGGGCCGCTGCTACCCCACCCGAGCCAGCCCCCGGCCCGCGGGTCGGGGGACCTGAGGAGCGCCGGCGCCGGCGGGAACAGCAGCGGCGCGAGCGGCGCATCGCGCAGATCGAAGAGCAGATCGCCGAGCGGGAACGCACCATCAAGGAGCTCGAGCAGCAGATGGCGGCCGAAGGGTTCTACGAGGATCGCGCGGCCGCCGAGGCGCTGATCGCCCGTCACCAGGCCCTGATGTGGGAAGTGGGCGATCTCATGCAGCAGTGGGAAGATCTGCAGACGGCGGACCTTCCCGACTGAAGTCCGGCATTCTGCTTACATTTCCGTAATTCCGACACAGCTTTGTAAGGCCCTCCGTCACCCCTGTCGGCCTTCCGTCACCAATCACACACGAAAGTGTGCTCCGCACGAATGTTTCGGCGGGCACGCCCCTTGCCTGTCAGGGGGCGGTTTCTGTTGTGTCGATGAAGCGACGGGCGGTCATCCCCAGCTCTCCCGAGGCGGGTCGCGCTGCGGCGGTCCCGAGCGGCGCTGCCGTGTCGGTTACCGATCCGCGCAGCGACCGCTTCTTCCGGCACCTCGTGCTCAACCTCCGTTCGGGGGTGCTGGCCATCACGCGCGAGGGCGACGTGGTGGCCATCAACGACATCGCCTGCCGCGTGCTTGGCCTGCCGTCGGAGGGCGACTACACGGGGCGTCCGTTCACCGATGTCCTGCACGACCTGCCCGAGGTCTGCCAGATCCTGCAGAGCGCCTTCGACACCGACGACCTGCCGAATCGCGCCGAGATGCGGCTCCGCCGCACCGGACGCGCGGTCGGCTACTCGCTCTCCCACGTGCACGACGACGACGGCCGGCTGGTGGGGGCGACGCTGTTCTTCAAGGACCTGACCCGGGTCGAACAGCTCGAGGAGCGCGATCGGCTGCGCGACCGGCTCGCCGCACTGGGCGAGATGGCGGCTGCCATCGCCCACGAGGTGAAGAACCCGCTCGCGAGCATCGAGGTCATGGCGGGCGTGCTCAAGCGCCAGCTGTCCGAGCATCCCGAGGCGCTCGAAACGCTCGACGACATCATCAAGGAAGCCAAGCTCGCCAACGCGATCGTCGTCGAGGTCCTGGAGTTCGTGCGGCCGATCCAGCTGCAGGTCGAACGCACGTCGCTCGACGATGTCCTCAAGGACGCGATCACGATGGCCGAGGCCAAGATGCGCCGCGGCGCCGTGGCGATCTATACGAACATCGCGCCGGACGTGCCGCCGCTGCTGGCCGACGCGCATCAGCTGCGGCAGCTGTTCACGAACCTGCTCGCCAACGCCTTCGAGGCGCTCGGCGGCGAGGGCCGGGTCGACATCACGGCCCACATGCTGCCGGGGGAGGAGGATGCCCACGGGCTCGACCCGCTGCCGCCGCAGGTCGTCGTGGAAGTGCGGGACGACGGGCCGGGCATGGGCGCCGACGACCTCGAGCGGATCTTCAACCCCTTCTACACCACGAAGCCCCAGGGCACCGGCCTCGGCCTGGCCATCGTGCGCAAGGTGGTCGACGCGCACGACGGCCGGATTACGGCGGTATCGGCACCGGGGCGGGGTGCGGCCTTCACGGTCACGCTGCCCGTCGCCCCGTCGGTTCGCACTCTCGGGAGATAACGCATGGGACGGATTCTGGTTGTCGACGATCATGACTCGCTCCGCAAGGGCCTCGTACGGGCGCTGGCCAACGCCGGCCACGACGTCGAGGAAGCGGCCAACGGCACGGTCGCAATCGAACGGCTGCAGGACAGCCAGTTCGATGTCGTGCTGACCGACCTGCGCATGGGCGGTGCCGACGGGATGGACGTCCTGCGGACGACGCGATCGATCCAGCCGAGTGCGGCCGTCATCCTGATGACCGCCTTCGGCTCGATCCATACGGCCGTCGAAGCCATGAAGATCGGCGCCTTCGATTTCGTGCAGAAACCGTTCGAAATCGAAGAGATGGAGATGAAGATCGAGAAGGCGATCGAGCTTCGCCATCTCAAGTCCCAGGTTGAGTACCTCCGCAACGAGCAGCAGGAGCACTACGACTTCGACCGCATCGTCGGCGCGAGCGGCGCGCTGCAGCAGGTGCTGTCGGTCGTCCGCAAGGTGGCGCGCAGCAACTCGACCGTGCTCATCCGCGGGGAAACGGGGACCGGCAAGGAGCTGATTGCCGGCGCGATTCACCACAACTCGACCCGCGCCAACCGCGCCTTCGTCAAGGTCAACTGCGCCGCGCTGCAGGAGAACCTGCTCGAATCGGAGCTGTTCGGCCACGAGAAGGGTGCCTTCACGAGCGCCGATCGGCTGCGCATCGGCCGTTTCGAACAGGCCGACGGCGGTACGCTCTTCCTCGACGAAGTGGGCGACATGAGCCCCAGCACGCAGGCGAAGATCCTCCGCGTGCTGCAGGAGCACGAGTTCGAGCGGCTCGGCGGCACGCGTACGCTGCGCGTCGACGTCCGGCTGATTGCGGCCACCAACCGCAACCTCACGCAGATGGTGGCCGACGGGCGCTTCCGCGAGGACCTCTTCTACCGGCTCAACGTCGTGTCGGTCGAGATGCCGCCGCTGCGCGACCGCAAGGAGGACATCCCGGCCCTGGCCGACTTCTTCGTGAAGCGCTTCACGAACGAGCTGAAGAAGCGCATCGACGGCCTCGACCCCGAAGCCCTGAAGGTGCTCATGCGCCACAACTGGCCGGGCAACATCCGCGAGCTCGAAAACGTCATCGAGCGCGCCGTGCTGCTGGCCGACGGCGGCACGATCGGCGTGGGCGACCTGCAGATCGGCGAGCCGACGCCGCAGAGCGCCTCGGGGGAGCATGCCACGGTCGTCAAGATTCCACCGACGGGCATTCCGCTCGAGGAGATCGAGCGGCAGGCCGTGGTCGAGGCGCTACGGATGTCGAACTGGGTCCAGAAGGACGCGGCCGAGCTGCTCGGTATCAGTCCGCGCGTGATGAACTACAAGATCAAGATTCTGGGCATCGAGATCCCGCGCGGCCGCCGCGCCCCGATGGCCGAGGCCGCCACGCACGGCTGAGCTCCGTTCGAACCCGCGCTGCCGGGGCGAACGGTTCGTCCCGCTCGTTCTCCTCTACTCGACGACGGGGTCTTTGGACCCCGTCGTCGTGCGTACGGCCGCCGGGCGTCCCGGGGACTGACGTTCGGCGCGCGGATGAGCGTCGCGATAGACATCCATCAGGCGCTGGACGTCGAGGTGGGTGTACCGCTGTGTCGTACTGAGCCGCGCGTGGCCGAGCAGCTCCTGAATCGCCCGCAGGTCAGCGCCGGCCTGCAGCAGGTGCGTCGCGAACGTGTGCCGGAGCGCGTGAGGGCTGATGCCCCCGCCGATTCCCGCCTTGCGCACGTACTGGCGCACGATCCGGTCGACGCTGCGCGTCGTCAGCCGGCCGCCGCGCAGGTTGCGGAAGAGCGGATGGCGCGTCCGGTGCCGGCGCGCGCCACTCGACTGCGCGTCGGGCAGCGAGGCGTGATCGGCCAGCATCGCGCGCAGGGCGCGTGCCGTCGCCTGATTGAACGGCACGAGCCGCTCCCTGCCCCCCTTCCCCATCACCCGCACGACCCGCCCGGCCAGGTTCACGTCGTCCAGGTCGAGGGCGACGAGCTCGCTGAGGCGCAGTCCCGACGCGTAGAAGAGCTCGAGGATGGCGGCATCGCGGCGGCCCGCGACCGTCGATGTATCGGGCGCCGCCAGCAGCCGATCCATGTCGCTCCCGCTCAGGTGCGACGGCAGCGTCTTCTCCTTGCGGGGCGCACCGATGACCGCTGTGGGGTCGGTCTCGATCTGCTCCTCGCGCAGCAGGAAGCGGGCGAAGCCGCGGAGGGCGGCGAGCCGGCGGGCAGTCGACGCGCGGCTGTTGCCACGGTCGTACAGCGCACCGAGAAAGCCCCGGACCGCGTCGCTGTCGAACGCCGAGAGACGAAGCTGGCTCGGGCGGACGCCGCGATCACCGGCCAGCCAGACGAGCCAGAGCTCCAGGTCGGTCCGGTAGGCGCGCAGCGTGTGCGCCGAGACGTTCCGGTTCAGCGCGAGAAACGCGAGGTAGTCGCGAACCAGCTCCCGGAGTGGCGGGGCGTCGGCGCGCGCCATGACATCAGCCCGGCGAAGCGACGACAGCCGTGCGCCGCTTCCAGTCGTCGAGCGCGGCGAGTGCGCGCCGGCTGATCAGCAGCTGCCGATCGCGGCGGCCGCGCGGCGCGTCGGTCAGCGGCGCCATGATGCCGAACGTGATGTTCGTCGGGTCGTAGTGCTTCGGGTCGGCGTGCGACACGTAGTAGCCGAGCGCACCGATCGCCGTCGTGCGCGGCAGCAGCAGGGGTTCGAGGCCGGCGGCCAGCCGGGCCGCGTTCATCCCGGCGACGAGCCCCGAGGCCGCCGATTCGACGTACCCCTCGACACCCGAGACCTGGCCGGCAAACAGGAGCGTCGGCCGCGTGCGTGTCTGCCAGGTCGCCTTCAGCACCGTCGGCGCGTTGATGTACGTGTTGCGATGGATCATCCCGTAGCGGACGAACTCCGCCTGCTCGAGACCCGGGATAAGCCTGAGGACGCGCGCCTGTTCCCCCCACTTCAGCTGGGTCTGGAATCCCACGAGGCTGTAGTGGTCGCCCGCCAGGTTGTCCTGCCGCAGCTGCACGACGGCATACGGCCAGCGGCCGGTGCGCGGGTCGACGAGACCGGTGGGCTTCATCGGGCCGAACCGGAGCGTGTCGCGCCCGCGCTTCGCCATCACCTCGATGGGCAGGCAGCCCTCGAAGAACTTCACCTGGTCGAAGTCGTGCAGCGTGGCGCGCTCGGCCGTCATCAGCGCGTCGTAGAAGGCGTCGTATTGCTCGCGGGTGAGCGGGCAGTTGAGGTAGTCGCCCGTGTCGGCGCTGCCCTCGCCTGTCGAAGCCGGCGAGTGCCGGTTCCAGCGCGATGCGCGGAAGACGCGCGACATATCGATGGATTCGGCCAGGACAATCGGGCTGATCGCATCGAAGAACGCCAGGTGCTCACGCCCGACGAACCGGGCAATCGCCTCCGACAGCCGGTCCGACGTCAGCGGTCCGGTCGCCACGATCACGATCCCGTCGTCGGGAATGTCGGTGACCTCGCCGCGAACGATCGTGACGAGTGGATGGGCCTCGAGCCGACGGGTGATTTCAGCCGAGAAGAGATCGCGGTCGACGGCGAGCGCGGCACCGGCCGGCACGCGGACCGTGTCGGCGACGGCCATGACCAGCGAGCCGAGCCGGCGCATTTCCTCCTTGAGCAGGCCGACGGCGTTGTCGAGCTTGTCGCCGCGGAACGAGTTGCTGCAGACGAGCTCGGCCAGCCGGTCGGTGCGGTGCACGGCCGTCGGCTGCACGGGACGCATCTCGTGCAGGATGACCGGCACGCCGGCCGAGGCGATCTGCCAGGCCGCCTCGCTGCCGGCCAGGCCGCCGCCGATCACCCGGACCGGCGCCATGTTCGAGCCTGGAGTCTTCGTCACGATCGATCAGGCGTTGGCGGTCGTCTCTTCCAGCTCGGCGCTGCGGACGTAATCGCACTCTTCATTGGCGCAGATGAGCTGCCGCCCCCAGCGCTTGGTGATCTTCTCGGTCAGGAACGCCCAGCCGCACTTCGGGCACGGCTCGGGGACCGGCCGGTTCCAGAGCGTGAAGTCGCACTTCGGATAGTTCACGCAGCCGTAGAACGCCTTGCCGCGGCGCGACTTGCGCTCGACGATCTCGCCGCCGTCCTTCGGGCAGCGCACACCGGTCGTCTTGTGCTTGACGTACTTGCAGGCCGGATAGCCGCTGCACGCGGTGAACTCGCCGAACCGTCCCTGCTTGACGACCAGGTTCTTCCCGCACTCCGGGCAGGTTTCCTCGAGCAGCTGATCGGGCCTGGCCGCCGCGACGCCCTGCTTCGTGGCGATGATCTTGCGGGTCGTTCTGCACTCCGGGTAGCCGGTGCAGGCGAGGAACATGCCGAACCGCCCGCGGCGCGCAACCATGGGACGTCCGCAGTTCTCGCACGTTTCCTCGAGCTCGTCGGTCGCCGTCTCCGCCTGATCGAGCTCGCGCGTGTTGTCGCACTCGGGGTAGCGGCTGCAGGCCAGGAAGATGCCGAAGCGGCCGGCCTTCTCGACCATCTCACCCTGGCCGCACTTGTCGCACGTCTCGCCGGTCGGCAGCCCTTCCTTGTAGCTGGGCATCTGGTCTTCGGCGCGCGCGAGATCCTTCTCGAACTTGTCGTAGAAGGCCTGGAGTGTCTCGCGATAGTCGGCGCGGCCCTTCTCGATCTGGTCGAGCTGATCCTCCATGCGCGCCGTGTACTCGACGTCGAGCAGATCGTCGAACACCGGATACAGCAGCCGTTCGACCAGCCGACGGCCGAGGACCGTCGGCCGGAAGCGGCCGTCGACCTTCGTGACGTACTCGCGCGCCTGCAGCACGCCGATGATCTGCGCGTAGGTGCTCGGCCGGCCGATGCCGTTCTCCTCGAGCGCCTTGACCAGCGACCCCTCGTTGTAGCGCGGCGGCGGCTGCGTGAACTTCTGCTCCGGTTTGATCTCGCGCACCGCGAGCGTCTGCCCGGCCTCGAGCGGCGGCAGCACGCCCGTGGCCGGTTCCTCTTCCTGCTCGGCGGCGGCAGGACCCGTGCGCTCGACCCGCTCGGCCTCGTCGGCCTCCGTCGTCTGGCCGTAGACGGCGAGCCAGCCGGGGAACTTCGGCACCGAGCCCTTCGCGCGGAAGGTGTACTCGCCCGCCGTGATGTCGACCGTCGTGTCGTCGAACGTCGCGGGCGTCATCTGCGACGCGACGAAGCGATTCCAGATGAGCCGGTACAGGTAGTACTGGTCCGGCGTCAGGTACGGCTTGATCCGATCCGGGTGGTACTTCATCGACGTCGGCCGGATCGCCTCGTGCGCATCCTGCGCGCTCGCCTTGATGCGATAGCGATTCGGCCGCTCGGGCACGTAGGCCTCGCCGTACTGCTCGCGGATGTGCGCCCGCACCTCGTCGAGTGCCTGGTCGGACACGCGGACCGAGTCGGTACGCATATAGGTGATGAGCCCGACCGGTGCGTCTTCGTCGGGCAGCTGGATGCCTTCGTAGAGCTGCTGGGCGACCATCATCGTGCGCTTCACGGGGAAGCGCGAGGCCTGCTGCAGCTTGCTCGTGATGAAGGGCGGCACGGCGTGGCGCCGCCGTTCCTTCGTCTGGACCGCCGAGACGACGAAGTCGGCCGACGCGATCGCCTCGAGGACGGCCTTCGCCTCGGCCTCGTTGCCGATACGGGCGGCCGCATCGCCCTTTCTGACCAGGCGGGCGTCGAACTCCGGCGGTTCCGGACCGGCGAGCCTGGCGGTGATGTGCCAGTACTCCTCGGGGACAAACGCTTCGATTTCGTTCTCGCGGTCGCAGATGAGCTTGAGCGCAACCGATTGCACCCGTCCCGCGCTGAGGCCGCGCCGCACCTTGTTCCAGAGGATCGGGCTGATCTTGTAGCCGACGAGCCTGTCGAGCACGCGCCGGGCCTGCTGGGCGTCGACCATGCGCCGGTCGATCTCGCCGGGATGCTCGACGGCCTCGAGGATCGCCTTGCGGGTGATCTCGTTGAACATCAGCCGGCGCACCTTCTTGCGCTGGGCCGGGCTGAGCTCTTCGACCAGGTGCCAGCCAATCGCTTCGCCCTCGCGATCGGGGTCGGTCGCCACATAGACGTGCTCGGCGGTCTTCGCGGCGTCCTTGAGCTCCTTGATGACCTTCTGTCGGTCGGGCAGCACGACGTACTCGGGCTGGAATCCCCCCTCGATGTCGACGCCGAGCTTGCTCTTCGGCAGGTCGCGCACGTGTCCCATCGAGGCGATGACCTTGTAGTCGCGCCCCAGGTACTTGTTGATGGTCTTCGCCTTGGCGGGCGATTCGACGACCACGAGAGCCTTAGCCATGAACGTTCTGCCTCGACGAGTAGCTTCTTCTAAGAGGTAACAGGTCCGTCAACCCTGACGAACAGTCCGGCACCGGTCCGGATGACCGCGCCCTCGATTTCGAGCCGGCCCAGCTCGGCCAGCAGCGCCGGCGCCTGGCGTCCGGTCCGCGCCACCAGTTCGTCGACCGTCACGGGCACGCCGCTCTTCATGGCGGCCAGCACCCCCGTCGCCGGCCGGTCCTCATTCCGGGACGGAACGGCGGACCAGCCGAGGGCGGCCAGCACATCGGCGGCGTTTTCGACCAGTCCGGCTCCGTCCTTTATGAGCGCATGGCAGCCCCGATGGCAACCTGAAAGGACGCCGCCGGGCACCGCCAGCACGTCGCGTCCCTGCTCGAGCGCCAGACGTGCGGTAATCAGCGACCCGCTCCTCTCCGCCGCCTCCACAACGACGACGGCGAGCGACAGCCCACTGATGATGCGGTTGCGCAGCGGAAAGTGCCGCGGCAGGGGCGGGGTGCCGGGGGGCAGTTCCGAGACCACGCAGCCTGACCGAACGATCCGGTGCACCAGGCCGCCGTTCTTCCGAGGATACACAACGTCCACCCCGGCTCCCAGGACAGCCACCGTCCGTCCGCCCCCTTCGAGGGCCCCTTCGTGGGCGGCCGTATCGACCCCCATGGCCAGACCGCTGACGACAACGAGACCTGCGGCCGCGAGATCGCGCGCGAGCGTTCGTGCCAGCAGCAGGCTCGTGGTGGCCGCCCGGCGTGAGCCGACGATGGCGACCGCGGGCGCCTCGAGGACGGTCTGGTCGCCACGGGTCCAGAGGACGATGGGCGGATCAGGCAGGGTCGAGAGGCGCCGGGGGTACGAGGGATTGCCCCGGCAGAGCGGCACCGCACCGACGAGCCCGGCGCGCGCGAGCGCGCCGATCGCCTCGATTCCCGCCCGCTCCACGATCCGGGGCCGTCGGTCGTCGTCCGGCTCGACGGCCGACACGAGGCGGTCGAGGGGGGGACACAGGGCACCCGATCCCGTCAGCTCGGTGGCCAGCCGGGCCAGGCGTGTGTCGCCGCGCGGCGGCACGAGCAGCGACACCGGCACGCACGCGCAGTCACGTGAACCGGCAGATGTCGTCGTGGTCACGCGGCCAGAGTTGCACCGGCCGTACCACGCGGGCGACACCGCGGGCCGCCGCGTGGGCGCCCGGCCGTTCGTAACGGATGGCAGCGGGCTGCCCTGAACGTTGCAGAATCCGCGTACCGAAACAGAGTGCGATAAGCGCCGGTCGGGTTTATATTGGCAATCGTACCGACCATGTCCCGCTTCCTCTGGCTCGTGCCCGCCCTGCTTCTCGGCGTGAGCAGTCCGGCCTTCGCCGATCGCCGGAGCGACGCGAAGGCCCAGGTGGAGTTCGGCATCCTCGTGGCGCAGCGGGGCCTCTGGAAGGAGGCGACGTACCGGTGGGAGCGCGCGACGGAAATCGACCCCACCTACGGTGCGGCCTGGAACAATCTCGGCGTCGGGTACGAACAGCTCGGCCGCTTCGACGACGCCCGGCGCGCCTACGAGCGGGCGCTCGAGGTCGAGCCCGGCAATACCTACATCCGCAACAACTACGACCTGTTCCGGGAAATCTATGATCGGCAGAACCGTCGCCGCGATCGTTAGCCTGGCCGCGGCCCTGCCGCTTGCCGGCTGCACCTCGTTCTACGAGGTTGCGGTCGAAACGCCGATTCAGGCGCGCATCGACGTCGGCGCGTTCCAGCGTGTGCTCGTTGCCGGGTTCCTCACGGCCGGGACGCAGAGCATCGACGCCAACACGGAAACGGCGCGGCTTCTCCGCAGCCAGCTGCGCAACCGACAGGAACTTCGCGTCATCGAAACCGACGCGCTCGCCCTGGTCGAAGAAATGGACGAGCGGCTCGGCATTGCCCCTCCGTCGCTCGACGACGACGCGCCGCGCTTTCCGGACGCGGCGGCCCTGAAGGAATACGAGGCCATCTTCGCCGACAAAGAGTTCTGGATGGCCCTCGGCGAAGAGTTCCAGCACCCGCTCATCGTGACCGGCACGGTGGTGTTCAACGAGGTGACGCGGAGCGGCGTCGTGTCGCGGCCGCAGTCAGTGGTCAACGCCCAGGGCATCGAGGAATACCGGACGGTGCGCGAGTACCGCGACATGCGCGGCTATGCCCTGTCGCCGCGCTTCATCTTCATCGATGGCCGGACGGGCGAGCAGCTCCATACCGAGTCGTATCACGAGGAAGCGCTCTATCCCGCCACGCAGAACACCCCGGCACTGTCGTCCTACTTCGAGCTGATGGACAAGGTCCTGCCGAGCTTCCTCAACACGCTGAGCACGCAGAAGATCCGGGGCTCGCGCGTCCTGCTGAAGTAGCCGCCCGGACGGCTCGTGCGGCTCCGGCCGTACACCTGGATTGTTGCCAGGGGCCCGGCCGGGATGGTAGCCTTGGGGGTTCAGTTCGGTCGGGCCGAACTGTCTGTGCCGGCCCGTCCCACTCTTGGAGCAACTCGACATGTTCGCCATTGTCCAGGCTGGTGGTCGGCAGGAGAAGGTCGCCCCCGGTGCCGTCATCACGGTCGACCGGCTCGACGCCGAGCCGGGTGCCGAGGTCACCTTCGACAAAGTGCTGCTCGTTGCCGCCGACGGCGGCGAGGTCAAGGCTGGTGCGCCGTATCTCGACGGGGCTTCGGTGACCGCCGTTGTCGAAGCGCAGACGCTCGGCCCGAAGGTCCGCGTCTTCAAGATGAAGCGGCGCAAGCAGTACCGGCGCACGCGCGGACACCGCACGCGGCTCACGCAGGTGCGGGTCACGAGCATCAACGTTTAGCTTTTTCACGGGTTCACGTCATGGCTTCGAAGAAGGGACAGGGCAGCTCACGCAACGGCCGCGACAGCCGGTCGCAGCGCCTCGGCGTCAAGCGGTTCGACGGCAACGTCGTGACCGGCGGGTCGATCCTCGTGCGGCAGCGCGGCCGGCGGTTCCTGCCTGGCCTGAACGTCGGCCTCGGTAAGGACGACACGCTGTTCGCGAAGATCACCGGCGTCGTGAAGTTCAGCAATCACGGCGAGCACGGCCGCCGGGTCAGCGTGCTCCCGCTTTCGACCGAGGCCAAGGCCGACGCCTGAGCGGCCGGCCCCGGTTCTCGGGCGCTGATCCGCAGGCGCCCGACGCCGCTCCTTCCAGTCCATGTTCGTCGACGAGGTCGACATTCAGGTCGAGGCGGGGGCCGGCGGCAATGGCTGCCTGGCCTTCCGCCGCGAGGCCGGCGTCCCTCGCGGCGGCCCCAGCGGCGGCGACGGCGGCCGGGGCGGTTCCATCTACCTGGTCGCCAGTCCCCACCGGAACACGCTTCTCAACTACCGGTACAACCCGCTCTATCGTGCACAGCGTGGTCAGCACGGACAGGGATCGAATCGCACCGGACGCGATGGTGCGGATCTCGAGCTCGAAGTGCCTCCCGGCACCGTCGTCTACGAGCATGGCGACGATGGGTTGATCCGGATGGCGGACCTGACGGAGGTGGGGCAACGGGTGCTCGTGGCCCGGGGCGGCCGTGGGGGCCGGGGAAACGCCGCGTTCGCAACTCCGACCAATCGGGCTCCGCGACAGACCGAGCCCGGTCAGCCCGGCGAGAGCCGCAAGCTGCGTCTCCGGCTGAAGCTTCTGGCCGACGTGGGCCTGGTCGGCTACCCCAACGTGGGGAAGAGCACCCTCATTGCACGTGTCTCGGCCGCGCGGCCGAAGATCGCCGACTACCCCTTCACGACGCTGTCGCCGAACCTGGGTGTCGTCCAGCTCGGCGACGAACGGTCGTTCGTGATCGCCGACGTCCCGGGCCTGATTGAAGGCGCGCACGAAGGGCTCGGCCTCGGCACGCGGTTCCTGGCGCACCTGGAGCGCACGCGGGTGCTCGTGCACCTGATTGACGTTTCGTCGGCCACCGGCCGTGATCCCGTCGATGACTACGAGGTCATCACCCGTGAGCTGGCGAAGTTCACCGGCACCGACAGCGACCTGCCGCCGCTGGCCGAGAAGCCGACGATCGTCGCAGCCAACAAGGTCGATGCGCTCGACGAGCCCGACCGGCTCCAGCGCCTCCAGGCGCACCTGACCGAACGCGGGGTGCCGCTCTATCCGATTTCGGCGGTGACGGGCGAAGGGGTGTCCGCCCTGCTCGAAGCCGTCTGGCGGCAGCTGACCTCTGCCGACGAGGACTCGTCCCCCGCATGAGGATCGGGCTGTTCGGCGGCACGTTCGATCCGGTCCACCGTGGACATCTCGACGTGGCCGCAGCGTCGCTGCGCGCGCTGCCGCTCGACGAAGTCTGGTTCATTCCGGCCGGTCGCCCGCCGCACCGGTCGGCACCGGGCGCGTCAGCAGCCCACCGCTTCGCGATGGTGGCGCTCGCGCTGGCCGGGCAGCGGCGACTGCGCGTCAGCGACATCGAGATGACGCACGACGGCCCGACCTACACGATCGAGACGCTCGCACGCCTCGAAGCGCGATATCCGGCACTGGCCGGATCGTTCTGCTTCATCGCCGGCGCCGACGCGTTTGCCGAGATTCGGACGTGGCGCGAGTGGCAGGCGCTCGTCGATCGCTGTCCGTTCGCGGTGGTTTCGCGTCCCGGGTTGCCGGTCGACGCGCTGCCGGCGCAGCTGCCCGAACTGGCGGCGCGCATGAAGCGGCCGCCCCTGGACGGCTGGGACGGCATCTACCTGATCGACGCGCCGACCACCGATGTGTCGGCGAGCGCCCTGCGTGAGGCGTTCCGCACCGGACGCGACCTGTCGAACCTTCTGCCCGGCGCCGTTGCGGAGTACGCTGTCCGGGAGCACTTGTACGACGACCAGGCCCCGGAGGCTGCGAGAGGATGAGCAAGACCACGCCCAGGACCAAGCGCGCGCGCCAGCGGCAGCCGGCCGCGGCTCTTCCCGATGATCTGCTGGCGGGAATCGCCGCCGCGCTCGACAAGAAGGCCGCCGATCTCGTGGTGCTGGACCTCCGGCAGAGCCAGGCGTTCACCGACTTCTTCGTCATCTGCACCGGCGCCAGCACGCGGCAGGTGCAGGCCATTGCCGACGGCATCCAGATGGCGCTCGCCCGGCGGGGTACGAAGCCGGCGCTCGTCGAGGGCGAGACCCGGGCCGAGTGGATCCTAATCGACTACTTCGACTTCATCTTTCACATCTTCACGCCGGCCACGCGCGAGTTCTACGACCTCGAACGACTCTGGGGCGACGCCGAACGGATCGAAATTCCCGCCTGATCGCCCGCCGGACAGATTGCAGAATCTGCAACATCGCCGAGGGCCGTTTCGTCGCGTCGGCAACGGTCGGTCCGGCAGCAGGTTTGCTGCAGGTGGGGCAGCCACATGCTGGGCCCCCTTGCCAACGCCGTCGTGCGGCTCGTGCTGGCGCCTTCGTGCGCCGCCTGCGGCCGGCTGCTCGATGCCCCGCTCCGCGGCGCCGTCTGTCACGGCTGCTGGCAGGGGGTCCGGCGGCTCACGTCCCCGCTCTGCGATCTCTGCGGCGACGCCCTGCCCTCGTCCGCGCGGTATCTCATGTGCGGGCGCTGCCTGGCGGATCCACCCCCCTGGGAAGCCGCGCGCAGTGCGGGGATCTACGAGGGTTCGCTGCGCGCGATCGTGCACGCCTTCAAGTACGACGGTCGCCGGACGCTCGCCGCGCCGCTGGCCGGCCTCCTGCGCGAAGCCGGCGCCTCGCTGCTCGCCGACGCAGACGCCGTCGTGCCGGTCCCGCTGCACCCGTGGCGGGCGCTGCGGCGCGGCTTCAATCAGGCCGAGGAACTGGCACGGCACCTGGGACTGCCGGTCTGGCGCCCGCTGCGGCGCATCCGTCACGGGCCACCACAGGCGAACCTCCGGCGGTCGGCACGGCTCTCCAATGCGCGTCAGGCGTATGGCCCGGCGCGCCTCGGTATTACGCTGGAGCGGCTGCGCGCCGATCGCCTGCGTCACCGCGTCTGCGTCCTGGTCGACGACGTCCTGACGACCGGTGCGACGATGGCGGCGTGTACGGAGGTGCTGCTCGAGGCGGGAGTCTCGAGCGTCAGGGTGTTGACCGTCGCCCGAGCACCGACGCCACCGCGGCCCTCACCGCAGCCCGGACTTCCTCGCGCGAACGCTCGGCATCGATGAGCGCCCAGCCCGGCGCGGCCGCCTGCCGCCGGTAGCTTTCGCGGACGCGGCCCAGCAGCGACAGGTCACGCTCGAACCGATCACGACCGGCACGCTTCCGCTCGAGCGCCGTCGTCGGTGCGATGTCGAGCAGGAGTGTCAGCGTCGGCACCGGGAGCGGCTTCTGAATCGTGTCGAGCCACTCCGGATCCAGGCTCATCGCCTCGCCGTACGCGACGCTCGATGCGCGGTACCGGTCGCACACCACGATGGTCCCGTCCGCAAGCCATCGATCGATCCGGGGCTTGTATTCGAACCGGTTGGCGACGTACAGCAGCTGCATGACCTCCGGGGTGAAGTCGCGCTGCCCGTCGAGCGCCAGGCGGATCTCGCGACCGATTGGCGTGGTGTAGTCGGGAAACGACACACCCTCGGCGGCGTGTCCCTCGGCAACCAGCCAGTCCCGCAGGTACCGTGCCTGCGTTTCCTTGCCGCTCTGGTCGAGTCCTTCGAAGGCGATGAGCATCACGATTCCAGCTGCAGCATGTCGTCGATCGTCTGGCGTCGACGGATGATGCGCCACTCCCCGGGCCCGTCGACGAGGACCTCGGGCGCGAGCGGACGTCGGTTGTAATTTGACGCCATCACCGATCCGTAGGCGCCGGCGTCCCTGATCGCGAGCAGGTCACCGACGTCGACCGGCGCCAGCGGTCTGGCCGTGGCAAACGTGTCGGTTGTCTCGCACACCGGCCCGACGACGTCGACCGGCCGGGCCGGGGCCGGGACGGTGTCGAGCACGACCGGCTCAATCTCGTGCCAGGCCTCGTAGAGCGCCGGGCGGATCAGGTCGGTCATTCCGGCATCGACGATGACGAACGTACCGCCGCCGGGCCGATCCTTCACGTCGACGACCTCGGTCACCAGCACCCCGCACGGTCCGACGAGCCATCGCCCCGGCTCGAACAGGATCAGCGGCGTGGTGTCGCGGACGACCGGCGCGAGCGCCTCCGCGTACTCTTCGGGCGACAGCACCGGCTCGTCCTTCCGGTACGGAATTCCCAGGCCGCCGCCGAGGTCGATGTGCTCGAGCGGGACGCCCTCGGCCATCAGCTCGCGGGCGAGCTCGGCCACGATCGTGGCGGCGCGCACCAGCGGCTCGACGCTGCGCGTAATCTGCGAGCCCACGTGCACGTGCAGCCCGACGATGCGCAGCGCCGGGTCGCGGGCGGCTTCGTGGATCATGGCGCGTGCGTCCTGGAGGGAAACGCCGAACTTCGTGGCCTGCGAACCGGTGGAAATGTGCCGGTGCGTGCCGGCGTCGACGTCAGGATTGATTCGCACGGCGATGCGGGCCGGCCGACCAGCGGCGCGGGCGGCCGCAGCGATGCGGTCGATCTCGCCGAACGACTCCGCGTTGATGGCGGCCACACCGAGCGAAACGGCTCGCGCGATTTCGGTCCGGGTCTTGCCGACGCCGGTCACGACGATCTGCTCGGGAGTGAAGCCGGCGCGCAGCGCCACCTCGAGCTCGCCGACCGAATTGACGTCGGCCGCCGCGCCCAGATCGCGCAGCAGGCGCACGACGGCCAGCGTCGAATTCGCCTTCAGCGCGTAGTGCAGGCGGAACGGCATCGCGGCCAGCGCACGCTCCAGGCGGGCGTAGCGCTCCCGGATGAGCGGGGCGCTGTAGATGTAGCAGGGCGTGCCGACCGACGCGGCAATGTCGGCAAGCGGCACGTGGTCGCACACGAGCGCGCGATCGAGGCGGAAGAATCCGGTCACAGAACAGCTGATTGTATCCCGGCCGGCCCGGGGGCCGCGCCGGGGCTTTGCTATGATGCCGGCTGGTCACGGCGGCGCGCATGACGGCAGACGACTCCCGGGATCCCGATCGCGACGTTCCGCTCGACGAGCTGATCGAGCGCTGTCTGGCCGGCGATCAGGAAGCGTGGGCCGCCATCGTCCGCCAGCACTGGCGGAAGGTGTTCAACCTCGCCTACCGGTTCGTCGGGCAGCACGACGAGGCCGAAGATCTGACGCAGGACATCTTCCTGAAGATCTTCCGGGCGCTCCACACCTTCGATCGGCGCGCGAACTTCCAGACGTGGCTGATCAGCATCAGCCGCAACCTGTGCATCGACCACTACCGGAGCCGCCGCAAGGAGCGCGAGCTGCTCGCGCGCGAGATCGACGCCTCGCTGCTCTCGCCGACCTCGCGCGAGCGGAGCCCTGACGGCCGCCTCGAGGAGGTCGATGCCCGCGAGCTCGTCCGGACGGCGCTCAGGGCGCTGCCGCCCACGCTGCGCGAGGCGGTCGTACTGCGCGACTTGCAGGAGTTCTCGTACCTCGAAATTGCGAACCGGCTCGGCGTCCCCGAGGGCACCGTCAAGTCGCGCATCAACCGCGGGCGTCTGGAACTCGCCCGGCAGGTCCGTCGTCTTCAGGCTGAGGCCCCGGGCGTGCACCCGGAGGCCGCAGGAGGCATGGAATGAACGTCACCACCGCCCGCCACGGCGACATCGCCGTGGTCATCGTCAATGAGCCGAGGCTGACCTATCCGGTCCTCGCCGAGTTCGCCACCGTGACGACGGGGTTGATCGAGCGGGGTGAACAGCGGATTGTGATCGACCTCGGCACCGTCGGCTACGTCGACAGCGCGACGATCGGCTGCCTGATGGACCTGTACCGTCAGGCGACGGCCGCGGGCGGCCAGCTCAAGCTGGCAGGGGTCCAGAAGCGGGTCGAAACGATGCTGACGATGACCGGTGCGCACCACTTCCTCGAGGTGTACGCCGACCAGCCGTCGGCCGTGGCGAGCTTCGGAGAGTAGCCATGCGGAGGATTACGACGACCGCCGGCACACCCATCGACCTCGACGGGGACGTCCTTGCCATCCTCGAAGCGGTCTCGCGCGATCTCACACGCCGGCACGCCCTCGATTACGGGTTCGAGGAAGTGGCGCGCGAGATTCAGCACCTGATCGATCAGCTCACCGAGGAAGACCTGCGGATCTACCTCAAGGAAAGCCTGTTCATGAGCTTCAACCGGTTCGAGAACGAGCGCATGACCGCGCTCGTCCGTCGCGTGATGCGCGACGTCGAACCGGAGCCGTAAGGAGCGATTCGGAACCGATCAGCCGGCGGCCACGCGCACGCCCGCCGGCACGGCCACCGTCGAGGTTGCCGGCGTCTCGGCGAACTGCCAGGCGTCGCGCTGGCGCAGCAGTTCGACGGCCAGCGCCGTGTGCAGTGCGTGCCCGCCACGATGCACGACGAGGTGGCCCCGCAGCTCGTGGCCGACGAGCGCCAGGTCGCCGATTACGTCGAGCATCTTGTGCCGGACGAACTCGTCCTCGAACCGCAGCGGATTGAGGACGCCGGTCTCACCGAGCACGATGGCGTTCTCGAGCGACCCGCCGAGCGCCATCCCCCGCTGCCGCAGCATTTCCACTTCCTTCAGGAAGCCGAACGTGCGGGCCGGGGCAATCTCGTTGATGAAGACCTGCTCGTCGAGCTCGAGCGTCTTCTGCTGGTGGCGCAGCAGCGGATGGTCGAAGCTGATCGTGTAGGTGATCTTGAAGCGATCCGACGGATAGAGCGCGATGCGCTTGTCGCCCTGCTGCACCTGGATGGCGCGGCGCACCTGAATGGTGCGGCGCGGCACCCCCTGATCGCGGATGCCGGCGTCCTGGATCAGGTAGACCCAGGGCGCGGCGCTGCCGTCCATGATCGGCACTTCCGGGTGATTGAGCTCGATGTACGCGTTGTCGACACCGAGCGCGCGCAGCGCCGCCAGCAGATGCTCGACCGTATCGACCGACGCGTCTCTGGCGACGAGTCCGGTCTGGAGCTGCTGCCGGCCGCTGAGATGCGAGACGTGGGCCGGAATCTCGAGACCGTTGAGATCCGAGCGCTGGAACCGGATACCGGTATCGACCGGGGCCGGCTTGAGTGTGAGCGTGACCTTGTGGCCGGAATGAAGACCGATTCCGGCGCACGTTACTGTTCGGCGAACCGTTCGTTGTGACGCCATCAACGACATCCGTCCCAGTCTCTACCCCCTAGCAATCGGCCTGCCAGTCGCCTCGTACAAGGAAGCATAGTGCCGTAAGCCATTCAATTCCGTCAACTTAGAAAATTGACATCCGAAGTGGACAGGGCGGACAGGACACCAGATCGTGTCAGCCTTGCCACATCGACGGACAGAATGACCGTGTCAGTCCGGCCACAGGTGTCAGGATGCTGACGCCCCGGATGCCTCTCCGAGCAGGTCGACGAGGAACTGTCCCGTCGGAGAATCGGCGATGGCGGCGATCGCTTCTGGCGGCCCCTCGCCGATCAGCTGCCCGCCCTGCTCGCCGCCGTCGGGACCGAGCTCGATGATCCAGTCGGCGGCCTTGATCACATCGAGGTTGTGCTCGATCACGATCACGGTATTGCCCTGGTCGACGAGCTTGCCGAGCACGTCGAGCAGCTTGTGCACATCTGCGAAGTGCAGGCCGGTCGTCGGTTCGTCGAGGATGTAGAGGGTGCGGCCGGTACTGCGCCGCGCGAGCTCGCGGGCCAGCTTCACGCGCTGCGCCTCGCCGCCCGACAGGGTCGTCGCCGACTGTCCCAGCGTGATGTACCCGAGACCGACATCCTGCATCGTCCGGAGGCGACTGGCCATCGCGGGGAAGCTCTCGAGCAGGGGCAGGGCCTGATCGACGGTCAGGTCGAGCATGTCGGCAATCGACCGGCCGCGGTACCGGATTTCGAGCGTCTCGCGGTTGTAGCGGCGCCCCTTGCACTCCTCGCACGTGACGTACACGTCGGGCAGGAAGTGCATCTCGATGGCCGTCACGCCGTCGCCCTGGCAGGCTTCGCAGCGGCCGCCCTTGACGTTGAACGAGAAACGCCCGGGCTTGTAGCCGCGGGCCCGCGACTCCGGAAGCATCGCGAACAGCTCGCGCAGCTGCGTGAACAGACCCGTGTAGGTCGATGGGTTCGATCGCGGCGTCCGGCCGATGGGCGACTGATCGATCTGAATGACCTTGTCGATGAGCTCGACGCCTTCGATGCCGCCGTGCGCCCCCGGTTCGTCGGCGGCGCGATAAAGCCGGCGCGCCAGCGCGCGGTACAGGATCTCGTTGACGAGCGTCGACTTGCCCGAGCCGCTGACGCCGGCCACCGCAATCAGCAGGCCGAGCGGAAAGGCCACGTCGATACCCTTGAGGTTGTTCGCCCGCGCATCTCGGACGACGAGCTTCGCTGCGCCGGGCCGGCGGCGGACCGCCGGCGGCTCGATGCGCAGCTCGCCGTGGAGGTACCGACCGGTGAGCGACTCACCCGGCGCGGCCATCAGCTGCTGCGGCGGTCCCTGGAACATGACCCGGCCGCCGTGCTCACCGGCGCCGGGCCCGAGATCGACCACGTAGTCGGCCGTGCGGATCGTTTCTTCGTCGTGCTCGACGACCAGCACCGTGTTGCCGAGATTGCGGAGCCGGCCGAGCGTCGCGAGCAGCCGACGGTTGTCGCGCTGATGCAGACCGATCGACGGCTCGTCGAGCACGTACAGGACGCCGGTCAGCTGCGACCCGATCTGCGTCGCGAGCCGGATGCGCTGCCCTTCGCCGCCCGACAGCGTCGCTGCGCTGCGCGCGAGCGTCAGGTAGCCGACGCCGACGTCGACGAGAAACTTCAGTCGATCGCGGATCTCCTTGAGGACGCGGCCCGCGATCAGCTCTTCGCGCGCGGTGAGCTCGATCGACTCGAACAGCGGCAGCGCACGTGAAATCGGGATGGTCGTGTATTCGGCCAGCCGCCGCCCCTTGACGCGCACGGCACGGCTCTCGGGCCTGAGGCGCTCGCCGTCGCACGCCGCGCAGACCTGCAGCGAGCGGAACGGCTCGAGTCCTTCCTGCTCCGCCCAGCTTCCCTCTTCGAACCGGCGCCGCAGGTTCGGCAGCACGCCTTCGAAGTCGGCGCCGAACGGATCGCCCGCCGCCCTGCGGGCGGCCGTGGATCGGCGGCCCGGTGCGCCGTGCAGGATCAGGTCGCGATGCTTCTTCGGCAGCCGTCCGAACGGCACGTTCGGATCGATGCCGAACGTCGCCGACAGCCCCGCGAGCATCTCGGCCAGCAGCTCCTCGTCGCCATCGGCCCACGGCCGCACGGCGCCGTCGGCCAGCGACAGCGAGTCGTCGGGCACGACCCGCGCCGGGTCGAAATCGTACACGGCGCCGAGCCCCTGGCAGGCGGGGCAGGCGCCGTGGGGCGAGTTGAACGAGAAGGCGCGCGGCGTCATCTCGGGCACGCTGATGCCGCAGTCGGGACAGGCCAGCCGCCGCGAGAAGAGGCGGTCTCCCCCGTTCAGCGTATTGATGACGACGATGTCGTCGGCCAGGCTGAGGGCGAGCTGGAGGGAATCGGCCAGCCGCCGTTCGACGCCTTCGCGGATCACGAGGCGATCGACCAGCACCTCGATCGTGTGATTGCGGCGGCGATCGAGCTTGATCTCCTCCTCGAGCGCGACGAACTGCCCGTCGATTCGCGCCCGCGTGAAGCCCTTCGCGCGGATGGCGGCGAGCTCCTTCCGGAACTCACCCTTGCGGCCGCGGACGATGGGCGCCAGCACGTTGATGCGCTCGTCGGGCGGATAAAGCAGCACCATGTCCATGATCTGCTCGAGCGACTGCGAACTGATCTCGCGATCGCAGTTCGGGCAGTGCGGCACGCCGATGTTCGCGAACAGCAGGCGCAGGTAGTCGGCAATCTCGGTCACCGTGCCGACGGTCGAGCGCGGGTTGGCCGCGGTGGTCTTCTGCTCGATGGAGATGGCGGGCGACAGCCCGTCGATCGAATCGACGTCTGGCTTTTCCATCTGCTCGAGGAACTGGCGGGCGTAGGCCGACAGCGACTCGACGTAGCGCCGCTGGCCTTCGGCATAAATGGCGTCGAAGGCCAGCGACGATTTCCCCGACCCCGAAAGTCCCGTGATCACGACCAGCCGGTCGCGCGGGATGTCGACATCGATGTTGCGCAGATTGTGAACACGTGCGCCGCGTACGGCGATCCACTCGTGCACCATGGACAGTCAGCCGGATCGTTGGGCGGGAAAGGCGCCAGTCTTCAATTGTAGTCCCCGCTGCACGCGGCAGAGGGGCGGCCCCCCTACCGTCCCGGCCCGGCCGCAGCCGGCGCCGCCAGCGGCACGTCGAGCCCCCAGGCGGTGTCGCTGGTGACGGCGACGAGGCCGCCTGTCGCCGCGAACGTGAGCCCGACGACGACCGGTGATGCCGCGACGCGCTCGGGAACCGGCGTCGGCGCGGCGATGTCGATCCGCCAGATCCCGGCCGACCCTGCCAGCGCTTCCGCCACATACAACATCCCGTCGTCGGCAAAGGCCAGTCCCTGCGGGCGACCGAATCCGCCGCACAGCACGTCGACGAGCCGATCGGGCGTAATCCGGTAGACGACGTCGTGCGCCGACAGCGTCGGCGCCGTGACGTAAAGGCAGTCATCGGGTCCGAAGGCCAGGTGATAGGCCGCCACGCTCGGCGGCAGCGACGCGAAGATCTCGACGGTCCGTCCTGGAGACACCTGCAGGATCGATCCGCTGCGATCGCCGACGTACAGCGTGCCGTCGCGCGAAAAGGCCAGGCCGGTCGGTACTCCGAGGTCCGAGGCGTAGATCTCGAGCCGATCGTCCACGTCGAGCCGGTAGACGAGCCCCTCGAAACGGCTTGAGACGTACATCGCGCCGTCGGGTCCGAGCGCGAGCGATGTCGGGTTCGGCAGGTCGAGGGCCAGCGGCTCACGGATGCCGTCGGGACCGAGCCGGTAAAGGGGCACGGCGACCTTCGTCCCGCGGGCGCCGCTGTGTGTCAGGTACAGGCGCCCGAGGCCGTCGTAGGCGGGACTGTCGACCTGATGAAGACCGGTCGCCAGTGAACGGGCCACGATGAGCGTCCCCGCATCGATGCCGTCCGGCTCAATCCGGATCGGCTGCTCGCCCGCCGGTGCCGCTGCCGGAACGGCGAACCGCAAGTGCGACGAGGAAGCAGCCAGGACGCGAGCCTGAACGTCGCCGATGTAGACGACGGGCAGACTCCCGGGCGCAACCGGCAGGTCGTGCCCCTTGAGCTGGACCACCCCTCCAGGCAGGGCCCAGCCGGGCACCGGCGCCGCCGACGCGCCGCTCACGGGCGCCTCCTATTCGTCGAGCTCGACGTTCCAGTAGACGTAGTCGCGCCAGCTCTCGGGCGCGTTGCGCAGGCCGAAGGTAATGCGGATCGCCGGCGCACGGTCAGGCTTCTTCGGCTGACGCATGAGGCGCATGCCGGCCTGTTCAGGGGTACGGCCACCCTTCTTCCGGTTGCAGGTGATACAGCAGGTGACAATGTTCTCCCAGTCCTTGCGTCCCCCCTGGGCGACCGGCACGACGTGATCGAACGTCAGCTCGGCCGTCGGGAACTTCTCTCCGCAATACTGACACTGATGGTCGTCGCGGGCGTAGATATTGGCTCGGGAGAAAGGCACGTGCTCGACTGCCCGACGGATGCGGATCCGCCGCAGCAGCCGGATGACCGAGGGCAGCTTCATGCTGAACGAGACGGACCGAATCTCCCGGTCGTACACCGAGACAATCTCGACCTTCCCCTGCACCCAGAGCGTGATGGCCTTCTGCCAGTGCACTACCTGGAGCGGTTCGTAGGTCGCGTTCAGCAGCAGCGTCTGCTCCATGGGCCCGCAGAGATTTTTCCGCAGCCATCGGTGGTTGTCAAGAAACCGGGGTCGATAACACTCACGTTATCAACCGGTTACACGGACACCACGGGCACCCGCCGATCCCCCTGCAGGAGCCGGGCGCGCCGGTCGATACCTCGGGCATGCCGCCACGGGTCCAGCCCCTCAGGCTCGTTCCGCTTTTCGTCCTCGCCTGGCTGCTGGCGGCCGGCTGCGGTTCGGTCCCGCGACAGCCCTCCGCGCCGCTCCCGTTTCCCAATGCGCCGGTGCCGCCGTCAGGGGGCGTCCATGGCGCTCCCGGCGTGGCCGCCGCGGCGCTGGTCGACCTGGCCATGTCGCTGCGCGGCGTGCGGTATCGGTTCGGCGGCACCGATCCGGCGGCCGGATTCGACTGCAGCGGCCTGGTGCGCTACGTCTTCGCGCACTTCAGCGTCGATGTGCCTCGAACCGTCGCCGAACAGTACGGCGTTGGCCGCAAGGTGCCGTACCGCCAGCTGGCTGCGGGCGACCTCGTGTTCTTCGCCACGACGGCCCGCGGGCCGACCCACGTCGGCATCGTTGTCGATCCGGAGCAGCGGACGTTCGTGCATGCGCCCGGCACCGGTTCGGTCGTGCGCGTCGATCGGTACGACGCGGAGTACTGGCGTCGGCGGATGCTCGGTGCCCGCAGGCTGCCGATCAGTGCCGCCGTCGAAGCGCGCCGCTAGGCGCGCGTGTCACGGATCGGGTGGCGGCGGCAGCTGGATGAGCGGGACAGCCGGCCGAATGCCGGGGCCGGTGGCCGGCCCCGGGCGATTGCCGTCTTCGGCGACCGTTGGCTCTGCCGGCGAAGTCGGCCGGGCGGCGCTCGTCGGTTCGCTCGCCCGACCGGCGCCCATGCGGCCGAGAATGATGCGCTGCCGGGCGCGGAGCCGGGCATTCGGGTGTGCGGGTGAGTACACGCGGGGATTGATGAGCGCACCAGCCATCAGCGCGGCCTGCGACGCCGTGAGCGAGCCCGCCGACCGACCGAAGTAGGCCCGGGCAGCCGCCTCGGCCCCCCAGATGTCGTCGCCCCACTCGACGACGTTCAGGTAGAGCTCGAAGATGCGGGTCTTGCCGAGCTCCGCTTCGAGGCGACGGGTGATCATCAGCTCGATGAGCTTGCGATAGGGATTGCGCGACGGCGACAGGTACAGGTTTTTCGCCAGCTGCTGCGTGAGCGTCGATGCGCCGCGCGGCAGGCGGCCTGTCTCGAGCGCGGCGCGAATCGCGTTTCGCACTTCGTCGTAGTCGACGCCGTCGTGGTTCCAGAACGCTGCATCTTCGGCCACGAGCACCGCACGCCGCAGGTTCGGTGAGATCTCGCGATACGGCACCCAGTGCCAGGTCACGGTCGTCTGCCGACCGGCGCGGGCCGCTTCGGCCGCGCGGAGCGCCATGAACGCCGTCCGGTCGGGCGGATTCGTCCGCAGGGGCCTGACGTCGGGCAGCGTCAGCCACGAGTAACTCAGGCATGCAAAGAGCACGGCCGGCGGCGCGACGAGACTCCGCCCGACCCAGGCCCATCGTCGCCGGCGTCGTGCCACTTCAGCCGGCGACGACGATCCGCAGCCGTTCGCCGGGCTTCGGCTGCGAGGAGGGATCGCGACCGTTCATGATGGCCAGCGTCGCGGCCGACACGACGCCCTGCTCCCTGGCCAGCGACTCCCACGTGTCGCCGGCCCGCGCGATGCGGAAGTCGATCCGGTTCGGCTGGATGCGGTCCGCCTCGGCGGCACTGAGCGACCGGAACGTGCGGATGGCGGCGGTGAAGGTCGGCTCGGCACTGGCGAACTCGCCGACGGGCGCCAGTCCGGCGACGACATAGGTCTGGTTCCCGGCGCGCACGTGCGCCGCCCGAAGCCGGACGTCGACGTTGTTCACGCGTCCCTGATACGTCCCGACGTACGCGTCCAGGCCGTTGATCGACGCCTGCTGTCCGTTGAGCTGCTGCCAGCCGGCATTGGCCATCTGCGCCGGTGCCACCTGCTGCAGCGGTCCACTGCCCTGCGCGAGCTGCAGCAGCATGATGTGATTGCTGTTCTCGTCGCGCCGCGCCGCCACCTGCTCGTCGGTGTTCATCACCTGCCAGCCCTCGGGGAAGCGGATCGCGAAGCGCAGGACCGGATGCAGGAACTCGTTGCCGCGAACGATGCCCTTTTCGCGACTGTCGCCGAAAACGAGGCCGTCGAGGTAGCGGTCGAGCGCGTTTTCGTTGACGATGCCCTTCGCGGTCGACGCCTGGGCCACGACTTCCTGGACGCGCTCGACCCGGTCGGCAGCAGGCGGGTGCGTCAGCGCCCAGTTGGGGATGCCTCGGGTCGAGCCACTCGCTTCGTCGAGCCGGGCAAGTGTCGTCAGCATGCCCGGCACTCCGCGGGGATCCCAGCCGGCACGCGAGGCGTACTGGACGCCGAGGCGATCGGATTCGAGCTCCGCTTCGCGTCCGTACTTCAGGAACAGTACGCTGAGGCCGGCGCCGGCGAGCCCCTGCAGCGGCTGGGTTTCGGGCACAAGGATGCCGGCGAGCACGAGACCAAGCCCGGCACCGAGCTGCCGTGAATACGCCTCGGCGGAGTGGCGGGCGTCGACGTGGCCGATCTCGTGGCCCAGTACGCCGGCCAGCTCCGCCTCGCTGCGGAGAAATGGCAGGATGCCGCGTGTCAGATAGATGAACCCGCCGGGGACGGCAAACGCGTTGACGGCCGGCTCGTCGACGACCGCGAACGTCCAGGGCAGGTGCTGGCGGTGCGAACCGGCCACGAGCTTCTGGCCGACCTGTCGCACGTAGGCCTGCAGCTGGGGGTCGTCATACAGCCCCATCTGCTGGCGAATCTCCGCATCCGACTGCCGGCCGATCTGAATCTCCTCCTGCTCGGACATCAGAATCAGCTGGCGGCGCCCGGTGGCCGGGTTGGTGGCACACCCGGCCATCACGACGACGATCAGCAGTCGAATGAGGGCTTTCATACGCGACTCTCCTGCAGCGCAGCGGCGAGTGCCGTCGACAGCCGCTCGACATTCTCGAGCGTGGCGCCCGAGCCCATCAGACCGATCCTGAAGATCTGTCCGGCGAGCGGGCCGAGGCCGGCGCCAATTTCGATACTCTCACGCTCGAGCAGCTGTTTCCGTACGCGCGCCTCGTCGACGCCTGCCGGCACCCGCACGGTGTTCAGGCTCCACAGCCGTTCCGGCGGGGGCGGCAGCAGCGTGAGACCGAGCCGCGCCATCGCCTCGACAAACGCCTCGTGCACCATCCGGTGGCGCTCCCATCGTGCTTCCAGCCCCTCGTCCTCGACCTCGCCGAGCGCTTCGGCCAGCGCATAGACGAGCGGCGCCGAAATCGTGTGGTGGTACTTGCGCCGCACCCAGTAGTCGAGCAGCAAGTTCAGATCCAGGTAGAAGCTGCGGCAGTCGACAAGGCGCTCGAGCGCGCGCGGCGAGAACACCACGGGCGCCATCCCCGACGGCGCCCCGAGTCCCTTCTGTGAGCACGAATAGCACGCGTCGACGCCCCACGCGGCCACCTCGAGCGGCATCGCGCCAAGCGACGTCACGGCATCGACGATGACGAGCGCGTCGTGCGCGTGAGCGAGACGGGCAATGTCGGCCACCGGGTTACACACGCCGGTCGACGTTTCAGCGTGCACGACCGCGACCAGGTCGAACGTCGCCTCCTTCAACCTGGCTTCGACGGCCGCCGGATCGATCGCCCGTCCCCACTCCCCCTCGACGCACGTCACGTCGGCGCCGTAGCGCGCGAGCATCGTGGCCAGCCGTTCACCGAAGTAGCCCGTCACGACGACGAGCGCGCGGCTGCCGGGCCGGGTGAGATTCGCGATGACCGCCTCCATCCCCGACGTGCCGGTGCCCGAGATGGCCAGCGCCGCGGCGGCGGGGTCGGCGCGGAAGACGCGCAGCAGCGCGCCGCGGATGCGGTCGAGCTGTGCGACCAGTTCCGGGTCGAGGTGCGATCGTTGCGGCGCGGCCAGCGCCGCGGCGACGCGGGCGCTGACGGGCGACGGGCCGGGACCGAGCAGAAGGCGTGGAGTATTCGGCAGCGACATGAGCAATCAGACCTCGCGTAAGTGGCCGTGCCCGCTGGCGCAGGCGGTCGTGAAGAGGGCCGTGAAAAGGCGATTGTGCACGCTTTCCGCCCGGGACGGAACACCCCGGGTTCGCCGCGGACGGATCAGGGGCAGGTAACAGGATGGTAACCGGAGCGGGCTCGATGCGCGGAGGCGGACGCAGGCGTTTCTTTGGGCACGAAACGGTAATCTCTGCTACAAGTTCTGCAATTGTGGCCGGCGGGCCGGGCCGGCCAGCCGGTCCCCCTCACCACCTTCCTGCGGACGTCTATTCACGTAACTGCACAGTTCTGCAAGAACAATTTTGAAATTGGACTTTCAAAACTGGCACTGATCGTGTACTAATCGCGCCGGAGGCCCTGCACTACTGGGCCTCAGCAACCGTCGGATATTACGAAAGCGGAATCAGGCCACCATTCCTGTAAGGACGCTGCGGGTTTTGTTGGCGATGGATCTGTCTAAGTGGCACTTCCTTCGTGACTTACCGGCATCGCCCCGTCGTGGGGGTGGCTTTGGCATGTGAAGTGCCTCAGCACGTGCGGGCCTTCGCTCCATTTAGTGCACCGGGCCCGGCAGGCGTGACACCTATGATGAATTCCCCAGCTTCGCGGGTTGCAGCAGTCCTCGGGCTTGTCCTTGCCTCGGCGCTTACGTTTCTGACACCAGCACCGGCTGAAGCGCAGCATCGCGCTCGCCTCGCCGGCAGTCTGCAGAAGCGACTCGCCCAGAAGGCCCCTGCCATCGACGTCATCGTCGAGGCACCGCAGGCCGAAGTCGACCGGCTGGCGCGCACATACGGACTGCGCGTCAAGCGGCGGCTCGGTATGGGCGCCGTGCTGTCGGGCAACAGCGCCCAGGTGCAGCAGGCCGCCAGCGACGCGAATGTGGCCGCGCTGGCCGCCGACGAGGTCGTCTTCAGCACGATGGCCGTGACGACCGTGACGACGGGCGCGAACCTGCTCTGGAACAACGGCCGCTCGGGGCGCCACTTCGACGGGCTCACCGGCGCCGGCGTCGGCGTGGCCGTGCTTGATTCCGGCATCGCCCGACACGCCGACGTGGCCCGACGCCTGCGCCTCTCGCTCGACTTCACGGGTGAAGGCACGACCGAGGACCTGTACGGCCACGGCACGCACGTGGCCGGCATCATCGCCGGCAGCGGCGCGGGCAGCCGGACGGCCGACGGCTCGCGCCACGTGGGTATGGCGCCCGGCGCCGAGCTGCTGAGCCTGCGCGTCCTCAGCGGCGACGGCACGGGCCGCGTGTCCGACGTCATTGCCGCCATCGAGTGGGCCATCGAGAACCGGGCGCGGCATCGGATTCGCGTGCTCAACCTCTCGCTCGGGCACGCGACCACGAGCGACTACCGCGACGATCCGCTCGGCCAGGCGGTCGAGCGCGCCGTGCGCGCCGGCCTGGTCGTCGTCGCCTCGGCGGGCAATTTCGGTCAGACCGAAGACGGCGTGCCCGTCGTCGGCGCGGTGGTCTCGCCAGGGTTCACGCCGAGTGCATTGACCGTCGGGGCCGTGGACACGCGCGGCACGACGGTCCGGTCCGACGACGAGGTGGCGTTCTACAGCTCGCGCGGACCGGTCGGCGATCCCGACGCTCCGGAGACGTGGATTATCAAGCCGGATGTGGTGGCGCCCGGCCACGCGATCGTGGCCCCTGGCGCGGAAAACAGCTACCTCTGGACGAACTATCCGAGCCGGCGCGTGATCGGCGAGAGTGGCGGGACGTATCTGGTCCTGTCGGGCTCGAGCATGGCGACCGCGGTGGTCTCTGGCGCCGTCGCACAGCTGATCCAGGCGCAGCCGAAGCTGACCCCGGCCGAAGTCAAGTTCGTCCTGCAGTTCACGGCGCAGCGACTCGACGGCTTCGGCCTGATCGAACAGGGTGCCGGCAGCGTCAACGTCCCGCTGGCCGCATCACTGGTCGCCCGTCGCTACGTCTTCGACGCCCCGGTGACGACGGAAATCGCCGGCGAACCCGTCGACGCGGGCCAGATCGTGTTCGG
>ERZ777003.1416-NODE-1416-length-36211-cov-28.847079_pt1 | contig 36211 bp, 30 predicted proteins | sample MGYA00374956_ERZ777003 | MGnify/ENA primary metagenome ERZ777003 (study PRJEB29302, sample SAMN06268252) | bioreactor metagenome | isolation source: Joint BioEnergy Institute, California, USA | place: USA:Joint BioEnergy Institute, California, USA | collected... | reverse complement strand
CCGACGTGCGCTTCGAAGAGCGCATCCGCTGCGACCGCGTGCACATGCGCGGCGGTCGCGGCCTGTGCCTCGCCACCCGCGGCCGGTTTCCGGTCGAGTACGTAGCCCTGATCTTCGACCACTCGTTCTCTATCGTGGGCGAGCTTCCGCTGGCCGGAACACCGAGCCGTACCCAGGTCTCGCCGCGCGGCCGCTATGCCGCGGCAACCGTATTCGTCACCGGCCATTCGTACGCCGACGGCAGCTTTTCCACCCAGACGTCGATTGCCGATCTCGAGGCGGGTACCTGGCTCGTCGAGGATCTGGAAACGTTCACGGTCCGTCGCAACGGCCGGCTCTTTCAGGCCATCGATTTCAACTTCTGGGGTGTAACGTTTACGGCCGACGAGGTCACGTTTTACGCGACGCTCTGGACGGCGGGGCGGACCTACCTGGTGAGGGGCAACCTGGAGACGCGCAGCATGGATGTCGTGGCCGAAGATGTCGAGTGCCCGTCGCTGTCGCCCGACGGCACGCGCATCGCGTTCAAGCAGCGCACCGGCAGCCTGCTCGGTCCGGTCGGCTGGCAGATTGGCGTGCTCGACCTCACGACCGGGGCGAGGCACTCGACGGCCGAGTCGCGGCTCGTCGACGATCAGGTGCAGTGGCTCGACGATGCGCACCTCCTGTACGCGCTGCCGGCGGAGCGTCCGGCCGCCATGGACACGTGGGTCGTGCCCGCCGACGGCAGCGGCGAGCCGTCGATCTTCCTGCCGTCTTCCTACTCAGCAGCGGTGGTCCATCCATGAGGTCAGCATCGACACGGCTGTCCGTCGCGTTGGGCATCGCGCTTGCCCTGGCAACGTTCATCGCCCCGTCGGTTGCGGCGCAGCCGGAGTGCACGACGCGCATCAGTTGCGAGAATGCCAGACAGGGGGCACCTCCCGAGGAGTGGGACGTCGAGGGAGCGGGCGACCCGAGCATCCAGGGCTTCGCGACGCCGTTCAGCGTGAGTCCCGGCGAGCGCGTGGACTTCAAGGTCGACACCGACGCGCCGGCACACCGGCTCGACATATACCGCATCGGCTACTACGGGGGCGCGGGTGCCAGACGTGTGGCGTCGATCGAGGCGCCAGCGGCGGTCGAGCAGCCGGGCTGTCTCTACGACGTATCCACCGGGCTCGTCGACTGCGGCAACTGGCAGGTGACGTCGTCGTGGGTGGTGCCGGCCGACGCCGTGTCGGGACTGTACATCGCGCGGGCCGTGCGGACCGACACCGGCGGTGCCAGTCACATTCTGTTCGTCGTCCGGGAGCCCGAGCGCGGGAGTGACATCCTCGTGCAGTTTGCCGACACGACGTGGCAGGCCTACAACGACTACGGTGGCAACTCGCTCTACACGGGGCACCCGCGCGGCCGCGCCTTCAAGGTGAGCTACAACCGGCCGTTCGTCACGCGCGGGAACGAGTACGGGCGGACGTTCTTCTGGGCCACGTCGTACCCGATCGTCCGCTGGCTCGAGGCCAACGGGTACGACGTCACGTACACCACCGGCATCGACACCGATCGCGACGGCGCGGGCCTGCTGCGGCATCGGGTCTTCATGTCGGTGGGCCACGACGAGTACTGGTCGGAGCGCCAGCGCGCCAACGTCGAAGCGGCGCGCGATGCCGGTGTCCATCTGGCGTTCCTCACCGGCAATACGATGTTCTGGCGCACGCGGTGGGAAGCATCGATCGACCCGTCGCGCACGCCGTACCGCACGCTCGTCTCGTACAAGGACACGCACGAAGGCCGGAAGATCGACCCCGAGCCCGGCGGTACCGGGACCTGGCGCGATCCGCGCTTCGGGGTGGCCGATGGCAGCGGCCGGCCCGAAAACAGCCTGCTCGGAACATTCTTCATTGCGAACTGCTGTCGCTTCGATCCCGTCGTCGTCTCGGCGCTGGAGGGACGGCACCGCTTCTGGCGGAACACTGCCGTCGCGAGCCAGCCCGACGGTTCGTCGATGACGATAGGTCGCGGCATCGTGGGGTTCGAATGGGACGGCGACGTCGACAACGGCCATCGGCCCCCCGGCCTCGTGCGTCTGTCGAGCACGATCGTGGAGGGGGCCGACGTCCTGGTCGATTTCGGGTCGCGGTTCCGGATGAACACCGGCCCCGCCATGCACAACATCACTTTGTACCGCCATCGGAGCGGTGCCCTGGTCTTTTCGGCCGGCATGACGAACTGGGGCTGGGCGCTCGACGACGTCCACGACGATCCGGATGGCGCCCGGGCACCGGTCGATCAGAACATCCAGCAGGCGACGGTCAATCTGCTGGCCGACATGGGAGTGCAGCCGTCGACGCTGCAGCCGCCGCTGCAGCCGGCGTCGGCCAGTCAGGACACCCTGCCGCCGCTTGCGACGATTACATGGCCGGGGGCCGACGACCTGGCATCGATCTACCGTGAGGTCGTCATCCGGGGTGAAGCAACCGATGAAGGCGGCGGGATTCCTGCGGGCGTCGAGGTGTCGATTGACGGCGGCACGCGCTGGACGCTGGCAGAGGGAACGTCGCAGTGGGCCTACCGGTTCCGGCCGATGAAGCAGGGGCTCGTGGTCGTCCTGGCCCGTGCGATCGACGACAGTGGAAACATTCAGCAGCAGGCCTCGTGGGCACTGCTCGAGGTCGGGGGCCTCGGACTGCGCCGGATTGTGCTGCGGTTCGTCCTGCCCGTCGTGCTGGCAATGGCGGCCGGAGCGGGACTGCTGCTGTGGCTGTGGCGGCGGCGCAGACTTGCGCCAACCCGGGAGGTGAGCTGACGGTGCGGCGCGTAGTTGCCTGCACGGCTGCCGCCGGTGTCATCGCCGCTCTGCTGTCGGCACTGCATCCCCCCGTTCGGGCGCAGGCGCAGGCCGAGGACCCATGTGGTCCGTCGGGCAATCCCATTGCCTGCGAGAACTCACGACCGGGCAGCCCGCGCAGTGAGTGGGACATCGACGGGCTCGGCGACAACACCATCCGCGGCTTCGCGACGGACATCAGCGTGAACCGTGGCGAGCGCATCGACTTCAAGATCAACACGTCGGCCGAGGCCTACGAGGTCGACATCTATCGCCTGGGCTACTACGGCGGCGACGGCGCCCGCAAAGTGGCGACCGTCCAGCCGTCGATCGCGCTGCCGCATTCCCAGCCCGAGTGCATCCGCGATCGGACGACGGGGCTTCACGACTGCGGCAACTGGGCCGTGTCGGCCTCGTGGCAGGTGCCGGCCGATGCGACATCGGGTGTCTACATCGCGCGGCCACGCCGACTCGATACTGGCGGCGCGACGCACATTCCGTTCATCGTGCGCGACGACGACGGCGGGTCGGACATCCTGTTCCAGACGTCGGATACGACCTGGCTCGCCTACAACGCCTACGGCGGCAACAGCCTGTATCAGGGCGCGCCGGCCGGCCGCGCCTACAAGGTCAGCTACAACCGGCCGTTCGTGAACCGTGCGGCCGAACCGCCGCACAACCAGCTGTTCTGGGCCGAGTATCCGATGATCCGGTGGCTCGAGCGGCAGGGCTACGACGTGAGCTACTTCGCCGGCGTCGACGGCGACCGGCGCGGCGAGGAGATCCTCGAGCATCGCGTGTTCATGTCGGTCGGCCACGACGAGTACTGGTCGGACGGTCAGCGCCGCGCTGTCGAGGCCGCACGCGATGCGGGCGTACATCTGGCGTTCTTCAGCGGTAACGAGGTCTTCTGGAAAGTGCGGTGGGAGGACTCGATCGACGGCAGCGAAACGCCGCACCGCACGATGGTCTGCTACAAGGAGACCCAGGCCGGCGCGAAGATTGATCCGACGCCCGTGTGGACCGGGACCTGGCGCGATCCTCGCTTCAGCCCGCCGGCCGACGGTGGCCGGCCCGAGAACGGGCTGCTCGGCACCATGTTCACGGTGCTGCTGGGACCAGGCGGCGCCTACGGTACGGCCATTCGCGTTCCGGGCGAACTCGGGCGCCTGCGCTTCTGGCGCGATACGCGAGTGGCGGACCTCCGGCCTGGTGAGACGGCCGTTCTTGCCGATCACACGCTCGGATTCGAGTGGGGCGAAGTCGTCGAGAACCCGTTCCGCCCGGCGGGCCTCATCCGCCTGTCGTCGACCACTGAGCGGGTGCCGCTGAGGATCGTCGACCACGGTTCCGATTACGACGAGGGCGAAGCAACGCATTCGATCGTCCTCCACCGGGCAGCGAGTGGCGCACTCGTGTTTTCGGCGAGCACCATCCAGTGGTCGTTCGGGCTCGACGACGTTCACGACGGCCCTGCCACCCGTCCGGATCCGGCGATGCAGCAGGCGACGGTCAACCTGCTGGCCGACATGGGCGTCCAGCCCTACCGGCTCGACGACGGCCTCGTCCGCGCTGTTCCCTCGACCGACACAGTGCCGCCAGTCGCGGTGTTCGATGCGAGTGTGGAGCAGGAACTGGTGTCGGGGGCTCTGGAGCGGATCTCCGGTTCGGCCTACGACGAGGGCGGCGTCGTCGCGGGCGTCGAAGTGTCGGTCGACGGGGGACGCACGTGGCGGAGCGCGATCGGAACGGCCCAGTGGGCGTTCGCCTGGGCACCCGACGTGGGCGGATCGCGCACAGTACAGGTGCGTGCCGTCGACGACAGCGGCAATCTTCAGGCGGAGCCCACGACTGCGACCGTCCGCGTCCGGCAGCGCGGGTGTCCGTGCAGCTTCTGGGATGACGACGCGGCGCCGGCTGTCGTGGGGGTCGGGGACGGCCGCGGCATCGAGCTGGGACTGCGTTTCAGCGCGGCCGTCGATGGAGTCGTCACAGGCGTCCGGTTCTACCACGCGTCCGGCTCGCCGGGCCCCTTTACGGTGAGCGTCTGGGACGCCGATGGAACGCGTCTGAGCAGCGCCGAGCACGACCCGGCGTCAGCCGGATGGCAGCGGGTCAGGCTGCCGGAGCCCGTTCCCGTGGTTGCCGGTCGCACCTACGTGGTGTCGTATCACGCGCCGTCGGGCGGCTTCGTCGTCGATCGCGGGTACTTTCAGGATGTGTTCGTGCAGGGACCGCTTACGGCGCCCGCACCGGCGAACGGCGTGTTTGCCTATGGCTCCGGGAGCGTGTTTCCCGGCCAGAGCTTCGACGCCAGCAACTTCTGGGTGGATGTCGTCTTCGAGGGCGACGGTCTGAGCCGGCACGACCCGCCGCCCGCAACCGGGACGCCCCGGGAACCGATCGTGCTCGCCAGCGCACCGATGTGGGCGGGTGGCGAAGTCGAATCGGCCGGACTGCCGGCCATCGGCGCGGTGATCGTGCTGCTGCTGGTTGGCGTGGGGATCATCGGACGCCTCGTCCGGGCGAAGCTGACGGGACGCCCCTGACTCCGGCGGAAACGACCTTGTTCGACGACCGGGCCCGTGGCACTCTGAACCGTGGCATTTCAAGCGTTGCGTCCGTGGTTGATGGCGATGGCCATTGCGGCCGGCGCCCTCGTCGGCTGTTCCTCGAACGGCCCGACGCGGCCGACGCCCGTTCCACCGCCGCCTGCCGGCTCACCGGGCGATCCGGACGGGCCGCCGCCCGGAAATCCACCCCCCGCCGGAACCGTCTGGATCGACGAGTTCGACGGCGATGCCATCGACACGACGTCCTGGAACGTCGAGGACAGTACGACGACGCGCTATGGCGGCACCGAGCAGGCGTGGCGTCCGGCGAACGTCGTCGTACGCGACGGTCAGGTGCACCTGATCAGCCGCCGCGAGTCGGCCGGCGGCCGGCAGTACACATCGGGCGCCATCAACACGCGCGGGAAGCGTACGTTCCGTGTGCCGTTCCGCGTGGAAGTGCGCGCCCGGATTCCCTTCGGCCGCGGCATCTGGCCTGCCATCTGGATCCGCGAAGGGCAGACGAACACCGCCGTCATCCAGGAAATCGACATCATGGAGAGCATCGGCGATCCCTTCACGGTGTGGATGACCAACCATACGTGGATGCCGCAGCACCAGCAGCATGCCGGCTGTACGAAGACCGGCGAGGATATGTCGGCGGCGATGCATACATACGCAGTCGAGGTGACCGAGGATCGCATCCGGTGGTTCATCGACGGCATCGAGCTGTGCTCGTCGACCGTCGGCATTCCCACCGATACGAACCACCTGCTGATCAACACGTCGATTGGCGGCAGCTGGCCGGGGCCGCCGGACGGCAGCACGCCGTTTCCGCAGACGTTCTCGATCGACTACGTGCGGATTTCGATGCCGTGATGGTGGAACTGTCGGGTGCCGGTCGTGCGGCCGTACAAGTGCCGGGGCGTCCCGCGCGGTCGCGAAAAGAGGCGAACTGCGTTCGGATGCAGCCGCATGCAGGGGCGTGCACGCCCGCTGCGGCAGCGCCTGCTATGCTCACGGAACGGCCGGCTGTGCCGCCGTGCGGGTGACGACACGAACATGATCAAGGACGACGTCAGGCTGGGAACGGGAGTCCGGATCTTCCATCCGGACCTGGTGAACCTCTACGGGTGCTCCGTCGGCGACGAGACGAAAATCGGGGCCTTCGTCGAGATCCAGAAAGGGGCCACGATCGGGCGGCGCTGCAAGATCTCGAGCCACTCGTTCATCTGCGAGGGCGTGCACATCGAAGACGGCGTCTTCATCGGGCACGGCGTGATGTTCACGAATGACCTGTACCCGCGCGCGGTCAACGACGACATGTCGCTGCAGACCGAGGCGGACTGGACGCTCGTCGAGACACGTGTCCGGACGCGTGCCTCGATCGGATCGAACGCGACGATCATCGCCGGTGTGACGATAGGTGAAGGCGCCCTGGTGGGTGCCGGGGCCGTCGTCACGAAGGATGTGCCCGACTACGCGATCGTCGCGGGCGTACCGGCGCGCGTCGTCGGCGACGCCCGTCGCGGCGGGAAGCGGACGGAGGCGCGGTCGTGATCCGCGTCGGCGTCATCGGCTACGGGTACTGGGGCCCGAACCTCGTCCGCAACTTCTCGGAAGCACCCGGGTGCGAAGTGGCGATCGTCGCCGATCTGCGCGACGAGCGCCTGGCTCAGGTGCGGAAGCGCTACCCGGCTGTCCGCACGACGACGTCGGTCGACGACGTCTATGGGGCCGATGTCGATGCGGTGGTGATCGCCACGCCGGTGTCGACGCACTACGAGCTCGCGTCGCGCGCGCTCCGCGCCGGCAAGCACGTGTGGGTCGAGAAGCCGATGACGGCGACGGCCGACGAGGCGCGCCGGCTCGTCGACGAAGCGGCGGCGGCCGGTCGGCTGCTGCACGTCGACCACACGTTCGTCTACACGGGGGCCGTCCGGAAGATTCACGAGCTGATTCACAGCGACGGCGTCGGCGAGATCTACTACTACGACTCGACCCGGGTGAACCTCGGCCTGTTCCAGCACGACGTGAACGTCATCTGGGACCTCGCCGTGCACGACGTGTCGATCATGGACTACCTGCTGCCGACTCAGGCGCGCGCCGTGTCGGCGACGGGCATCGCGCACGTCGACGGCGCGCTGGAAGACATCGCGTACCTCACGTTCTTCTTCGACGGCAATCTGATCGGGCACGTCAACGTGAACTGGCTGGCGCCGGTCAAGATCCGCCGGACGCTCATCGGCGGCAGCCGCCGGATGATCGTCTACGACGATCTGGAGCCGAGCGAGAAGATCAAGGTGTACGACAAGGGCATCACGGTGACGAGCGATCCGGCGCGCGTCTACCAGATGAAGATCGGCTACCGGTCGGGCGACATGTGGGCGCCGCAGGTGGACATTGGCGAGGCGCTGCAGCTCGAAGTGCGGCACTTTGCCGAGTGCATCGCAGCGGGCCGCCCGACCGATACCGACGGGCGGGCCGGCCTCCGGATGGTTCAGGCGCTCGAGGCCGCGACCGAGTCGATGCGGGACCGCGGGCGTGTCATCGAGCTGGAGCAGGTGTAGTGGCTGACGTCATCCCGTACCTCGATCTGGCCGCGCAGTATCGCGGCATCAAGTCGGAAATCCGGGCCGCGATGGATCGCGTGCTCGATACCAACGCGTACATACTCGGTCCCGAGGTGAAGGCGTTCGAGGAGGCCTTCGCTGCGGCGCACGACGTCCGCCACGCGGTGGCCGTCAACTCGGGCACGAGCGCGCTGCACCTGGCGCTGCTCGCGCTCGGTGTCGGCCCGGGCGACGAGGTCATCACCACGCCGTTCACGTTCATCGCGACGGTGGCGGCCATCGGCTACACCGGCGCGACGCCGGTCTTCGTCGACATCGATCCCGGGTCGTTCACGCTCGACCCGTCGAAGATCGAAGCGGCCATCACGCCGAAGACGAAGGTGATCATGCCGGTGCACCTGTACGGCCAGCCGGCCGACATGGATCCGATCCTGGCTGTCGCGAAGCGTCACGGCCTGCATGTAGTCGAGGATGCGGCGCAGGCCCACCTGGCCGAGTACAAGGGACGGAAGGTCGGCTCGTTCGGCGCCATTGCCTGCTTCAGCTTCTATCCCGGCAAGAACCTTGGCGCCTACGGCGAGGGCGGCGCGGCGGTGACGAACGACGATCGGTATGCGGCCACCATGCGCGCGCTGCGCGACTGGGGACAGACCGAGCGATACCGCCACGCCATGAAGGGCTACAACTACCGGATGGACGGGCTGCAGGGGGCGGTGCTCGGCGTGAAGATGCCGCACCTCGACGCGTGGACCGAGGGGCGCCGGCGCGTGGCGGCGGCCTACCGCGAGCAGTTCGAGCCGGCCGGCGTGGCGCTGCCGAAGGAAATGCCGTACGCGCGGCACGTTTATCACGTCTATGCCATCCGCGTCGCCGATCGGGCGGCCGCGCAGCGGGCGCTGCAGGAGGCGGGTATCCAGACGGGCATTCACTACCCGATTCCTGTACACCTGCAGGAGGCCTGGGCAGAGCTCGGCTATCGCCGGGGAGACTTCCCGCACGCCGAGCAGGCGGCCGACGAAGTGCTGTCGCTGCCGATCTACGCGGAGCTGACCGACGAGCAGGTCGCGCGCGTCGCGTCGGCCGTTGTCGCGCATACAACGCCGGTCCGTCCCGGACAGGTACGCGCCGATGGCTGAGGGCGGCCGGATCATTCCCGCGATGCACGGCCGGCAGGAGCCGGTGCCCGATCCGCCGCATGAGGTGGAACTGGCGGCTGCGCTGCGGGCGGCCGAAGATCCGAAGCGGCTGGCCGAGCTGTACGGCCGGTTCTCACAGGGCGAGGGCTGGTTCGACGCGATGATGCGTCGCGTGCTGTTCCGCGCTGCGGCGCGCCAGGTGGGTGACGGTCTGCAGGTTGGCGTCGGCGTCGGCTTCCGCCACTGGGAAACGTTCGAGATCGGCAGCCGCGTGTTCATCGGGGCCCAGGCGTACATCCAGGGCCGCTTCGACGGGACGTGCCGCATCGGCAATCACGTCTGGATCGGGCCGCAGGCGTATTTCGATGCGCGCGATCTCGTGCTCGAGGATTACGTCGGCTGGGGGCCCGGGGCCCGGGTGCTTGGGTCGGTCCACACGGGACTGCCCATCGACGTGCCGATCATTCAGACCGATCTGGAAATCCGGCCGGTCAGGGTCGGGAAGTGGGCCGACATCGGGACCGGCGCCATCCTGCTGCCGGGCGTCACCGTCGGTCAAGGGGCCATTGTCGGCGCCGGCGCGGTGGTGACGAAGGACGTGCCCGCCTTTGCGATCGTCGCCGGCGTGCCCGCCCGCTTCGTGCGCTGGCGCGAAGGGTTCGATCCGGACCGGGCCGGACGAGGGGAGTCGCAATCATGAAGGATACGTGCGTACTGGTGACCGGCGGGGCCGGCCTGATCGGGTCGCATATCGCCGACCTGCTGGTCGACGAGGGCGTCCGGGAGATTCGGATTCTGGACAACTTCGTGCGCGGGCGCCGCGAGAACCTCGCGACCGCGATGGCCAGCGGCAAGGTCCGCATCATCGAGGGCGACATCCGCGACCGGGCGGTGCTGACCGAGGCGATGGCCGGTGTCGATGTCGTGTTCCATCAGGCGGCCATCCGCATCACGCAGTGTGCCGAGGAGCCGCGCCTTGCGCTCGAGGTGCTGGTCGATGGCACGTTCAACGTGCTCGAAGCGGCCGTCGACGCGAAGGTCCGGAAGGTCGTCGCGGCCTCGTCGGCCTCGGTGTACGGGCTCGCGGAGTCGTTCCCGACGAACGAGTCGCACCATCCGTACAACAACCGGACGCTCTACGGCGCGGCGAAGGTGTTCAACGAGGGGCTCCTGCGGAGCTTCAACGACATGTACGGCCTCGACTACGTCGCCCTGCGCTACTTCAACGTGTATGGGCCGCGTATGGACGTCCACGGGGCCTACACGGAAGTTCTGGTCCGCTGGATGGAGCGGATCGCCGGCGGCCAGCCGCCCGTCATCTTCGGCGACGGCCTGCAGACGATGGACTTCATCTACGTCGAGGACATCGCGCGGGCGAACATCCTGGCGGCGAAGTCGGCGGCGACCGATGCGGTCTTCAACGTCGCGAGCGGCCGCGAGACCAGTCTGCGGGAGCTGGCCACCACGCTCATGCACACGATGGGCGTGGATCTGCCGGTCGAGTTCGGTCCGGCGCGCCGGGTGAATCCCGTGTCGCGGCGGCTCGCCGACACGACGGCGGCGAGTGAAGGGATCGGCTTCCGCGCGGAAGTATCGCTCGAGGAGGGGCTGCGCCGGCTCGTCGACTGGTGGCGCGCCGAGCGTGAACTCACAGCCGGAGCACACTCGTGATTCCAATCGCCAGGCCGCTCGTCGGGGACGCTGAAGCGGAAGCGGCCGCCCGGGTCGTCCGCTCGGGCTGGCTGACGCAGGGGCCGGAAGTGGCCGCCTTCGAGGCGGAGTTCGCCGCGCTGGTCGGCGCCGCGCACGCCTGCGCGGTCTCGAGCTGCACGACGGCGCTGCACCTGGCCCTGCGCGCCGCCGGCGTCGGGCCCGGCGACGAAGTGGTGACCGTCAGCCATTCGTTCATCGCGACGGCCAGCTCGGTCCGCTACTGCGGTGCCGTGCCGGTATTCGTCGACATCGATCCGGCCACGTACAACATCGATCCGGCGCTCGTCGAAGCGGCCATCACGCCGAAGACGAAGGCAATCCTGTGCGTGCACCAGATCGGGATGCCGTGCGATCTCCCTGCGCTCGTGGCCGTTGCGCGGAAGCACGGCCTCCGGCTCGTCGAGGATGCGGCCTGCGCGATCGGATCCGAGATCCGGATCGACGGCCGCTGGGAACCGATCGGCCGGCCGCACGGCGACATCGCCTGCTTCTCGTTCCATCCGCGCAAGGTGATCACGACCGGCGACGGCGGCATGCTCACGACGAACGACGCGGAGTACGATCGTCTCTTCCGCCTGTGGCGCCAGCATGGCATGAGCGTCCCGGATACGGTGCGGCACGGATCGCGATCGGTCATCTTCGAGTCGTATCCGGTGCTCGGCTACAACTACCGGATGACGGACGTGCAGGCGGCCGTCGGCCGCGAGCAGCTGAAGCGGCTGCCGGACATCATCGCGCGGCGGCGGGCGCTGGCCCATCGCTATCGTGAGCGGCTCACCGGCATTCCCGGCGTGTCGCCGCCGGTCGAGCCCGAGTGGGCGCGGTCGAACTGGCAGAGCTACGCGGTCCGCCTCGACGACGGGCTGGAACAGCGCGGCGTCATGCAGGCGCTGCTCGACCGCGACATCGCGACGCGGCGCGGCATCATGTGTGCGCACCTCGAGCCGGCGTACGGGCAGGAGCCGTGGCGCGCCGGGAGCAGCCTCGCCGAGAGCGAGCGTGCGCAGGGCACTGTCGTCCTGCTGCCGCTGTACGCCCAGATGAGCGAGGAGGAGCAGGACCAGGTGATCGACGCCCTGGCCGCCGTGGTCGCCGACGCGCGCACCGGCGGGGGAGCCGGGGCGCGGAAGGGATAAGAGGAACGGAGACGTGTCCGAGGTTACGGAAAGTCCGGGACGTATCTCGCACCGGTTCGAGATCCGCCCCGATCTCGGCCTGTTCGATCTCGAGCTGGGGGCGGTCTGGAAGTACCGGCAGCTGCTGTTCTTCCTGGCCTGGCGCGAAGTCCGCGTGCGGTACAAGCAGGCGGCACTCGGCGTTGCCTGGGCGGTGCTCCAGCCGGTGATGGTCGTGATCATCCTGTCGGCGGTCTTCGGCGTGTTCGCGCGTCTGCCGTCGGAGGGGCTGCCTTACCCGGTGTTTCTGTTCGCCGGTCTCATTCCCTGGACGTACTTCTCGGAGGCGCTCCGCCGCGGATCGGTCGGTCTGGTCGGTGATGCCGAGCTGGTGAAGAAGGTGTACTTTCCGCGCCTGATCATCCCGCTGGCGATGGTCGTCGCACCGCTGGTCGATCTCGCGCTCGCTTCGGGCGTCCTGTTCGTGTTCCTCGCCTGGTACGGCATCTGGCCGACGGTGAATGTGCTCCTGCTGCCGGTGCTCGTCCTGGTGTCGATGGCACTGGCGCTGGCCGTCGCGCTGTGGCTCGGTCCGATCAACGTGCGGTTCAGGGACGTGATGCACACCCTTCCGTTCCTGCTGCAGATCTGGATGTACGCCACGCCGGTGATCTACCCGCTGTCGATGGTGCCCGAGCGGTGGCAGCCGCTCTATCGGCTGAACCCGATGGTCGGCGTGATCGAGGCCTTCCGATGGTCGCTGCTCGGCATGGGCGAGGTTGACGTCGCCGCGATCGGCGTGAGCCTGGCCGTCATTTCGGTGGTCCTGGTCGGAGGGCTGCTGTTCTTCCGGCGGATGGAAGGATCGTTCGCGGACGTCATATGAGCACACTCGCATTGCAGGTGCGCGGCGTCGGCAAGCGCTACCGGATTGGCGCCAGAAAGCAGGCCGATCGGCAGGGGCTGCTGCACCGGCTGGGGGCGCTCGCGCGACGGAGCCAGACGGACGACCGGACGTTCTGGGCGCTGCAGGACGTCAGCTTCGAGATACGCCACGGCGAGAACGTCGGCCTCATCGGCCTGAACGGTGCCGGCAAGAGCACGCTGCTCAAGATCCTGTCGCGCATCACGCGACCGACGACGGGCCGGATCACGGTCGACGGCCGCATCGGGGCGCTGCTCGAGGTCGGCACCGGCTTCCACGGTGACCTGACCGGGCGCGAGAACGTGTTCCTGTACGGATCGATTCTCGGGATGACCCGCGAAGAGGTCCGCCGGAAGTTCGACGCGATCGTCGAGTTCTCAGGCACCGGACCGTTCATCGACACGCCCGTCAAGCGCTATTCGAGCGGCATGTACGTGCGGCTGGCCTTCAGCGTCGCAGCGCACATGGAGCCCGAGATCCTGCTGCTCGACGAGGTGCTTGCCGTCGGCGACCTGCCGTTCCAGCGCAAGTGTATGGAGTTCGCGAAGGAGATGCAGCGCCGCGACGCGGCGATCATGTTCGTCTCGCACAATATGTTCAGCATCAAGACCATGTGCGAGCGCGTGATCTACCTGCGCCGCGGTCGCGTCGTCTACGATGGACCGACCGATGAGGGCATCCGGCTCTACGAGGAGGATTGCCGCACGCTGTCGCAGGAAAGCGGTCTCGAGGGCGACGGCCGGCTGACGGTCACGTCGGTCGAGGTGCTTGCCGAGGACGGGACGGAGCGCCACCTGTTCCAGTACGGCGAGCGCATGCGCGTCCGGATTCGGTATCGGGCGCACGAGCCGCTCGAGGCGCCGAACTTCATCGTGGCGGTCATGCGCGCCGATGATGTTTCGTGCTGCAGTTTCAGTACGGAAGACGACGTGGCGTCGCGTCCGGTGGTCGACGGCCAGGGCGTGGTGGAGCTGCTGACGCCGCCGATCAGGCTCGTGGCCGAGATGTACCGGATCTTCGTTCTCGTTCGGGCGAAGGGCTTCCAGGATCTGATCGCCGTGCACGGTCCGACCCCGATTCACATCGCGCACGATTTGTACGACACGCACTTCGGCGTCTTCCACGAGCATGGCGAGTGGAGGTGGCTCGACGAGGCCGGGAGTGCAGCCAGTCGGGCCGCTTCGGACACATCGCTGACACGATGAGCCCCGAGCTCGCCGCGACGCTGGCGGTCGCCGAGTGGCTGCTGGACGCGGCCGATCACTGCCTCGCGCGCGACGAACGCGATGCCGCCTTCTTCGCGACGCGGCTGGCGGCGACGACGCTGGCGCGTCAGGCACGGGTGCTCATGCACCCCCGCATCGAACGCAACATCCTGACGCTCGCAGCCGGCGTCCCCGCAGCGCGAGTGTCCGATGGCCTGCCGGACGATGCGTCGAGCGGTACCAGGGCACCGCGCGGGTGTCTGCACGTGCTGACGCAGGCGCTGCCCGCCGGCGGACACACGGCCATGGCCACGCGATGGATCGCATCCGAGGCGACCGGCGACCAGCACAGCGTGGCGCTCCTGGCGCAGCGCACCGAGGTGCCGCCGGCCCTGCAGGCAGCCGTCGATGCGCGGAAGGGCAGGATCCACCTCGCTCCGGACAGGGCCGGACCTCTGGAGGTGGCCGGCTGGCTGCGCGCCCTGGCGGTGCGGACTGCCAGTCGCGTGGTGTTTCACGTCGACGTCGACGACCTCGTTCCCGCGATCGCGTTCGGTGTACCGGAAGGTCCGCCCACGATCGTCGTGAACCACGCGGCGCACATCTTCTGGGCAGGGGCGTCGGTGGCCGACTGCATCGCGAACTGTCGCGGATCGGATCTGGAGGTCGAGTGGACGCGCCGCTACCGCGGCGCGGGCGACCGGTCGCGTATCGTGCCGATTCCGCTGGTCGACGTCGATCCGCCGGACGATGCGGCGCAGGTGCGGCTCGAGGCAAGGCGCAGGCTTGGGCTTCCCGACACGGCACCGGTGCTGCTGTCGATCGGGGATACGTACAAGTACGCGCCGTTTGCGCACGCGGGCCTCGACTTCCTCGCCACCGTACGCGAGCTGCTCGAGCGCGCTCCGGACGCCTGGTTCCTCGTTGTCGGCGTGGCTGCCGACGCGCGATGGGCAGCGGCTGCGGAGGCCGTCGGCGGCCGGCTTCGCGTGTTCGGGCGGCAGTCGGACCTGAAGCCGTTCCACCTGGCGGCCGATCTCTACCTGGAAGGCTTCCCGTTCGGATCGACGACGGCTCTTCTGGAGGCGGGACTGCGGGGCCTGGCGGCTGTGCCGGCACCGGCGGTGAGCCCGCCGCCCTTCGGGACCGACGGCATCGCGGTCGACCGCGTGCTCGCCAGACCCGCGACGACGGCCGATTATGTCGACACGGCCCTCCGTCTGCTGGCGTCGCCTGCCGAGCGCGAGGAATCAGGGCGACGGCTGGCCGCGGAGATTCGCCGGCACCACATGGGTGACGGCTGGAACCGGCACGTGGCGGACGTGCTCGAGACGCTGCCGCGCGAGCATCGGATCTACGAGCCGGAGACGCCGCCATCGACGCCGGCGGCCGTTCACGAGTACTGGACGGCGTTCCGGGAAACCTGCTGGAAAGGAGTGGCGAGCGACGTGCCGACGCACCGACTGATACAGGAAGGCCTCGTCGCGCTGACTGCACGCGGCATCCGGGTCCGGGTGCCGCGCGGGCTGCGCAGGGCGCACGCTCCACTTGCGGGGCGCCGTCGCGGCGATGCCGTGCCCCTGTCGCTTCTGGCGCTCGCCACCAACGTCATCCGCCCGTGGCTCCCGGAAGCGAGATTCCGGTCCATGCTCGACACGCTCACCACGCTGTTCCGTCCGGGAAGCGCCACGTCGCGAACGTTCTCGTCGCTGCTGCCGGAGTCGCTGTGGTGACTACGACGACACGCCCGTCGATCTGCTTCGTGGTCCAGACGACCGGTTTCGGCGGGACCGAAGTGCACACGCTCGGCCTGATGGAGGCCCTGGTCCGCCGGGGATACGACATCGAGCTCGTTTCGTGCGCGCCGCACTGGTACGACAGGCTCGTCGAGGCGGTCGACTGGCGCGACCACGTGCGCATCAGGCACGTGGAGCTGTCGGTGTCGACCGAAGACAGGGCCGAGCTCGACGAGTGGACGCGTGTGCTGCGCGCGGTCGACAGCCGGGTGCTCGTCCTGCCCAAGGGGGAATACCGCATGGGCAGCGTGGGGTTCTCGCGGGCCTGCCGGCGCGCTTTCGATCGCCGCTACGCAATCGAGCATCTCGAGGCAGAGGAGCTGCCCCGCGTCCCCGTGCGCCGCCTGTTCGGCGTTCTGCCGCTCGGCTTCGGGCTGTGGCGGCGGCGGCGCCGGTGGGAGCGCCAGCGCGCCGCGGCGTGCTTCGACCGCATCGTGGCGGTCAGCCACGCCGTCCGCAACCGCCTCGTCGACGACTGGGGCATTCCCGCGTCGAAGATCGTTGTCGTCCACAACGGCGTGCGCTGGCAGCAGCTGCAGCGGGATCCGGAAGCTGGACGGCGCTGGCGCGACAGCTACGACGTACCCGGCGACGTGTTCGTGTTCGGCATGCTCACGCGCCTCTCGTACTGGAAGGCGATTCCGGTGGCCCTGCAGGCGATGAAAGAGCTGCTCGCGCGCCGACCCGCCCGACCGGCTCGCCTGGTGATCGCCGGCGAGGGAGAGCAGGCCGGGATGCTGAGGTCGATGGCCGCTGAGCTCGGCGTGAGCGCTCACGTGCACTTCACGGGGCATACCGACGACCGCGTGGGCGCGCTGTCGGCCTTCGATGCGATCCTGTTCTCGAGCATCAGGGAAGGACTGCCGCTCAGCCTGCTCGAGGGGATGGCCGCCGGGTGCGTGCCGATTGTCACGAGGATCAGCGGCATGCCCGAGGCCGTGGAAGTACCGGCAACAGGCTGGGTCGTGCCGCCGAACGACCCGCCGGCCCTCGCCGCGGCGATGGCCGAGGCGCTGGCGCTGGATCCCGCTGAGTTCGAGCGTCGGCGCCAGGCGAACGTCGACCGCATCCAGCGGCACTTCGACCTCGACGAAAGCTACCGGCGCATCCTCGACGCGTTCTCGCTTTGACGGACGTCGTCGAGGCGTGCCGTCTCACGCCCTTCGGCGGGCTCGCTCGAGGACTTCGCGGTAAAGCGCGGCGGTGTCCTCGGCCTGTCGCGCGTCGCTGAAGGCCTCCTCGACGCGCTGGCGACCTGCGGTGCCGAACACGGCCCGAAGCTCCGGAGCCGTCGCGAGGCGGCCGACCGCATCGGCCAGCTGGGCCGGATTGCGCGGCTCGACGAGCAGGCCCGTCCGCTCGGGCAGGACGATCTCGGGCAGCCCTCCGGTCCGCGTTGCCACGACCGGCTTGCCCGCGGCCATCGCTTCGATGACGCAGATGCCGAACGGTTCCACCGTCGACGCGCAGACGACGATGTCGAGTGTCCGGAGGATGTCGGGAACGTTGGGGACGTGGCCGGTGAAGTGCACGCGATCGGCGATGCCGAGCGACTTCGCGAGATCGTGCAGCGTCTCGCCGTAGCCCGAGCCGTGGATGTCGCCGCCGACGATGACGAACTCGGCATCCACGCCGTTGCGCGTGAGGATCGACGCCATCGTCAGGAAGTCGTCGTGACCCTTGACCGGCAGCAGGTTGGCGATGATGCCGATACGCAGCGGACCGGTGCGGCGGGTGTCAGGTGCGGGCGCAGGGAAGTCGGCCAGCGCGACTGAGTTGTGGATGACACGGTGCAGGCTGCCGGGCGCGACCGCCCGGGCCGCGGGTTCGATTTCACGCCGGATCGCGTCGCTGCAGTACGCGAAGGCCCGGGGGCTGGGCAGGAACCGGAAGCACCACTCGAGGTAGCCGGAAGCCGGCGGATAGTGCACGTAGCAGACGACGGGTACGCCGACGACGCGCGCGGCCATCGCGATGGCGCGCGCGTTCGATGGATCGTTGGCGTGCACGAGGTCGATGCGCTCTCTCCGCAGCAGGCCGATCCAGTCGCGGGTCGCGCGCAGCGTCGCGCGCGGTGATCGCACCGCCGGCTGGACGTACGGCCGGATCTCGACCGGTATCGACTGCCGACGGCTCTCGGCGACCATCGGCCCGTCGTCGGGGCACACGGCGAACGGCTCCACATCCAGGCGCCGGATCGCCTGCCAGAGGACGAGAAGACTGCGGTTGCCCCCGCCGATCTGCGCGGCGTTCGTCAGATAGAGGACCCTCATGGTGTCCCGCCCGCTGCCGCCGTGTCGCGGCCGGCCACGCGTCTGGCCGTACGTCCGACGAGCTCGCGAATCGCACGCCAGTCGTAGTGCTCGGCGATAAAGGCGCGTCCACGGTCGGCGGCGTCGTTCGTCGGCTGCGTCAATACATCGACGCAGGCGGCTGCGAAGCGCTCGACGTCGTCTTCGCGCACGAGACCGTGGTCGGCCGGAATGTCGAGGCCGAACGCGCCAAGGTGCGTCGAGACGACGGGCACCGCGTGCGCGAGCGATTCGAGGATCTTGAGGCGCGTGCCGCCACCGGCGTGCAGGGGCGCGATGGACGCCGCGGCCCGGCGGTAGTACGGCTTCAGATCGAGCACGAACCCGTGAACTTCAATGCCGTCGCGTCCGTGGTGCCGGGACCGCGCCCATTCCTCGTTCCGCCCGGCGAGATCGAGCTGCGCATCGGGAACGCGACGACGCACGAGCGGCCAGGCGTCGCGGATGAACCATTCGAGCCCCTGGCGGTTCGGTTCGTAGCCGAGATCACCGACGAAGAGCAGGCGCCGTTCCGGGGCGCGCTCCACCTCGCCGGGAACGTCGGTCCCGTTCGGCACGACGAATACGTTGCGGTCGGGATGTCGTCGCGCATCTTCAGCCGAGGACCGCAGGACGGCCGAGAAGCGGCGGCTGAGGCTTCGTTCGATCGTCCAGAGCTTGACGACGTTCAGGTAGTTCCAGACTTTCGCGCCGTACCAGGGCTCGGCGCGGAGCACGAGCCACTCGCGCAGGTACTCGAAGTCGTCGCCGTCGAGGATCGTCGGACAGCCGACGAGGGGGCACAGGTGGATGGCGCGCCGGGCGCCGGCGAACCAGACGAGGTCATAGGTGTCGAACCGGACGCGCCGGGTCAGGTCGGCCAGCAGTTCGGGGCGGTCGCCGCCCAGGTATTCGTACGGCCAGCGCCTGCCGAGCGTCAGCAGACCGCGTCCGAGCGTCGACTGGTACCGTCGCCGGTCCGCCTCGGTCATCCCGTCATCGTCGACCGCGATGACGCGGCGGCATTGTCTGAACGGGGCATCATGCAGATGACGTCCGCGCCTGACGAAGACGAGCGCGTCGGTCTCACCCGCAGCCGTCAGTCCCTGAAGGACGTTCCACTTCCGGATGTCGCCGCCGAAGGCGAGCGGCCACGAAATGTCAGGCGTGACGTAGAGGATCCTCACGCCGCCGCTCCCGACTGATGGCGAGACATTCCTTCAGCATGCCCCTCGTGTACCGCTCGTTCCGGACGTTCGTCAGATAGTCGACGCGCCCGGCCGTCACCCGACTCCGTGCGACGAGCGCCGCCTGACCGAGCCACCGGCGCAGGAGCCACCGGGGCACGCCGAACAACTGCGTGCCGTCCGGAACGCCCTCGCGTCGCACCGTCGTGCGCCCTCGCCCTTCGTAGTAGCGACGGAGGTACGACAGCGTCATGCGCGAGGGATCGACGTAGTGGCGCACCGACATGGCCGGCAGCCAGACGATCGGGTATCCGCGCCCACGGAGGCGTGCCGAGAACTCCACTTCCTCGCCTTCGCGGCCGACCGTGGCCGAGGCACCAAGGTTGGGATCGAACGACAGGCCGTCGATGGCATCGACTCTGAACGCCATGTTGGCGCCGAAGACTTCCTGTCCGTCGCTGAGCGGGCCCTCCGGGCGTGCGTCTTCGATCCCGCAGAACCCCCGCGCAAGCAGCGGGAAGGCCTCGCACAGCGTCGGGTCGGGTGTGGTCTCGAACCAGGGTTCGATCGGTCCGCCGAAGCCTCCGGCGTCCGGCCATGCGGCGGCACCTCGCACGAGTGCCCCGAGCCAGTCGTCGCCGACGAGCACGTCGTCGTCGGTGAACAGGATGTAGCGGCCGGATGCCTCGGCGAGCGCCCGGTTCCTCGCGTGCGACAGGCCCTGCTGCGATTCGACCACGAGGCGGATCGGGAGTCGGCCCTCGAAGTTCCGGACGACGTCGGCAGTGGCGTCGGTGCTGTTGTTGTCGACGACGAGGATGTCCCAGCTAACCGGAGCGGGAGGCCGCACCTCCGTCATGCGATCGAGCGTCTTTTCGAGGAGCCGGGCACGGTTCCACGTGCAGATCGCTACGGTCAGGTGCATGGCGCCCGCGTCGCTCCGGCTCACCGCAGATCGGCCATGAGGCGCGAGGCCTCGGCGGCAAACGGCGCGTCGGGCTTGAGCTCGAGGGCGCGCTCGAGCGCAGCTCGGGCCTTCGTCCGATCTCCCGTGGCCATGTAGGCGTGCGCCAGATGGAAGTGGTACTGCGCCGTCGAGGGAGCGCCACGGACGGCTTCCTCGAGGGGTCCGATGGCGAGTTCGCTGGCACCCCGCAGGTGATAAATCCAGCCGAGGGTGTCGTTCACCGCCGGCTGGGCCGGCAGGTGCGCCTTCGCCACCTGCGCCAGCCTGAGGGCGGCGTCGAGGTCTTCGCCGCGCTCGGCGTACATCCATGCCAGGTTGTTCGCCGCGATGGCCGCGCGGGGATCGATGCCGAGTGCCTGTTCGTACGCCTGCCGGGCTTCGTCGTCGCGTCCCTGCATCTGCAGCAGCACGCCGACCGCGGTAATGGGGCCGGCCGATTCAGGCTGCTGGCGGCTCAGGCGCTGAAACTCTTCGGTGGCTTCCTGCAGGCGCCCGCTGCGACCGTAGATTTCCGCCAGCCTCGCGTAGGCGTCCGATTCGGACGGCGCCACTTCGAGAACCGTCCGCGCGAGACGTTCGGCTTCTGCGGGATCTCCGGCGATTTCGGCCACTTCACTCGCCAGCAGCAGCAGGGCCGATCGCTGCGGATCGCCGGCGAGGGCGGCAGTCACACGGCGTCGGGCGGCGTCGATCCGCCGCTCGTTGATGTCGAGCTGCGTCAGGTACCTGAGCGGCTCGATCGCTCCCGCATCGAGCCGCAGCGCCCGCTCGAAGGCGGCGCGCGCCCGCTGGGTACTCCCCTTCGAGAGCTCGAGCCTGCCGACGGCCGTGGCCACGGCGGCGGATGCGGGCTGCCGACGCTCGAGATCGCGAAGGATCTGTTCGGCGCGCGCGGGTTCCCGGCCGGCGAGCAGCGCACGCGCGAGAAGCAGCTGCGCGTCGGCGGACTGTGGGGCGACCGCCAGCGCGCTCTCGGCCATCTGCCTGGCTTCTTCGATGCGTCCTGCGGCCAGGTGCAGGGCCGCCAGCTCGACGCGCGCGGGCACCAGCCGGGTGTCGAGCTGGATGGCCGCAGTAAACGCGGCCACGGCATCGGCCGACTCGCCACGGAGGAGACGGACCTTGCCTGCGGCGTAGTGCGCCAGCGCTGAGCTGCGATCGCTCGCGACGGCGCGCTCGACGGCTGCCAGCGCACCGTCGAGATCGCCATCGGCGGCGAGCAGCTCGGCCTTCGCGGCCAGTGCGGCAGCATTCGACGGATAACGCGCGAGGACGTCGTCGACACGGCGCGCCGCGGCGTCGGCGCGGCCGTCGCGGAAGTCCAGCGTCGCCAGGCGCAGGGCCGCCTTCGTGGCCAGATCTGCAGCATCGCCTGCGGCGACGCGCTCGAGCAGCGCGCGCGCGTCGTCGGTGCGACCGCGCGCGAGATAGTACTCGGCCAGGGTGAGCTGTCCACTGGCATCGCCGGCGGCGTCGGCAGCGGCCTTCAGGTAGCGCTCGCCTTCCTCGTGGCGTCCGGCGCCGATGTAGAAGTAGGCCAGCGCGCGGTTGGCGAGCAGGTGGCCGGGGGCGATCTCGAGCGCCCGCCGCAGTTCGGCCTCGGCGCCAGCCTGATCGCCGGAGGCCAGACGATAGTTGGCCAGGGCAAGCCTCGCCTGCACGGACGACGGCGCCGCGGCGACGGCCTGCTCGAACGCCCGGGCGGCCTGCTCGCGATCGCCGCGCACCAGCTGGATGGAGCCGAGCGTGATGTAGCTGGCGGCGCGGTCCGGATCGTTGTCGACGGCGCTCTCGATGTCGGCAATCGCCTCGTCGAGCCGGCGCAGGCCGGCCAGTCCGTGCGCGCGCAGAATCAGCGCGTCGACGTTCGAAGGCTCGGCCGACAGAACGCGATCGGCACGGGCGACGGCATCCTCGAACCGGCCGTACAGCAGGAGCGTATTGCCGGCCCGCAGCTGGAGCGCGAGGTCGTCCGGAAGCGCATCGGCCGCCCGTACGAGCTCGAGCGCGGCGTTGTCTCGATCGCCGACTTCGCGGTACGTATCGGCGAGCTTCACGCGGATCGCGCCGGCCAGCGGATCGTGCTGCAGGGCGTTGCGGTACTCGATGATGGCCTCGTGCAGCTGCCCCGCCGCGACGTAGGCGTCGCCGCGGCGCTCGAACTCGTCCCTGGCCGCGATCGGATCCTTCCCGCACGCGCCGAGCACGGGCAGCGCCAGCAGCAGCAGAGCGAGAGCGATGCGATGCATGTCCGTCCTTCTCTTCCGTTCTCAGGCGGGCAGCAGGCGATCGAGATGCGGGAAGATCTCCCGCACGAACGCCGCGGCCCGTTCTTCGGCCTCGCGCTCGCTGCCGTCGGTCGCGAGCACGGGGCTGATGACGCGGACCATCGCCGCATCGGATCGGTGCCATCGTATGGCATCGAGCACCAGGTACGCCTTGCTCCAGTACTCGCTGGCGACCACCCGTCCGTGACTCTGGTACCAGTACAGGACGACCTGCCGCTCGACACCCTTCTGAATCAGCAGGCTGTTGATCGTGACCGGTTCGGACCGGCCATCGACACGCAGCGTCAGGCGCGACGTCGACACCGGCAGCCAGCCGGCGCCCGGCAGGCAGTTCTGCGGCGAGTGGATGGCATCGCCCGTCTGCTGGCTCCGGTAGTAGCCGACGTACAGCGACACCGGGTTGCTGCCCGCCAGGTAGATGCGGTTGACGTATTCGTCGACGCCGAGCTCGGCGACCACCTCGGGTGCAAACGCTGGCGCCTCGAGGCCCGACCAGGCGCCGACGGTCGTCGGCAGCGTCTGCAGCGGGACCAGCGGCGCGATGATTTCCGGACGACGGGCCCAGGCATCAGCGGCGGCGGCCGCGAGCAGGCAGAGGCCCAGCACCGCGAGGCGAAGCGTTGTCTGGACGGGAGACGTCATGCGGCCACCTCCTCGCGTGGTGCGGGGGCGGCCGCGGCGCCACCGGGCACCAGGCGAAGGATGAGGTGCGTCGCAGCCACGAGCAGCCCGAGCGCGATGACGAACATCAGCCAGCCGGAAAACGAGTGGAAGAACCCGGCGGCGGCTTCTTCACCGAACTGGTGCGCGGCAATCCCGGTGCCGGCCACGCGCACACCGTTGGCGACGATCGCCACCGGCACGGTGAGCAGCGCGATGGCGGTCCGGACGCCGGTCCGTCCATCGATGAAGTAGCCGTAGATGAGTCCCAGCGTGAGCAGCGAGATCAGCGAGCGGATGCCGCTGCAGGCTTCGGCCACTTCGAGCGTCGTGCGCGCGAGGATGATCAGGTTGCCTTCGCGCAGGACGGGGATGCCGAAGAGCGACAGGATCCGTTCGCCGACCTGCGACGCGATCAGCTGCAGCGGAAACGCCAGCTTGTTGAAGATGATGGCCGGGATCGGAATCATCAGGAGCAGGAAGGCGAGCGGCAGCGCAAGCACCCGAACCGTGGGCCATCCCCGTACCCAGGCGAGTCCGCCCACCAGCACCACCAGCATCGACACGCGGGCGAGAAACCGCTCGGCGCCGAGCGTTCCTGCGAGATAGACGGCGAGCCCGGCCAGCACGACGACGAGGCCGGCGTGGCTCGGCGCGACCCGCGTCCGCCGGAGTCGGCCGAGGCGCTCCCATGTGAAGTAGGCCGCGAACGGGAGCACGACGAACCCGTGCGAATAGTTGTCGTCGGTCCACCAGTCGGCAGCAAGACCGAGGAGCACCGGACCGTACAGCAGGAGGAAGCTGCCGAGGACGAACGCGAACGTGAGTCGGGCTGCGGCTCTTCCGGACATGCTGGAGGTTTCTGTGGCTCCTGTGCGCTGCCGCCGGAACGGGGAGACGGCGTCGAGGGCGCTCCAACCCTCGGAAGGATTATCGGTGTTTCGAGGGGAAACGTGGCCTCCGGAGGGACGGGCCCTCCGGAGGCGGGCTGGCCGCGCTGGGGAGCTCAGGCCTGCGACTGCTTCCTCATCCGCCGACGGGCGGCCGCGCCGAGGCCGAGCAGCCCGGTGCCCAGCAGCGTCAGCGTGGCCGGTTCCGGCACCGGCTGGTGGGTAATCTGCGCCCACAGCGCCGTCGTCGTCGTGCCGAACTCAGGCGACTGGAAGTTCGAGGAGAACGAACCCGGAAGCCCGGTCGGCGAGAAGCCGAGCAGCTGGAAGAGGTAGCTGTCGGAGCCGACCTGAAGGATGGCCGACACCACCGGGAAGGCCACGCTGACGATGTCGTCGCAGCAGTCAGTGCGACCCTGGTTGTCCGTCTCGTTGTGCGTGAAGAAGAGGTCGAACGTAATAGGGGCACCCGACCCGTTGTGCTCGAGGGTCAGCGTGTAGCTGGTCTCGGTGATCATCTGGTAGACCGGCATGTTCACGTGCTCGAACGTGCCGAGATTCAGGTACGCCGTGCCGTCGGTGAACGTCCGTGAGCCATCGAACGGGTCGAAGTTGTACCCGCTGACCGTGGCCAGGTCGTTGTAGTAGCCATCCTGCCAGACCGTGTCGAGCCAGCAGGCATCGCCGCCGCGCTGGCCGGCCACGCTCCGGAGCTCGCCACCGCCCCAGCGAATCTGGTCCTCGCGGGAACCGCGGCGGTTGTCGACATCGACGCACACCCCGCTGACGCTCTGGTTGTTCCAGCCGCCGCCACCGAACGACAGGACCAGGGGACCGGCCGTTGCAGCGTGGGCAGTCATCAGGAGGAAGCCGGTGGAGAGCAGGAATCGCTTCAGCATCGCGTTGTCTGTCCTCATAACTGATGCGTGTCGGGCCGTTCGACCTGGCCGACCTCGCGGCGTTCTCCTAGAGCAAGAGTCGATCCACTGAGCCATCAACGGTCGGCGCATGAAAATCCGCAGAAAGGGCCGCAAACCCGAAGGAAAACGGGTGTCAGCGAATTCGCTGTGCGGCGCTGCAAAAGGACTAATGTCTTCCTGCAGGAAGACTATGCAGGAGCGGAACGTGTCCCGCCACCGAAGTCGATCTGCGACACGATGTACTCCGCGATCGCGAGCGACGACGTAGCGCCGGGCGACGGGGCGTTCCGGACCGCCGTGATCGGTCCCAGGTGGTCGATGCGGAAGTCGTCGACGAGTGTCCCGTCGCGGGCAACGGCCTGCGCGCGGACACCGGCCGGTCCGGGGATCAGGTCGTCGGCCTCGAGCTCGGGCACGAATCGGCGGGCCAGCCCGGCAAACCGCGTCCGGCTCAGCGAGCCCGCCATCTCGCTCAGGCCCATCTGCCAGTGTGCGCGCGCCAGCTGCCAGAAGCCCGGCCACGCCAGCGTACCGGCCAGGTCGCCGAGTCGCACGGTGCGCCAGCCGTACCCTTCGCGCGCCAGCGCGAGCACCGCGTTCGGCCCCACCAGCACCTCCCCGTCGTGGCGACGCGTCAGGTGAACGCCGAGGAACGGATAGCGCGGGTCGGGTACCGGGTAGATGAGGCCTTTGACGAGGTGTCGCCGCTCCGGCCGGAGCAGGTAGTACTCACCCCGGAACGGCACGATGCGCGGATCGGGGTTCGCACCCGCCAGGCGCGCCACGGAGTCGCCGTGCAGGCCCGCGCAGATCACGAGGTGATCGAACGTCAGCTCGCCCGACGGGGTGCGGGCCACGACCTGCGTCCCGCGGGCCTTCAACTGCGTCACGCGCGCGCCGGTGCGCACGTCGCCGCCACTGGTCCGCACCTCACTGGCCAGCGCTTCGGCCACGGCCACGAAGTCGACGATGGCCGTCGAAGGCGAGTGGAGCGCTTCGAGGCCCGCTGCGTGCGGTTCGATATCGCGCAGTTCGGCGCCGCTGACGAGCCGGACGCCGGGCACCTGATTCGCCGTTGCCCGTTCGTACAGGTTCCGCAGCTTCGCCCGCTCCTCCTCGTCGAACGCAACGATGAGCTTGCCGCACGTTTCGTAGGCAATGCCGTGTGTGGCGCAGAGCTCCTTAAGCAGGCTCACGCCGCGTCGGCAGAGCGTCGCCTTCAGCGAGCCGGGCACGTAGTAGATGCCGGCATGGACCACACCGCTGTTGCGGCCGGTCTGGTGGCGTGCAAGGGCTTCTTCCTTTTCGAGGACGGTCACGCGCGCATCGGGACGGACCTGCAGCAGCCGCCGGGCGACGGCCAGCCCCACGATGCCGCCGCCCACGACGCCGACGTGAAGCGGCCTCATCCGCGCAGCCATCGTTCCAGCACCCAGGCGGCCCACAGCGCGTAGCCGGCGTCCCGCTCGCCGCGGCGGTGACTCTCGAACAGGCGCGTCAGTTCCTGCGCGTCGAGGCACCGATGGACCGCCGCGCCGGGCGCGAGCACTTCGTCGCGGAACATGCCGGCGAACGGACCGGCAATCCACGCGCCGATCGGCGCGCTGAACCCCTTCTTCGGCAGCGACCAGAGCGCGCCGGGCAGGCGGCGCCGCGCAAGCGCGCGCAGCAGCCGCTTGCCCTGGCGCCACGACTGCTTGCGCGACGCGGGCACCCGGAACGCCAGCTCCACGAGCCGGTGATCGAGCAGCGGACTGCGCACTTCGAGGCTGTGGGCCATGCTCATTCGATCGACCTTCACGAGCGGATCGTTCGGCAGATAGATTTTCAGATCGGCGTATTCGGCGCGCTGCACCGCATCGCGCGACGGACAGCGGCGATACGGCCCGGTCACCGCTTCGAACACCGGACTGGCCGCCGGATCGTGGTGCGGTGCCTGGCCCATCAGCCGCCGTGCGTCGGCTGACTTGAGGAACGTCAAATCGGCGTAGTAGGCCGCGGCCGGATCGCGTCCGAGGTTCTCGAGCAGCGTGCCGACCCGCAGCGGGCGCGGCAGCCGCGGCGAGCGCGGCCATCGCCGGCCGAGCCAGCCGATGGCCGGCGCCGCCAGCGCCGGAACGAGGCTCCGCACGAACGCTTCCATGGCGTGCGGCTGATAGCGGAAGTCGTAGCCGGCCCAGCTCTCGTCGCCGCCGTCGCCGCTGAGTGCCACCGTCACGTGCCGGCGGGCGATGCGCGAGACGTACCACGTGGGAATGACCGACGCGTCGGCAAGCGGTTCGCCCAGCGCGCGCACGACGGGATCGATCACTTCGTCGAGCCGCGGCGCGATCGTCTCAGGATGGTGCCGCGCGCCGAAGTGGGAGGCGGTGATGCCGGCGGCCTCGAGCTCGTCGAATGCGCGCTCACCGAATCCGACCGACGCCGTGACGAGCCGGTCGCCGAGCACTTCGGCCATGTACGACACGACGAGGCCCGAGTCGACGCCGCCGCTCAGGAACGCGCCGAGCGGCACCTCGCTCTCGAGACGTCCGTGCACCGCCGCGCGCAGCCGCTCGTCGATCTCGTCGAGGATCTCGTCGTCCGATCGCGTGTCGGTGTCGAACTCGGCGACGTCCCAGTACTCGCGTGTCTCGATGCGGCCGTCCTTCGCGTGCAGCCAGTGCCCCGGCAGCAGCTTGTAGACGCCGCGGTAGGGCGTGGCCGGTGCGACGAAGTAGCCGAGCGCCAGGTAGCCTTCGAGGGCCGTCAGGTCGATGTCGTCGGTCCAGCCCGCCGCGCGTCGCAGCTGCGGCAGCTCGCTGGCGAGGTGCAGCACGCCGTCGATGACCGTGTAGTAGAGCGGCTTCTTTCCGAGCCGATCCCGCGCGGCGAACAGCTCGCGCCGCCGGGCGTCGTAGATCGCGAAGGCGAACATGCCGTGCAGGCGATCGACGACAGCCGGACCGTACTCTTCCCAGCCGTGCACGATGACCTCGGTGTCCGACGACGTGCGGAAACGGTGGCCGCGGGCTTCGAGATCGGGCCGCAGATCGCGATGGTTGTAGATCTCACCGTTGAAGACGATCCAGACCGACCCGTCTTCGTTGGACATCGGCTGCCGGCCGCCGGCCAGGTCGATGATGGCCAGACGCCGATGGCCGAGCGCGACCCGCTCGTCGTCGTGGAAGCCGTCGCCGTCGGGGCCCCGATGGGTGATGGCCTCGTTCATGCGGCGTACGGCGTCGCGCACCGCGGGTTGCAGTGGCGCGTCGAGACCGAAGGCTCCGGAGATTCCGCACATCACGCGGCTCCCTGGTACACGTCGCGGTAGCGGGCGACCATGCGATCGAGCGAGAACGCCGACTCGACGCGGCGGCGTCCGGCGGCCCCGAGCGCGCGACGCCGCGAGGCGTCGGCAGCCAGCGAGGCAATGGCACGTGCAAGTGCGGCCGTGTCGCGTGCCGGCACGAGCACGCCGCAGTCCGGCGTCACGACCTCCGGCGTGCCGCCGACGCCCGTGACCACCACCGGCAGCCCGGCCGCCATGGCTTCGAGAATCGTGAGCGACACGCCTTCGCTGATCGAGCAGTTCACGTAGACATCACATCCTGCCAGCCACCGGCGGGCATCGTCGCGCCGGCCGAGGAAGCGGATGCGATCGGCTGCCGCCGAGGCCTGCGCCCGGGCCGTGAGCCGCTCGCGTTCCGGTCCGTCGCCGACGACGAGGAGACGGACGTCGTGCGCGGGGGACAGCTGCGCGACGGCGTCGATGAGCGAGCCGAGATCCTTCACCGGGTCGAGCCGGGCGATCGTCCCAACCAGGATCGTGTCCTCGTCGAGGCCCAGCTCCGCGCGGACCGTTGTGCGGTCGGCATCGGTGGGCAACGGGCCGATGTCGATGCCGTTGTAGACGACGTGCGCGGAAAGGCCTTCGGCGGCGAGATGGCGCCGCAGGTCGTCGGAAACGGCGAACACGTGCGACGGAAATCGTGCGAAGAGGCGGTTGGCCAGGCGTCGCCGCGGCGAGGGCGGGGCGTCGTCGACGCGGCCGTGCTCGGTGTAGACGAGCTTCGTCCCGGGACGCCAGAGCTTGGCAATACAGCTGTAGACGAACGGCGAATAGTGGTGCGCGTGGATCAGCGTGGCCTGGTGCGCAGAGGCCTCGCGGGCCACCTGTCGCCCGAGCTGCGGGTGAAAGCCTGGCTGCCGGCCGAGCGCCCGCACCTCGACGCCGATCCGCCGGCACTCGTCGGCCCAGGCACCTTCGTCGTCGAGGCAGCAGACGCGCATCGGGATGTCGGCGTGGAGCCGGGTGACGAGGTCGAGGACGAGCCGCTCGGTGCCGCCGGGGTGAAGGCTGAGGACGACCTGAAGAACCCGCGGGCGCCGGTCAGTCGGCATGGGCCCACCAGCAGACGCCGAGGTCCGCGCGCGAACGGATGAGCTGCGGGGGGAACCCTCTGGGGTATCGCAGGGATCGTCGGGACCGCGAACCGGGGAAGAAATGTCTCCGCACGCCAGCCAGAGTGTAGCCGAGCCGTCTGGCCTACGACAGATGGTGTTGCGCGAGTTAGGTCGATGCCCCGACGCGTGTTGTCAGGCGCACGGAAGACTTTTGTCTCGAAGTCGCTTTTTCGTGTGTCCCAACTGATACTTACCGGACGTCTACGACGTCGCCCGAGCAGGTCGGACGCGCGAGCCACGCCACGATGGCGGAGATAGCCCGGCTGAGGGGGGTGACGGGCAGCAGCCGCAGCGTCACCATGTACTGATCCGGACCGTCGAGCGAAAGCTGCACATACCGGCGTCCGACCAGTTCGACGACGCTGAAGACCTCGACGTGCCAGCGTTTGCCCAGCACCACGAAGTCGCGGCCGTCGAGCGCCCAGTACAGGCGGTCGCAACTCTCGGCCTTCGGCTCACGCGCCGCCGGATTGGATGCAGACGTGTCGGGCAGGAAGTTGCCGGCCAGCTCGGGCGTCAGGACGAGGTTTCGCGCCATGTCTCCTCTTCCTGCAAGTTGGTGGCCAGCCTGTGTCTCAACGGAGCGTCACGACCGACCGCGCGAAGTCGACCGGGCATCGAACTTCCTGCGTGGCACCGACTCCCGTACGCGTAAGAACGACTCGATGCGGCTACACTTGGCCGATTGCCGGCGGCGGTTTCGGCCGCGGCGGCCGGCAGGCCGGGCTGCGCGCAATGGCCATTCTGCGTGCCGCTCCGGGGCCGTCCAGCGGAGGAACGATGCGACGAAGTCTCTGGCTGCAGGCCGCGGCCGCAGCCCTGGCGCTGCTCGTGGGTCTGCCGCAGGCTGCGGTGAACGCGCGGCAGCCCGAACCGCGGCGGATCGACCTGTCCGACCTTCGGCTCGATCGCCTGCGGGCGATGGCCGAAGCGGCCCGGACGGGCCTCGACTACCTCCCGGGCGAAGTACTCGTGCGGTTCCGCCGTGGCGTCTCGCTGGCCGGGCGCGCCCGGGCGCTGCGCGGCATCCGCAGCCGCCCGTCCCCGGCCGCGCTCCAGTGGATGGGCGATACCGCGCGGCTCCGCGATCCGTCGGAGCCCGATCCAACCATCCTCGCCCGCCAGCTGCAGCTGCAGCCCGAGGTCGAGTGGGCCGAGCCGGTCTACCTGCGTCGCCGGTCGGCCATCCCGACCGACCCGTCGTACGCGACCCTCCAGTGGAACTTCAACGCGATCGGCATGCCTGCGGCCTGGGACATTCAGCCCGAGGCCGGCCGTGGCATCGTGGTCGCCGTCGTCGACACGGGCGTGACGACAGTCGACGAGACACTGCTGCTGCCGACGTGGAACGGGTTCGCGGCGCAGCTGGTGCCGATGCACTTCGCGGTCAACCCCGACGTCGACCGGGCGCGCCTGTTGCCCGGGCGGGATTTCGTCTTCTTTTCGGCCGGCGAGCCGGTGCTCGATTTCGATGGCCACGGCACGCACGTGGCCATGACCATCGCCCAGGAGGCGAACAACGGGCTGTCGGGCACGGGCCTGGCCTACCGCGCGACGCTGCTCCCGCTCAAGGCGTGCATCAGCTACTGGGAGCTGCAGATCGTGCGGACGGCCATGGGGATCCCTGGCTTCCATCCCACCGACGATCAGGGCTTCTGTCCGAGCGACGCGATCGTCGAGGCCATCCGCTACGCGGCCGACCACGGCGCGAAGGTCATCAACCTGAGCTTCGGCGGGCCCGCTGCGTCGCAGGCCGAGCGTGACGCCATCGCTTACGCCATCAGCCGGGGCGCGACGGTCGTGGTGGCCGCGGGCAACTCGTTCGAGGATGGTAACCCGGTAGAGTATCCCGCCGGCTTTGCGCCCGATTTTGCCGGCTTGATTTCGGTTGGCGCCGTGGGACGGACGCTCGGGCGCGCGTGGTACTCGAACACCGGGCCGCACGTCGAGGTTGTGGCGCCGGGCGGCGACACCCGCGCCGAGGCCGCAGGCACGGGACGCATCTGGCAGTCGACGCTGGCACCGTCTGCGATGCAGCCGGGGTTTGTCATCTTTCCGCGCTTCGATCGGTACGAAGATGTCGGGCTGCAGGGCACGTCGATGGCGACGCCGCACGTGTCGGGCCTGGCGGCGATGCTCGTCGCGCAGGGCATCACGCGACCGGCACACGTCGAGCTGCTCGTGACGCGGACGGCGCGCGATCTGGGACCGGCCGGGCGCGACGTCGAGTACGGCGCCGGGCTGATTCAGCCGCGCGCGGCGCTTTTCGGCCTGGGGATTCGACGATGACTTTGACACGCGTGCTGGGGCTGCTGCTGATACTGACCTGCGGGCCGGCTGCCGTGCGTGCCCAGTCGCCCGACGCCCCGTCGGACGACACGGCGATCGAGGCGCAGGTCACGACGGCCGCGCAGCGCCCGCCGCAGGCGCGGGAGCCGGTTCTCAGGGCCTATTTCCTGGCCGACAGCGTGTGGATGTCTGCTTCACAGACGTTCGACGCCGTTGTCGGTACGAGCCGCCTGAGTATGCGTGGTGGCGGCGGCGAGGTCCTCGGCCTCTGGCGCGGGCTGTTCGCGCGCGTCGCATTCGCGGTGGGCGAGGAAGAAGGCTCACGCGTCGTCGTATTTGACGACGAGGTGATCCCTTTGGGGATTCCGCTGACCGTGCAGGTGCGCCCGCTGGAGATCGGAGCCGGATGGCGCTTCCGGCCGTTCGCCGCCGGGCGGCTCACCGGTTATGCGGGCGGTGGCGTGCTGCGCCTCGGCTATCGCGAGCGGTCGGCGTTCGCGACGGCCGACGACGACGTGGACGCGACGTTCACGGGCGGTGCCGTCTTTGGCGGCCTCGAGGCATCGCTCGTGAGCTGGGTGATTGCGGGTGTCGAAGTCCAGCACCGCATCGTGCCCGATGCGCTGGGGGACGGCGGCGTCTCGGCCGTCTACGGTGAGACCGGACTCGGCGGCACGGCGGTCCGCCTGCTCATCGGCGTCCGGCGATAAGGACGATACGAGGGAGGACGTGGACCACGTACCGTATATGCAGGCCGCGCTCGAACTGGCCGACGAAGCGGCGGCCGCCGGGGAAGTCCCCGTCGGCGCTGTCGTCGTCTACGACGGTCGGATCGTGGGGCGCGGCTTCAATCAGCCGATCCGCGCCCAGGATCCGACGGCGCACGCCGAGATCGTGGCGCTGCGCGAGGCGGCACGGACGCTGGGGAACTACCGGCTCACCGGCGCACACCTGTACGTGACCGTCGAGCCATGCCTGATGTGCATCGGCGCGGCGATTCACGCGCGCGTGAGCACGATCGTGTACGGTGCGACCGAGCCGCGCGCCGGCGCGGTCGAGTCGAGCCAGCGCGTCTGGGAGCACCCTTCGCTCAACCACCGGGTGACGATCGTCGCCGGCGTGCTGGCCGGCGAGTGCCGTCAGCGGATGCGGAGCTTTTTCCTCGGCCGGCGCTGATCGCGTCACGGACGACCGGACGCATGACCCGACGCGTGGAAACACCGGCAGCATGTTCCTGATCGACTCGATCCTCCTCCTGGCCGGGCTCCTCCTGCTGGCCGGCATCGTTTCGAGCAAGTTCTCGAACCGCGTCGGGCTGCCAGTGCTCGTGCTCTTCCTCGGCATCGGGATGCTGGCCGGCGAAGACGGCCTGGGCCTCGAGTTCGACGACTTCGTTACCGCGCACGCGATCGGCACGGTGGCGCTGGCCTTCATCCTGTTCGATGGCGGCCTGCAGACGCCAGTCTCGTCGCTCCGCCTCGTGTGGAAGCCGGCGTCGCTGCTGGCGACGGTCGGCGTGCTTGGCACGGCCGCGGTGACCGGTGTGGCGGCCGCGATGCTGCTCGATATCCCGTGGCTCGACGGACTGCTGCTTGGCAGCATCGTCGGGTCGACCGATGCGGCGGCTGTGTTCGCCGTGCTGCGATCGCAGGGCGTTCAGCTGCGCAAGCGACTTGCCGCGACACTCGAGGTCGAGAGCGCGTCGAACGACCCGATGGCGATTTTCCTCACCATCGGCTGCATTGAGGTGCTGACGGCCCGCATCGAGCCCGGGCTCGACGTCCTGCGCCTGTTCTTCGTGCAGATGGGCGTGGGCGCGGTGGTGGGCGCCGCCTTCGGCTGGCTCACGGTGCGCGTGGTCAACGCAATCAACCTGCCCACGGCCGCGCTCTATCCAGTGCTGGCGGCCACCTGCGGGCTGATCACGTTCGGCCTGGCGGCGACCCTTGGCGGCAGCGGCTTCCTCGCGATCTACATCGCAGGTCTCGTCATCGGCAATCACCGGACGACGTTCCAGCGCGGCTCGTTCCTGTTCATGGACGCGCTCGCCTGGATCGCACAGATCACGATGTTCGTCGTCCTCGGCCTGCTCAGTGCGCCGCGCGAGCTGGTGCCGATCGCCGGTCCGGCGCTCGCGGTCACGGCCGTGCTGATTCTCGTGGCGAGGCCGCTGAGCGTCATTCCGCTGCTCCTGCCGTTCGGCTACAGCGTGCGGGAGCACCTGTTGATTGCCTGGGTCGGCCTGAAGGGGGCGGTGCCGATCATCCTGGCGACCTTCCCGTTCATGTTCGGCCTGCCCGAAGGGCGGCTCCTGTTCAACGTGGTGTTCTTCGTCGTCCTCGTGTCGGCGACGCTCCAGGGGTGGTCGCTGCCGCACGTCGTGTCGTGGCTCGGGTTGCGAGAAGAGCGGCCGGCGCCGCCGGCGGCCACGCTCGAGCTGGTGTCGCTGCGCGATCTCGACGGCGAGATCTTCGATTACGAGATCGATGCGCGTTCGCCGCTGGCCGGCCGGTTCGTCCGCGATCTCCACTTCCCGGACGGGGCCGTGGTCGCGCTCATCACCCGCGGCACGACGCTCGTGCCGCCGCGGGGGTCGACGAGAATCGAAGTCGGCGATCGCCTGTTCGTGATTGCGCGATCGAACCTGCGCCGCGACGTCGATCGCGTCCTGGCCGGCGAGGAGCCCGCCATCCCGGTGGACGCCGGGGTGACAGCCGATGCAGCAGGTCTTGCGCCCGCGACGACGGCGGGTGATGGCGACGCGGCGGGCCGGGACGTCGGCGGGTGACGGGACGCGCGGGCACGGGACGGCACCCGAGGGCGCCGGCAGCCGGGCGAGCAGGCTGAAGATCGGACAGTTCGAAGGAGGAGCTCTTGAAGAAGCGACCACTGGGGCGTTCGGGCCTCGAGATCGCGCCGCTCGTGCTGGGCGGCAACGTGTTCGGCTGGACCGCCGACGAGCGGGCCTCGTTCGAGGTGCTCGATGCGTTCGTCGGCGCGGGATTCAACATGATCGACACGTCGAACAGCTACTCGAGCTGGGTGTCGGGCCACGACGGCGGTGAGAGCGAGCGCATGATCGGCCGCTGGCTCGCCCGTCGCGGCCGCCGCGACGACGTGCTGATTGCGACGAAGTGCGGCGCGGACCTGGGGCCGGGCCGCAGCGGTCAGTCGGCGCGCGTGATCGAGCAGGAAATCGAAGGTTCGCTCCGGCGGCTGCAGACCGACTACGTCGACCTGTACCAGTCGCACTATCCCGATCCTCGGACGCCAATCGAGGAGACGCTCGAGGCGTACGGACGGCTGCTGAAGTCGGGAAAGGTGCGCGCGATTGGCGTGTCGAACGTCTCGGGGCCGCAGCTGCGCGAGGCGCTCGCGGCGGCCGATGGCGACACGCGTCCGCGCTGGGAGTCGCTGCAGCCGGAGTACAACCTCTACGACCGCGAAGGGTACGAGCGCGAGCTCGAGCCAATCGTGCGCGAGGCGGGTCTCGGCGTCATTCCTTACTTCTCGCTGGCGGCCGGTTTCCTGACAGGGAAGTACCGTTCGGAAGCCGACTTCTCGAAGAGCCCGCGCGGGGCGGGCATGAAGAAGTACCTGAACGACCGCGGCCGGCGCGTGCTGGCGGCGCTTGATCAGGTTGCGGCGCAGTACAACGCGACGCCGGCGCAGGTGGCGCTTGCGTGGCTGATGGCAAAGCCGACGGTGACGGCGCCGATTGCGAGCGCGACGAGCCGCGCACAGCTCGAGGACCTCGTCAGGGCGGCGTCGCTCGCGCTCGACGCCGAGGCGATGGCGCTGCTCGACGCCACGGGGTAAGGAAGGGAGCGCGAGGGGGCCTTGCCGACGGCCGGCGGGCTACCGGTACAGTACGTATCCGAACCGGCCGTGCAGCCACGACTCGCCGGTGGCGTCGTTGTGCTTCGGTTCGATCTTCTCGTCGTGGACCCGCGCGTAGCGGCCGCCGAGCCGCTGCAGCTCCTGGAGCAGGCGGCGTTCGACGTTCTCCATCAGCTCGGCGTAACAGCGGTCCCACAGGTCGTCGGATCGGGAGAAGCGCCGGGGGACGCGGCTGCTGTCGGCTTCGATGGTGTGTTCCGAGACGGCTTCCGCGTCGAGCGGCGGCAGGTCGCGGTGCCAGTAGATGGTCTTCGGCGTGGCGTCGTGGGGCATCAGGTCAGTCCGGCCTCTCGGAGCGCGGGCGGTGGAGCAGGGGCCGCCGGCGGTGCTGCGCCAGTATGCAGCCGTCTGAAGTCCGTCGCCAACACGCGGCCACGGTGGCCGCGTTCAGGGGCAATCTGCTACACTTGAGGGCTGCGGAGAGGTACCGAAGTGGTCATAACGGGGGCGCCTCGAAAGCGTCTTGCCTCAAAAGGGCACGTGGGTTCGAATCCCACCCTCTCCGCCACACACCCCCGGCAAGTTTCCTAGAGCTCCTGCTCACCTGCC